>ERZ1643246.342-NODE-342-length-61217-cov-18.226611_pt1 | contig 61217 bp, 56 predicted proteins | sample MGYA00579265_ERZ1643246 | MGnify/ENA primary metagenome ERZ1643246 (study PRJEB29033, sample SAMEA4952261) | chicken gut metagenome | biome: Broiler Chicken; feature: Gastrointestinal Tract; material: Caecum | place: Ireland | collected 2018 | study: Broiler... | reverse complement strand
GGGGCGATTCATCACCCGAACAAGTTCGGGTGTCCTCTCGCCTAAAATTATAGCCCGATTTAGTTCGATTTTTGCTGATCGTTAAGCAAGGGCAAGCTGCCAGCACAAACTGTTCATATGCAGCATTATCATGATCAGCCCATGCATACAATGCTGCTGACTCAAAAAATGCAGCACCGGTAGCCCGATCCTGCATTGATTTATGGTACCAAATCTGCTGGGCTCCAGTCAGTTAATTTCAGCTGACTGGAGCCATGGCCGATCTTAACTGACTCAGCTATCAATAATCACTCAACTGCCGGCATTTTACAGCCAGTAGTCACAATGCTATTCGGCTGGCTGCGCTTTGGCAGAGTCCCCATTGACCGCTGCTTCTGATGGCGCGGTTTGACTGGCTGGCAGCACCACGGTAAAGGCAGTTTCCTTTTCATCAGAGGCTACCGAGACCTGACCATGATGCCGATCCACGATGCCCTTGACGATTGCCAGACCCAGTCCGGTCCCGCCAGTCGCCTTGGAACGCGATGACTCAACGCGGTAGAAACGGTCAAAGACGTGCTTGATCGACTTTTGCGGAATCGGTTCCCCGTTGTTGGCGACTTTGACGATAATCATTTCATGGTAGCGCGAGGCCGAAAGCTTGATCCAGGTTGCTCCATGACCATACTTTAGGGCATTTGACACCAGATTGCTGAAGACCCGGCCCAGTTTTTCCGGATCGGCTTCAATCATCAGCGGTTTGGGATCAACATGCGTGGAAATCTCAATTCCTTTTTTCTCGGCTTCCAGCTCAAAACTGGCGCTGACCTGTTCCAACAGCGGATCCAGATCGACTTTCATGAAATTAAGCGGGGCGCCATGCTGCTGCACCTTGGTAAATTCAAACAGATCATCGACCATGCCTTTCATCTGCACGGCTTTTTCATAGGCAATGTGGGTATATTGCAAGATGTCCTGCTCGTTATGATACTGTTTGTTTTCGATTAACCCCAGATAGCCGATAATACTGGTCAGCGGCGTGCGCAGGTCATGGCTGACGTTGGTGATCAGTTCATCTTTGGACTTTTCCACCTGCCGCTCATCATCCATTGACTGAACGACGCTATCGACCAGCGTATTGACACTGGTGATGACGTCTTGCAGCGAACCGTTGAGCTTAAATGGAATGCGGTGATCCAAATGTCCCTGCGCGATGTAATGCAGTTCTCTGATAATGTGATCCTGCTGATATTGCCGGTAGCGCCGCATCAATCGCCACCAGAGGACCCAGACATCGATCACCAGCATTATGCCGATCACGATACGTTGGTAGCTCCAAATGCGAATCTCCATCGGGCCAAACGCCAAGGACTGCTTAATGATGAAAATCCCGCTGTTGACGCCAGGATTATGCCGCACGATCCATTGCAGAATCACGACGATGGCCAGATTGATCATGGCCAGCAAGATCACCGTTGAGACGCCCTCGAAAAACAGCGAGCTCTTTTCACGCGTAGTTAATTTCAAACTTTACCCCCTAACCGCCCACGGAAATGCCGCGAGCCTGCCAATCAAACATGATAAAAGGCCCAATGCCCATTCATCTGAGCGCCGGACCTCATCTATCAAATCAAAACTAGTGGCTTTCAACCTTGTAGCCAACGCCCCAGACCGTTTCGATGACCTTTTCGCCACCGGTAGCGGCTTCGATCTTATCGCGCAGGTGGCTGACGTGAACCATAACCGTCTTGGCCGAAACCACGGACTCCTGCTGCCAAACCCGTTCAAAAATATCATCCGCACTGAAAACACGGTTGGGGTGGCTAGCCAGCAGGTACAAAATCCCAAATTCCAGTGCCGTCAGCTGAATCGTATCGCCCTTAAGCGTCTTGACCTCGTGCGAATCTTTGTTAATTACCAGTGGGCCAACGTTCAAGACATCTGGCTCATCATTGGTCAGATCGCCTTTACTCCGCCGCAGCAGGGATTTGACACGGGCCATGACCTCCAGCGGATTGAACGGCTTGGTGACATAATCGTCGGCCCCCGTAATCAAGCCTTGAATCTTGTCCATGTCCGTTGTCTTGGCCGAAACCACCAAAATTGGAATGGATGAATCCTTGCGCACTTGCTTGATAACTTCCATCCCGTCCATTTCTGGCATCATGATGTCTAGGATTACCAGGCTAATATCAGGGTTGGTGTTTAATTTGGTCAGGGCTTCTTTGCCGTTGTAGGCCGTGATTGGCTCATAGCCTTCATTGCGGACATAGATTTCTAATAATTGAACGATGTCTTTATCGTCATCAACAATCAAAATTTTCATAAGCCGTACTCCTCATTTTTTCGTAATTTAACTTCTTTCATTATAACGAGCCTAAAAGAAAAAAGCTCGCATCAGGCGCGGGCTTTAGAAATGTTTAAATTACAGTCTTTCCAGCGCGTGGTACTTCAAAATATCATCATCGCTCAACAAAGTGTTTTGCCCTTTTGCATGCGCGATGCTCCAAGGTGTTCCCGGCCGATGCGTCAGATTGTCTGCCTCGTGGTTCCAGGCATCATGCTGCTGATAGTATTGACCGTATTTTTGCGCCGTTTCGTTAATGACGTCAATAATGTGTTGGGCATCATCAAGCGCGACGACCTTTGGCATGAAGTCATAGTTGTCAGCCAGCTTATCGGTATATTTGTTGTCGCGGTATACCGATCGCTCAACTGGACCTCTGTTGTAGGCCTCAAATTCGGCTTTGAAGATCGGGCGGCCATATTCAGTCAGCAGCTCGGCATAGACAAAGTACAGCGTTTTTTGCAGAACGAATGATGGAAAGGCATACCGCCGCTGCAGGTAGCTGGCAACGTCAATGGCATCAAATTCGATATCGCCCTGCAGCTCTTTTAAGAAATCATGATAGTCCATGACTTGTCTGACATCGCGGAAATAGGGATCCATTTTTTGAATATCTTTGAATGTTTTAGTCTTGCCGTTGAAAAAATGGGTTGAGAAGTATGAAAACAACTCAGATGGGATTTCTTTTGCCATTCTTTGACTAAAATCAATATATTCTTGGCGATTTTCAGTTGAAAAATAGTAGGCGTACTGCTTGGATGAAATTTTCGCCAGCATCACTAATTGATACATCTACCTAACCTCCTATCTAAAGTTCTTTTCTTCTTCATGCCGATCATGATCTGCAAAGTTTGCCTGTTTATCAAGTTCATCCCATATTTGCAGCTCCCAGGGAAAAGCGAAATTATCTTTTTTAAAATAACAGTGGAGCGCATGATATTTGCCATCATCACGGTGATAATAACGTGAGATAATCTTATTTGATTTTTTCTGATCTAACAGCGCAATAATTTCTGCCAGATCATCATTAACATTGTTACCAATAATTCGTACACCCAAAAAGTCATTAAGCCCTTTTAGTAAGGGAATCTTATTCATACTTTTTTCTTTATGCGCATAGTAGGCGATCTTTTTATCAATCGTGTCAATGTTCTTTAAACGATGTCGGATTGTTGCTTCTTCAGAATTATACGCTAATCGATAAGCATTTATAAACATAAAGGTCTGAAGCTGACTCAACTCAAAATCAATCATTTGATGGAACTCGGCATTATCCTTGATCTCGGTAAAGCCTACTTTTTTCAGATTGAAAGCCAAGTTGCGCTCTTGTAGGTACTCGCCTTCGAATTCGTTATGCAATGAATAGATGTCATCGATCAATTCATCAATTACTGATATCACATCCATCTCAGCTATTCTCCGTCAGTTTTCTTATTGACATAATAAGCGGCGATTTCTTCCATTACGGCCCGCGGAATCTCAACTTGGTCATCGTCTTTTTCTGAAACGACTGCAACGCGAAACGGGATGGCTTTTTCCTTGGCGACCCGCTTAACGAAGATATTCAGCAGTGCCGACGAAGACAGTCCCAATTTCTGAGCAACTTCATCAAACTGCTTTTTGCTTTCGGCGTCGGTTTTAAAATTCATAGATACGGTTGCCATCATTAAGACCTCTTTTTAATGCTTTTGTTATACTGATATTATATATTATTAACCAATATCAATCCAAAATATTTCGCTTGGTGATTGCCATTTGCAGCCAAGTTTAAAAGAGTTTAAAAGAGAGAAGCAATTATGAATCCATTTAATCCTACTTTTGGTGATGTTCCTAAAATCTTAATTGACAACGATCCTAAAACAACTGACCATCGCCCAAAATATAAACCGGATCGTATTCCAGGCCGCGCTCCGGTTTTTAGTCTGTAATTTATTTTTCGGTGCAATTTGAGCTGATTTTGCACCGAAAACAGAATCGATGCACCGCTAAATTTTGATTGTCCTTGGTTTTACGGATGACACTCACTTAGCCTTGCGCTAAAATCAAGACATATCGTTGGCAATCTTTGCCACATTCGTATTAATTTCTACTATATATAAAGGAGCTTTCCATGAACGAAAAATGGCGTTCCTACTTCAACGCGACCATCCTAAAGCGTGGCCGTGATTACGTTGCTAATGACTGTGTCAAATCATTTCATATTTCAAAAAACGATGACAACGTGCTGCTCATCAATGCGAAAGTAATCGGCAGCAAGGCTTACCGTGTTTCCATTACCCACGATCTCGCCAGCGGGCAATGGAACATGAAATGCAGCTGTCCTTTTGCTAAAAAAGGCAATTACTGCAAGCATGAAGCCGCGGTCCTGTATGAATACGAAAATCAGGCTAATCGGCCCAAGTCTCATCAGTCGGCTGATCAAATTCTCTGGCAGGAGTATCTGGATAAAGTCTACAATGCTCGCTGTGCTAACGGCCAATTCTATTTTGACATTCGCGCCATCCTCGGTGATTTGGAAATGCCAATGGCCAAGTGGCTGAGCACGCCTGATCTACCATATGATGATGTCTTTGACTACTCTGATCTGCAGCCAATGTACAGCTTTTCTGCTGCTGACCGCGAACCAGAAGCGGCTTTTAAACGATCCTTTCATTTCTCATTCAAGCCGGGCAAAAAAGCAATCGGTTCGCTCACATGTACCAAAAACAAGCTGCTTACCCTGCAGTGTACCAATCCAGCTCACCGCGATCGAATCTGCTCGCATAAGATCACGCTGATTGATGCCTTCATTGAATTCGTCACCATCATTAACATCAACGACGCAACCAGTGTCTCGGCCGAAAACTTTATTCAATTCGTTGATCAGCATCTGCTTAGCAATCGGCCGCTTGAAGAAAATCAGGCATCACGCCAGCTGCAGATTATCCCGAATATCGTTATCCAAGACTACTGGGACAGTTGCGAGCTGCGGGTGGGACTGCCCGATAGCTTTAAGTATAAGATCACTTCATTTCCACGCTTCTTAGCGGCCTGGAATCACAAGGAAAGCTTAAAGCTCGGGGCTAAACTGACGATCAATTTTGCCACGGATCAATTTGATGCCCCCTCACTCAAACTATTGAATGAGTTTTATACCGCTTTTGGCTATGAAACGCTGTTGAATTCTGACACGGGTTATGGCGTTGAAACCAAAGACATTCCAATCAATGGCCGCATTGCCGACGTGCTGTATCATTACGCACAGGAAAACAATGGTATCCCAGCAACGATCAATGGTGATAAGACGATTCTGCAGGCGACCGTTGAACCGCTGAGCAAGCCTAACCTGATCATTAAGACATCCTTTGACAAGCAGCAGCTGGAAGGCATCAACATCACCCATCCAAAGACTGATGATTTCCGAACCGTACCGCACGCACATGGTTTTGAAGCTGAATATGAGATTGCGGACGATGAATTCATTAAGCTTACCCCGACCAGCAGCATCACCAATGAACTGGTCAATGAACTCGACAAGCCAGGCGAGCCATTTACGATTGGCCGTGTCCGCGTGCCGGTCTTCATGAACGACATCTTACCGGATCTTAAGCAAAACGCCAACGTGGACTTCCAAGACGAAGAACTGGTGCGCAGCAAGATCTTGCCACGACCTGAATTTATTTTTCGCTTTAATGCCACCAGCCATGAACTGCTTTTAAAGGCGCTTGTAAAATATGGCAAGTTCACGCTGCCTTTAAGAGGACGATTTGAAGGGGAAATGATGGATCGCGGCTTATTTCAAGACGTCCCCGCTGAAACACGCATTCTTGAACAGCTTGGCGAGCTTGATCCGGGAACTCTGCTGGATAATGAACATTATGAAAATACCTATGTCCTAGAGCGTACTCCAGCCAACACCTATCATCTGCTTCAAGAAGTCATCCCCGCCCTCAAGCGACTTGGCCACGTTGAAGGATCGGCTGCCTTCCGCCGACTCAAGGTCATGCCAGCACCTAATTTCAGTATTGAGGCCGCTTTTGAAAACGACTTGCTGAACCTGGAATTCGTTGGCGAGGGATTGAATGCCAAACAAGCCGTGAAAATCCTGCAAAGCTATCATGAAAACCAATCATATGCTGAGCTCGACGACGGCACGATTCTTGATCTGACGAAAAAAGCGCAGCAGCTGGCTCAGATTGAAAAATTGGTTGATGGGCTGGAACTGACGCCAACCCAGCTGGCTAAAGGAAAAATTCAGCTGCCCGGCTACCGTGCCGTCTACCTGGATACCATGCTGCAAAAGCAACATGAACTTGACTACCGCCGCAATGGTCGTTTGAGCGAACTGATCGAAAACTTTGATCATGATGACCAGCAGCCGTTTGATCTGCCTGACAACCTGGCTTCAACGCTGCGCGACTACCAGAAAAAAGGGACCGCTTGGCTGATGAAGCTGGCTCATTATCAGTTTGGCGGGATTCTGGCCGATGAGATGGGACTGGGGAAAACCCTGCAGATCATTGCCATGTTAAGATCCATGCCAACCAAACAGCCAGCCTTGATCGTCGCGCCGGCTTCATTGGTACTGAACTGGGAAGCCGAGTTTAAGAAATTCGCGCCGCAGACCAAGCTCACGACGATCATCGGTACCAAGGCTCAGCGGCGTAAACTCATTGCCCAGGCTGATGATTATGAAGTCGTACTGACCTCCTATGATCTGCTTAAACGCGACATTGAGCTTTACGCTGACCAGACCTTCTCATTTGAAATCATTGATGAGGCCCAGGCGATCAAGAACCATTCCACGGCCGTCGCCAAAGCTGTTAAAGCAGTCGCGGCTCAGCATCGGTTTGCTTTGACTGGAACGCCGATCGAAAACCGTTTGGACGAATTATGGAGCATCTTTGACTTTATCATGCCGGGATACCTGTTCAATCACCGCCAGTTCGGCAAGCGCTTTGTCAATCCAATCCAGGCGGGTGATCAAGCGGCCCTTACGCAGCTGCAGGAAATGACCGCGCCATTTATTCTGCGGCGAACCAAAAAGCAGGTGCTCAAAGAAATCCCCGATAAAATGGAAGAAACCTATTTTGTGGGGATGAGTAAGGCTCAGCAAGATCTATACAACGCGCATGTGGCTCGCCTAAAGGATCGGCTGAATAATACTGACGAAGCCGAATTCAAAAACACCAAGCTGGAGATTTTGGCTGAGTTCACCCGCATCCGCCAGATCTGCTGCGCGCCACAGACAGCCTACGAAGACTTCAAGGGGTCCGCGGCTAAGCTGGATACCTGCGTGGAGTTTGTCGAAAATGCCTTAGAAGAAGATCACAAGCTGCTGATCTTTTCTCAGTTCACCTCCATGCTGGCCCTGATTAAAGAACGACTACAGAAAAAAGGCATCCCGACCTATGAAATCATTGGCCAGACGCCAAAAGCCGAGCGCTTAAAACGGGTCAACGACTTTAACGCAAACGATGACGTCAAAGTCTTTTTGATCTCACTGAAAGCTGGCGGGACCGGTTTGAACCTGACCAGTGCCGATACCGTACTGTTCTTTGATCCTTGGTGGAACGCCGCGGCTGAAGAACAGGCAATCGGCCGTGCTCATCGCATGGGACAAAAACACGTGGTTTCGGTCTACCGTCTGATTGCCAAGGGAACGATTGAAGAAAAGATTCTGGCCATGCAGGAACAAAAACGACAATTGGCTCAAGATCTGCTATCGGGCTCCCAAGTTGCCAACTCAAGACTTACCAAACAAGACCTGGTCAAAATCTTGGTCTAAATATAAACCGGATCGCTGTTCAGGCTGCGATCCGGTTTTTAGTCTGTAATTTATTTTTCGGTGCAATTTGAGCTGATTTTGCACCGAAAACAGAATCGATGCACTGCTGAATCTAATCATGATATCATTGGCGGTCTCAAAATGCTCAAAAATGACAAGCTCAAATTGAACAACGATGATTGCCAAAGGTCTTTAATTGCGACGATTGGCTATTTTAGAATATAGCGACTGGCGCGGCCTTTGCCAACCAGATCGATTTTTAGGCTAGCCAAGGCATGCTTGATCGAAGTTTCGCTATATTGCGGGATCAGATTCATTAACTCACGCCGGGAAAGTGGCTTCAATGAATTTTGTAAAGCCTTGATAATCATTTCTGAAGCATCCAGCGTTCGATCACTGGTGAAATCAATCCGATCATTTAATTCACGATATGCCTGCAAAACAATACTCAAAAAATAATTAACATATGGCTGATAATCATTTTCATTATGCTCCCAAGCTGGCCCGGCACTTCTTAACAAAGTATCGTAATAAGCGGATTTAGTTTGTTCAATCAGGCGTTCCAAACTGATGTATTTACCGACATCGCAGCCAGCACGGTAGGTCGTTAGAAGCATCAGCAGTCTAGACATTCGACCATTGCCATCACGAAACGGGTGAATTGAAACAAAATCCAGCATAAAAGCCGCGTCAATAATCAATTCTGGAAAAGTATGTTCTTGAATGGCCTGATTATAAGCATCACACAAATTTTCAACCAATTCGCGGGTGATAAAAGCTGGCGGCGGATTAAAGAGAACCTCAGAGTGACCATCCGCAAATCTAGTAACAATCTGATTGTCGCTGTCTTTAAATGACCCACCCCAAGCACTGCTGGTAAAGGCAAATAATTCTTTATGCAGCGCAAGAATCGAGTTGGCCGTAATGGGAATATACGGATAGTTTTCATGAATCAGCGTTAAAACGTTCCGATAGCCAGAAATTTCTTCTTCACTACGATTTTTGGGCATGGTCGACTGGTTGATCAGTTTTTCCAACCGCGTGGCACTGGTAAAGATTCCCTCAATTCGATTGGAAGCATCTGTACTTTCAATTTTGGCAACTTTAACTAACTGAGTGAGAACGTCTTTGGCCTTCAGTGAAATATGTTCCGTTTTTCCCTTTAATTCACCAATCTGGCTTAGCTTATCGACAATTTCCGTATTCATTACCAGATGATTTAGAGTTTGGTAGTCAAATTCTTTCAGTGTTCTCCACCTCTTTTCGGTGCAATTATATCAAATTTTGCACCGAAAACAGAATCGATGCACTGCTAACTAAAAAAGCGACCCTCATTTGAGAGCCGCGCCTGCTTTGAACGATTATAAATCATCCTTTATTATTTTCCTCATCCAATAAGGCTGAAACATTGATTGTTGGCAAAATCAACGGCGGGTAAACGTTTCCCATACTTGTCAATTGAGTAACTATTGCTCGCAAATACGGGAAAAGAATTGCCGTTGCATTCTTTTTCAATAACTCTTCAAAGCCAATCTTTGTTTCATCATCTTCGGAGTTGTATTCAAATTCACCTTCGATTATTACATTTATATCAAATGGCAATTCATTCTCGGAATCAAAACCAATTCTTACCAGAGCCTTATTTTCTTCTTCAGTAGTGAAGTTAATTTTTAAATTCGGTGAATAGTTAAAACTTCTACGGTCTTGTTCCTTATTAAAAAAGTTATCATTTAGTTGATACTTCATCGCTACAACTTTATAGTTTTTGAAATTCAAAACAGTCATTTATGCGACCTCTCCCATGTAATCAAACGAGGTATTATTAATGTTTTCCAAATTGTATGATATTTTAGGCGAACTAAGGTTATAGTGTTCTTCTTTTTCCGCCTTTACCTTTATTTGAGGATAAGACGCTAACGAAATTTCAATACTTTTTGCCAAAGCATCAACATCGATTTTATCAAAAAATTCTTCAACACTTTCTTGAGTGATGTCAATATCTTCTATTCGCATCAGAGTCACTCCTTTACCTTTATATTTTTAACGTCTTGTCTTGGATAACGGATAGTGAGTTCAGTTCCGTTTGGCAAGCCTAGACGCTGATATTCTTTATCATTAGGTGGCAATAAAGTTTCAGTATCTTTTTTTACAAATCTAATGTCTATATTCTTTTTATTTTTTAAATAAAGAATGAAAAGCTCTGTCATTATACCTGCATATACATCTTGAGCTGTTCCACGAATTGCTTTTTGCTTATAAAATTCTTTAAAGATGCTTGAAGCGCTTTCCACTTGCTGTGCAATTGATGCAAACTTTTGAAATTGTTTATAAATTTTGCTGTTAGTTAAGTCTAAAATATTGTCTTCATCATGTAAATCAATAGCTACTTCTAATACTACAGGATCATTGCTAAATTTCCTTCCAAACTGTAATGCTAGCTCTGAATCATCAATAAAAACATAAGTTCCATATCCTAGAGACCCTGGAACTTTAATTTTTTTTATTTTGCTGTTTCTTACAATATTAAAAATGATGAAATTACTTTCCCTAAATCCATTTTGCAGAATTTTTTCAGCATTAATACGTGTAGTTCCATGATAATACTTCACAATTGTTACTACTCCTAAAACACTAAAAATAGCATGCTACTTTTCTAAACGCACAACATAGCAGTCTGTTAGTAAAAATTATGATTGTCCTCCTTAGCCATTCCATCTACCAATACAATAGTCTAACAACAATGTGAAGACACTTTTTAATTATCTAAATTATATCAGATTTTGCACCGAAAAGAGAATCGATGCACTGCTGAATCTAATCATGATATCATTGGCGGTCTCAATATGCTCAAATTGGATCATACACGATTACTGCTTAATTCTGCCTGCCACCACCGATTAAAATCAGCGACTAACCATAAATTGCCATCCTAAACTGCCATAATTGTACATTTTCAAATTGCCATTTCTGTACAATTTTTAATTGCCCTTGACAGCACTTACGAAAATAAAAAATATCATCCGATTACAAACGTCAATCACGTTCATAATCGGATGATAGCAATCTAAAATCTAAGAGATCCTAACTTAATTTAAACTCCGGGTAGTAGCGCTCAATCAGGTCAATGGCATGGTTGGAGATTTCGATCCCATCATAGGCCTGACGATAGTAACGAATCAGTCGTTTGAGCCGCCAGTTGAGTTCATCTTGGTTGTAATAGTTCAAGGTGAAGACATCTGCTACATCAAATAAAGGCTCTGGCAGCATTGTTCCAAAATCATTCAATTGATCGTCTGAGCGTTTCAGATCACGGCCAAATTCCTTTAAGGCATCGACACCACCAACGTTTTCAACAATTCCAAATCCTTTGCCGGCAATGATTCGTGGTAGATTCTTGGCACTCAGCTCATTTTGATCGTCTAGCCGCTCAATTTTCAGCTTGATTTCCCAGCCATCGCCAAAGTCATAGCGGAATAAGAATTCATCCCCGACATTAAAGTAGTTGAGCCGGAAATCATTTAAGCCAACGTACTTGATCTTGGGTCCGCCTGGAAAACTTGGTGCCATGCTGTATTCTTCAGGATTGTTCACCATCACCACGAGACCGTCATCAGATTGGTAAGTGAAGTCATACTGATGCTCCGCGTACATTTCAAACATAATTTCCAGATAGTATGCCAGCTCAGTAATTGGCAGGTTCTTTTTGATTTTGAATCGCCGCCAGGTTGCCGGTGATCGAAAGTCTTTCAGTGCAGCCTTGATTATATAGACTGGGATTGGCTTTGCCATATCAGTTTCCTCCAAATATTTGCCTTTGCAGCCGTTGTGTTCTAAAGCTTTTGAACTGAGTATATCATAAGGTACCTGCCTGCTGAAATCATAAGCCATAGCAATGAAAACGCTCTATCCAGTTGCCGATGATAGCCTATAGCGCTAAAATAATTATATAAATACATATCTTTCTAGCAGATTTTACACGCTAAAGGGCTAGGTGCTTGGTTGCGCCTAACCCTTTTCTTAAATTCAAAAAGAGATCATTAAATCGCCAATATATATATATGTGTATACGCTTACTTAATTGGCTGATAAACAACCTTCTACACGCAAGTTATCTCATGTATAGAAGGTTATTTTCAATTATTAATGATTGTCTTGAATCTAGTTCATAAATTCCTGTAAAGCAGTTTGCCACGTTGTAATGGTAAATCCAGTAGTTTCCGCTTTTTCCAAGCTCATAATGGAATGACGTGGCCGATATGCCTTTTGCGGATATTCTTCAGAGGTAACTGGAGCAACCTCTACATCCTTATCCTTTAAGATTTCACAGGCAAATTCATACCAAGAGCAACTGTCTTCATTCGACAATTGATAAACGCCATATTCACAATGATGATCAACCAGATACGTCATAAATTCTGCCAATGTCCGAGTCCAGGTCGGGCGGCCAACTTGATCATCAACTACTGTCAAACGATCATGATCCTTAGCCAGGCGCAACATCATGTATGCAAAGCCCTGACCATCTAACCCTAGTCAAACTCCTCAGCCACGGTCGTTAAGGCCGCCTTGATTACTTGATCCATATTGTAGTACTTGTATTGACCCAAGCGACCGCCAAAAATAACGTTTGGCGCCTTTTGTCCGGCCAATTCCGTATATTGTTGGTAAAGGCCGTTGTTGCGCTGGTTGTTGACTGGATAGTATGGCTCGTCGCCGCGTTTCCAGTCAGCTGGGTATTCACGCGTAATGATGGTCTTACCTTCATCGCCCTTGCCGAATTCAAAGTGCTTGTGCTCGATGATCCGCGTATATGGCGTTTCGGCATCGGTGTAATTAACCACGGCGTTACCTTGATAGTTGTCTTCATCAAGCTCTTCTGTCTCAAAGTGTAGACTACGGTATTCCAACTCACCTAATTCATAGTTGAAGAATTGATCAATCATCCCAGTAAAGACGATCTTAGGGAAGTTTGCCAAATATTCGTCTTGTTTATCAAAGAAGTCGACACCCAGTTCAACATCAATCAAGTCGCTAGCCAGCATCTTTTCAACGATCTGCGTGTAGCCACCCATTGGAATACCTTGATACAGATCATTAAAGTAGTTGTTGTCGTAGGTCAAACGAACTGGCAGCCGCCGAATAATGAAAGCCGGCAATTCAGTGGCCTTTTGACCCCATTGCTTTTCGGTATAGCCCTTGATCAGCTTTTCGTAGATATCACGACCAATCAGCGAAATCGCCTGTTCTTCTAGATTTTGGGGTTCCTTGCCATCCATCTCGGCTCGCTGTTCATTGATCTTAGCCAGCGCTTCTTTTGGCGTCCGCACACCCCACATCTTGTTGAAGGTGTTCATGTTAAATGGCAGGTTGTACATCTCACCCTTGTAGTTAGCAACTGGAGAGTTCGTGTAACGGTTGAATTCCGCAAACTGGTTGACGTATTCCCATACAACCTTATCGGAGGTATGGAAAATGTGGGCACCATATTCGTGTACCTGAATACCATCAACTTTTTTAGTATAGATATTGCCAGCAATATGGCTGCGTTTCTCAATTACCTTAACGCGCTTGCCACGCTTAGCTGCCTCGTAGGCAAAAGTAGCTCCAAATAAGCCGGCGCCTACTACTAAATAATCATAAGTCATATAAAAGCTCCCTAAAAATCTTATTATAATTATTCTTTATTTCTTACAAGAAACTCATATAATGAGGCTTGCCACGTTGGGATGATGAATCCAGTGGCTTCCGCTTTTTTCAAGCTCATAATGGAATGACGTGGTCGATATGCCTTTTGTGGATATTCTTCAGAGGTGACTGGAGCAACGTCTACATTCTTATCCTTTAAGATTTCACAGGCAAATTCATACCAAGAGCAACTGTCTTCATTCGACAATTGATAAACGCCATACTCACAATGATGATCAACCAGATATGTCATAAATTCTGCCAACGTCCGAGTCCAGGTCGGGCGGCCAACTTGATCATCAACTACTGTCAAGCGATCATGATCCTTAGCCAGGCGCAGCATCGTGTAGACAAAGTTCTTGCCATATTCGCCAAAGACCCATGAAGTCCGAATGATGTAATAATCAGTCATGGCAACTTGAATAGCCTTCTCTCCAGCTAGCTTAGCTTTGCCGTACTCATTTTTAGGATTGGTCGGGTCATCAACCTCATACTCGCCCGTCTTAGTACCATCAAATACATAATCCGTGCTAAGGTAAACTAGCTTGGCACCAACTTTAGCTGCTACTTCAGCCAGGTTGCGAGTGCCATCTTCATTTACCCGCCAGTTAATTTCCTTACCTTCGTCTTCAGCCTTGTCGACTGCCGTATAGGCCGCACAATGATAGATTACTGCTGGCTTAAGAGCCGTTACCTGTTCTTCAACTGCTTGACGGTCCGTAATGTCCATATCCTTGGCATCACGTGCATCATAAGCAATTCCACGTTCATCCAGTAAATGGCGCAATTCAGTCCCTAGTTGACCATTAGCACCAGTAATTAAGATTTTTGACATAATAAATTCCTCATCACAATATTTATAATATATTCCAAAATTTGCATCAGTGTTGAATTCGATTACTTTTTATACTACATATTGAAAATTTAAATTAATTGTCTATAATCCGTAGCAGATAATATACCACAAACTAAAACTACGGCAGTACATACAATGGTTGATTTAGTAATAATATGTACATCGTGAAAAAATAAGACTGTAAATATAACTGCCCAAGCAGCATATGTAACATCTAAAGCCATTGCCTTTGATGGTCCAATTTTAGAAATGGCCTTGTAGTAAAAAAGATATGAAATTGTTGCAAATAATCCAGCCAAAGCAATAACTAATACTACTTCTTCTGTTTTTGGATTAGTAAAAAGAGATATTACCAATGGCCAACCATTGATAATGGGAAGAATTATTCCTCCGTATACTATAGCAGAAGTTGTTTGCCGAATCTGAAGAGCATAAGCATCCTTAACATCATCATTTTTTAATGATTTCGCAAGAATAACAGCTTCAATTCCCCAACCAAAAGTACACATTATAACGCCAATCAATCCCAATGATAGGTTTCGAACATTTAGAGCTGATGAGTTGCCAAGACCATAAACTCCTAAAAGAGTAATAAAAAGAAACATCCATTGATACCATTGCATCTTTTCTTTCAAAAAGAAATATGCTAATACCGCACCGACTGCTGGGAAAATAGCACTTGCTACAGCTCCAATAGACGGTCCAAGATTATTTACAGTTAAAACATATCCTGTCATTCCAACTGGTCCACCAATAATTGCAGCCAAAATTACAAATTTTCCGCTTGGTGTTTTTAGTATTTTCTTTACTTCTCTTCCATCACCACGTAATGAATTATATAACGTTGCCCAAATTGCCGAAAATCCATCATGAATAAATGTACTTACAAATGGTGCTAATGTAATTGCTTCTTGGGTACTTATAAAAGGCGTCATTTTTAATGCCATGCCTAATGTTAGGGTTTCTAAAGCCCATGTAATTCCTGCAATAATTCCTGAAGTCATAATCTTCGCCTCAAAAAATTAAAACAATCATTACTCATATTTTGAAAATTTCATTTCATAATGATTATCTTCTTTAGTTAATTCTAAATATGTATCGATTTCTTTTAAATCTGTTTCCTTAATTTTAATTCCACATAAGTTATAGTCTTTGGGATGTAAAAACATCGCAATGTCGTCCCAATAAACATCAGTTACTTTATTTTGAATAAACTCCTTTATTAATTGAGTTCTAAGTCTCAAAACATCATCTTTTGTCCAATAAGAAATAGAATATAATCGCCAACCAGCAAATCCACCATTTCTCTTACAGCTTATTACTTGATTATCCTTGTCTAAGGTTAATAACCATTCATCTGTTTTCTTAGTATAACTACATAAGTATCCTGATTGACGGAAACTTCTTTGTAAAATTTCTTGATTCTCAATAATTTGATCTCCATCAAGAATTATCAAGTCATCATTTAAAACATCTCTAGCAACATAAAGAGATGATATATTATTTGCCGTATCATAATAAGGATTTTCAATTAATGTAATATTGGCATATTTTTCTTTTAAAAAAAGAAATTTTTCTTTAAGGTAACCAACAACTATGTATATTTCAGTAATTCCGTTAACTTCTAATCCAGTAATTACTGACTCAATCATTCTTACTCCATTAACTTTAATAAGTGGTTTCGGTGTAGTTAATGTTAAAGGTTGTAAACGGCTTCCAAAACCTGCTGCCATAATAATAGCTTTTTTTACTTTATGCATTTTTCTTCTCCAAAACATCTAACACAAGCTTACTATATTCTTTAGCATATCTATACTGCATAAAAGAGTATTCGCCAAAATCTACCCCAAGAGTATTTTTATACTCACACCAATTGCTCCATAAAAGTCCACAAATTGCAACATATGCATATATCTTTAGGCGTGTATCATCAGGACAATTACCTTTATAGTAGGTATCAATCAAATTATCTAATTGATCACGTTCATACATTGAATAGATAGCAAACATAGCAATATCAACATCAGGATCTTGCATTGCAGCATATTCCCAATCAATAAGTACAATATCCCCATCTTTCTTTAATAAGAAATTATCAGCATTAGCATCTATATGGCAGAGCACAAGTTGCTTATCTAAACTTTCAATATACTCTTTTAATTTCAGAATTCTGGCTTTGATTAGTAGGTAATCACGATAATTAGACGTTCCTTTCCTCAAGCCTTCGTAGAAATTAATTTTTTCAAACAAGTCAAAAGTAAAGTTAACTTTTAAACCTAAATGATGGAATTTGCGTAAATAATCCATGCACTTAGTCAAATCTTCTTGGCTATCACTGTTACAGGTTCTTGCACCTTCAATAAATTCACTAAGCTTATAACCATTATCTGCATTAATATATAAGACTTTTTCACCAATATTATGTTGAGACAAAAGATGGTAAACTTTGGATTCTTTTTTTCTGCTGATCAGTTCACCGGTTCCTTCACCTGGAATTCGCATAATATAGCGTTTATTTTGACAAGTAAATTTAAAAGAACGATTAGTCATTCCTTTTTTTAAGAGTTTAATCTGACCAATCTCTTTATTATCTACACATAAAACAGATGAAATAAGTTTTATGATTTTGTTATCTAATTGATTAGAATTTTCATCTAATTCACGTAATTCTTCATATGTATTGATTTCAGTTATTAAATCAGGAGGAACCAGCAATCCATTAACAATATATCCTTCACTATTTTCAAGAATTATTTCCCAATATTCACCATTATTTTTGGGTTGCTCGACATAATTTCTGAGTTTAGTTGTTAAAATATTTCCATCCTGTTCATCTAGATAGGCAATCCCTATCATCCTATTTCCAAGATTCCCCTTCTTGACTTTCTTTAATTGAAGCTTTTTATTTAAAGTTATATTTGTGTTATAAACTTTTTCCTTGCTAACCATATACCAAGATTCAAGTTCATATTTACTAAAGGGATTAAGTTTAGCGTATATATCGCAAGGAATAACATATGTATTTGAAAGCCCACTATTTCTACAGGCCAATGAGAGCGAATAGAGATTATTCATATCAGAATAATGGTTGTTAACAATCATTTTCACTCCATATTTATCAATAAGATATTCGTATCTCTCCTTCATAAAGCCAACTACAATTGTTATATCTTTTATTCCTACTTCATGAAGTTGGTTAATTAACCTCTCAATTAAAAACTCTCCTTTAACTTCAATCAGTCCCTTAGGAAATTCTACATTCAAAGGTACCATGCGCATTCCATAACCAGCAGCCAGAATTATGGCTCGTTTTGGTTTTTGAAAAGGTACTTTCTTAAAATTTAGGGTAAGATCTTTTTTTAAATACCCCATTTTCTCCAAAATACTTAAACTTTTATTTACTGTTCCTAATGAAAAAGATGTAGTTTGAGCTAACTTTCGCTGGGTCATCTTTCCATTATTATTGTTTGCTAAACATCGCAAGATCACATTTTCTTTTTCGTTCATTTTATCAACCTTTACTGATTTTATGAACACATAATAAATCCTTCATAATTAATTGTAAAGTGTACACACCTATAGCAACACGTATTTTAACAATTAAACTGACCATCTATACTTGAGCAAACTTAACTATTGGAGTTTTTTAGATGATTAAATACGTTCATTCATACGGTTAAACTAAATAATTTGCATAGCTTCAAAGATATATGGAATTACTCTTTGAAGCATACACTTACTATTAGAACCTGGATTTGAAGTTTATTTGCCACAGAAATCCAACCGCAATAAACAAAATCACTGATATGATAAATGGGGCATCTCGCCAAGCGACGAGATGCCTCATTTTTTACCCAGTACCTTTATGGTGTGCTTACATATAGACTAACTTTTTAAGCGTTACCTTGACAGGGAATAGTACCATTGTTATACAAGCAAAAAACACAATATGGCCTCTTAATTTTGCTATTTGTAATAATACTTTTTACTTCTTACCTCAGCTAAAATAATACCTATTTTTTATAAGCACTATAATTATGATGACCAATTCTATCTTTTTTCTGAGGTAAAAGCATATAGTCTCCGTACATATGTCTTAAAACTGTATCATAATTCTTAGGCACTCTAAAATTATAGTTTTCGAATGGTACCATTATATAATTGTCAAACCATTTTTTTTCAAAAATATCCTTCATACCTCCCGAAAGCCATACAATACAACCAACATATTTACTGTTATCATACTGTTTTTTTCGTGCTAGACTCTCAAGCATATCTTGAATCCTGTCTTTTCCAATAAGTTTTGAAAAAATAAAAAAAGGATACTTTATAATTTTTCTTATCGGCTTAGTTGTAGTACCCAAAGTGAAATGCTTACGGGTAGCTTGATAGCAAATTGAGGACAAACGATCACCTTTTAGACCATATTTCAACGCCTCCTTTTTATTGTTTCCTAAACCATCAAAAGGATATATATCGATAAATACACCTAATCCGTATGATACTTCATTCTGTGCATATGTAACATACCTATTATCACTAATTCTCGTAATCATATAAGGATAACCTTTATTTGTATCATGATTAAACACTTCTAAGTTTGGATATTTATTTATATTTTTATGTAAATATTCCAATAAAATATCATAATCTGGCCTAGGCATCATTATATCTGTATCATCATCCCAAGGAATATATCCTTTATGTCTAATAGCACCTATTAAAGTGCCATACATTAGATAGTACCGTAACCCCTTTATTTCGCATATATGTGCAATAGTATGTAATAATTCCAAAGCGATCTTTTGCGTTTCTTTAATATTCAATTCTTCCATTGCTTTATTTTACTTCCTTTACTTTAATAATCGGCAGTCTATTTTTTTCAAAAAAATTTATTAACCAACTTTTTACTTGTATTTACGATCATATGCCTCAAATTACTATCAATAATCATTTGAATGAATAATATAGACATTGCAATTAAAAATACTAATACATCATCTTTAAAAATAAACAAAGTTAAATACGTTATGAAAAATAAAATATGTAATAATACAAATTTTATTACATTTAAGGAAATCTTCCCCATTTTCTTTATTTCCCTAAATCTTAAAAATGATACTACAAAAAAAGATGATGCATTAGCAAGGGCAGCACCATTAGAACCAAGCAATTTAATTAAAATAATTGTTAATATGACATTAATAATTGCACCAATAATTGTCGTAACTAATATAGATACAGTCCTTTTACTTGCTGTATAAACAGTTCCCAAAAATGATGCGATACTAGTATATATAACCGCTAGAACAAGCAATGGTGTAAGTTTCCACCCAACAAAGTAGTTAGAACTCAAAATTATTTTATATAATGGCTTAATAACGGATAATATTCCAATCCCTACAAAAAATAATATACTTATATATGATTCAAAAACTGTACTGATAAATTTTTTTCCATCTTTTTTTTCATATTCTTCAACAACTGACATTTGCCATGATTGAAAAAAAACTGTGTTAACTGTAGTTATAATGCCTGGAACTTTTCCAGCCATTGCGTATATGCCATTAGCACCAGATCCCAACATCCCTAAAATAAAGACTCTATCGGAAGCTGAATTGAGCCACCAAGCTAAATTATTAGGCGTTAATGGTATTCCGTATCTCATCATTTCTTTAAGTTTGTTTTTACTAAATAAACTTACTTTAAAAAATTTTATTATATCTGCACTATACACAATGAACAAAATAGCCGCTACCTGACCTAAAATTAGCGACAACATATACCCAGTCATACCAAGTTTTACAAAAACTAGCAGTATAACATTGCATATTCCCATAACAAAAGTATTTATAATACCAGCAATGGCAAACGATCGAACTTCGCCTATTGCTCTTGAAAAGTTTGAAATCAATGAAAAAAGTAATGAAACTATCATGTAAATAGCAGTGTACATGATAGGGTAGTCTTTGATAAGAAAAGACAATATAAAGCCTATAAGGAACATTAAACAACTAGATATAATCGACATAATCAACCCAGTGCTGAAAATTTCACTTTTATTTTCATTTTTATCTAGTGCAAATCTAAAGACAGAATCATATATTTCTAAACACGCAATGGGAAGTATTAACGATGTCAAGGTTGTTAACATATCTACCTTACCAAAATCATTAGTACTTAGCGTATAGGAATATACAGGCACCATAACAAATGACATTATTTTACTGCCAAAATTTCCTATAGCAAAAATAAGGGAATTCCCCATTAACTTCCTATATTTTTTTTCCATTCATTGCTCCTAATCATTCAAAATCGAATTTTTTTGGATAAATTATTTTCCTAATAATAATTTATCCAAATACGTAAAATGCTTTTCAGAATTTTTTACCTGCTTTTCTACATTAACAACATATTTATTAACTCTATTTCTATCAATTTCTTCTACTGTAAGCCTAGCAAAATCATTAATTTTAACCTTTAATCCTTCAAAATTAATATCTTTTAACAAATTATCAGTCTTATTACTATAGCTAATGGGTAAGCAAGGAATACCATATACCAGAGACATAACGATAGAATGAAACCTTGCTCCTATTAAATAATCAGCATTCTTTATATAAGTTAAAATCTCAGCAATGTTCCCATCATAATTAATAATTTTTATTTTTGATTTACTATTTTTAGCTATTTTTTCTGCAATGTTTAAATCACCTTCGTTTTCACATAGTGACATTAAAATAACTTCTAAATCTTTAGAATTATAATATTTTATTACTTCTAAATTTTTGGCTATATATTCCTCCATGTTTTGGGTCTTTTCAATAACTTGCAAAATAACATAACCTTTTTTCGGTTCTTTAATTCCTTCAACATCTAGTTTTTTAATGCCAAATAAAATATCTGGAGCATAGTGGACATTATTCAGCTCACAAAAAAGGTTGTAAGATTCGTGATCTCTAAAAGAGATATAATCATATTTTTTAAATTCTTTTTTAAAAAAATTATAAAAGAACTCATCCTTATAGGGGCCAAAATTTGCACCTAAAATTAAGTTTCTTTTATTAGGAACAAATAAGCTCTCTTTCATGGTAAGATACTTTTTTATATATTTATGATCAGGCTCAATAAATATTGATCCGCCAATTGTTACAACATAGTTAACATTTCTTACCATCTGCTTATATAGAAAATCTCCATTATTCAATAATTTATCAGCTAATTTAATTAGAATTCTTTGAAAAATACTTATTGAATGGATTTTGATATTCTGATTGCTTTTAAAAGCTTTTAATTTGTTTCTCTGACCTGCTATTATAAAATTTACATCGCGATACCTCTGAGCTAGTAAACAGACAAAAGCATCATCGCCAAAATTTTTAGCAGCATAAAAATTCACAAAAACTTTTTTTGTCATGATAATCCTCTACTATACTCGATTTATCAACTATACTTTTAAAAACTTCACTAAAATTATGTATTTTTATTAATAATTAATAAAAGCATATGGTACTGTCATATCTATTCCAAGGAAGGCATAATGATACCACCAATAAAATGACATATAAATAATAAGTACAAATAACAAACTATATTTATATCTTATTTTTTTAAACGCTTGCGCGTAAGCTAGTATTTGAAACATTGAGAAATACAATGCTATTCTTCCTCCATATTGATTAGCTGATAGCACTGTAGATTCTGTATAAAATTGGCTTGCCAAAATAGCATATATAATCATAAGTATGTAAAATTTATAACCAATTATAGTCTGTTTATATACTTTCCAATTTATCATTAGCAAAACTAGTCCAGGCAAGTAATATAAAATTTGGTTAGGTAAAAAAGAAGCTTTAGTTACATAGGTAGAATACTGTCCCAAACCTATAAATTTAAGCAGATAGCTTAGATAGCGTATGCCAAGTATGGCACATATCCCAATTACACTTAAAATTAATAATCTATAACTACTATATTCTAGTTTTAGAATTTTTGATCTTCGTTGATAATTTAAATAGTTCTTAGAATACAAAAATTCATATAATCCTACTATCAATAATAGAATTACAGCTGATTTATGAAAAAAGCATGCTACAAATGTAAAAAATAAAAATTTAATTTTATCATTATTGAGCCAATAAAAAAATGCAACAAATCCAATAGCCACAGCCATTGATTGACGTATCATGTTTAAAGAAGTATTGAAAAATAATAATTCAAATGTCAACATTCCAATCCATACAGAAGTATTTTTCGCTTTCCTTAACACAAAATAAATTGGATATATAATAAATAACTCAACAACAAGTTGAGTCATTACAATGCTATGAAATAATTTAGTAACGATCCAAATAAGAAGTGTGTATCCAAATTCAAATTGGGATATCTCCATAAGACGATACCCATTGGGAGGCATCCAAGAAGCATGCCAGTATTCTACAAAGTTATTAGCATACATTGCAGCATCAATTGATGGACGCAAATAGACACTTACATCTGTACCAACGCTAATCCCTCTAAAGCCTGCTACCATACATAGCAATAAAATCCCTAATGCATCAACTATCCATCGATTTTTTTCTTTAAAAAAATCTCCACATTTAAATAACGTAGTAGACACTAAAAAAGCAATTAAATATACATACATAATTCAAACCTATTTATAACAAGCGTTTAGCTTTTAAATACACAGTACGTATGTGGCCTATAGCACCTAAAATTCTCCAATCTTCCTTATCGAGAATCTTTAGTCTAATTTTTGTTTTAAGGTCACTAAACTCATACACACTTTTTCTGTTTTTTATATTATCAACACTCTTTTTAATTAACTTTTTATTTTCTTTTGTAAACAATCCAAAAATTATAACCTCCGCAGCAGTATTAAATAACTGCTTAATAAATCTTTCAGTTGCCTTAAGTTGTACTTTTTCTCCTTCACCATCCTTAAAAATTTTGTTAATCAATTTAAACATTTCATTATATATACATTGATTATTCTTAATAATGATTTCCGGATTTTTCTTTAATCTATTATCTGATGTACTACTATCAATATAGTAAATATATGTAACTTTTGGAATGTAATAGATTCTAGGCAAACATTCAAGGATATTCATTAAAAATAATAAATCTTCACCTAAAACCACACATGTTTTAAATTCTATTCTATTTTCCTTTAAAAATTTATTCTTGATGAATTTACAATATGGACCATTAACTTTACCATCTTGCGTGAGTCTCCAAACAATTTGCTCTACTTGTAATTTTCCTTTTATATTTGGTAAGACTGACCATACTTCTTTATTATTCCCATCCACAAATTCTAGATCTGTCATTATAAGATCAAAATTTTGGTCAAAAGGTATCTCTCTAAACGTATTAGCCGTAATCACATCATCAGAGTCAACAAAACAAATATAATCTCCATCAGCCTTTGCTATACCATAATTTCTGGCACTGCTAACCCCACCATTTTTCTTTTTATATAACTTAAAATTATTGTGATATTTTACATATTCAGAACACCAAGAAGTATATTTCTCTTCTGACCCATCATCGATTATTAAACACTCTATTTCTAAATTAGCTATACTTTTGTTTTGAGCTACACAAATCGAATCAAAACATCTCTGTAGTTTGCTAATCTCAGTATTAAATACTGGAACTATTACATTTACTTTCATAAAAAACCTTTAGTTGGATTCAAAACCATTACATTTTAAATAAACTATATTATACATAGGAAAGCAAAGTTATGAATTCATAACTTTACTATAAAAAGTATTGTCCATTTTAGTTTGATTATTATCAAACTTGTACGTCAGCTTGTGTATAGATGTTTGGCTTAATATACCCTTCCAAATATCTGGATCATATTCATCAAAAAGTCTAAGCAACAACATATGTGGCGTTGCATTATCTGAAGGAATTACTGCTTTCCACTCATCTGGACAAGCTTCTATAGCCAATTGAAAAAAATCATGAAGCAAAAAATAATCTACTAAATCAGTATTTTCTTCCCAATATTTATAAAGCAAGTCTCTTACCAAAATCAATATTTTATTATTTGAAAATGATGAAATAAACCAACTTGACATCACAGTAGAATGTCCGTCTCTTCCTGGTTTTAGACACTGATACAAAAAAAGCTTAGATTTCAAAATATAGTCAGGTACCTCATCACTATAATAGACAGTTGCATCTGTCCAAATACCACCATAATTTATAAGTAATTCTAATCTTATTAAGTCAGATAAATGAGTTTTGGTTATTAAACCATTATCGATTTTTTTCTGAATATAATCAGGAAATTCAATATATGATTTATAATTTTTTTCTGTAATTAATACTACTTCTTTTTTTCCTTTATATGCCTTTTTCGCAGATTCATAACATTTTTTAACTATTGGAGGTGCACTCTCAATTCCTTGATACCAACAAAACCATACTTTATTCCCCATCTCTTCTTTTTTCTTCTTGAAATTAGAAACTTTATATTCTAAAAAACTGCCATATTTTTTCTTAAGATTTTGTTGAGTTTTTAATTCCGTAGAAAGTCGTAAAATTTCTAAAGCCGTTCTACTTTTTCCTAATAATAAAAATTCACATATTGCAGTAAATAAAGCACCATTTCTCCAATACTGCTTTATTAAATGAACTCCACCTTGCTTTTTAAAAATTTCACTTAATTTCATAATTTCCGTTTCCTAAAAATACTTGATCATATTCTTCAGTAATCAATTGCCAACTATAGGCATCTTTAATCCGTTGTTTAGCCTTTTTACCGAGACTTTCAATCTGTTCAGGTGTCATTTGTTGAGTCTTATTCAATAAACCGCTCAATGATCCTGAATCTTTAGTCCAATATAATGCTGAGTCTTGAGCAACTTCACGGTTAAAGCCAACGTCATACAGCAAATTCAGTTTTGTGCTGCCCAGAGCTTCTAATAATGACGGATTAGTGCCGCCAACTGAATGTCCATGTAGGTAGCCAAATGCATTTTCTCGAATATATTTCAGCAACTCACCATCATAAACCGTGCCGACGAACTTAATTCGTGCATCCTGATCAAAATGAGTCTCTGCCTTAAGGTCATCATAGAATTGATTATGCTCAACATTGGTAATCAATACTAAATCCTTATCAACCTTACTCTTCATAAACTCCTTGATCATGGTTGCGTAGTTGTTTTCAGGTACGAAACGGCCAACTACCAAGAAATAGTTGTTTTCTTGAACATTATGTTGCTGATACCAAGCTCGCACCTTAGCATCGTCTGTTTTTAGGTTACTTGCCGTAACATCAGCTCCATAAGCGATAAACGTAGTCTTGGGATGATACTTGGCATAGGTAGTTTGGATGTATTTTTCAATATTAACTGAGTCACAGATTAGCAGATCGGCATGCTTAACCATTCCAGCCTCGGAAACTTTCCAGTATTTCCGTACTGGCTTAGACCATTTAGCCCGCATCCATTCATGACCATCAGGATTAACAAAGACTTGTCCCCCAAGCTGATGCAGCTGCTTGACGTATTTATTTACAAACGGCCCAATTCGACAAGCCAAGATATAAACAATTGGATGCTTGATGTTTTGTGCTTTAATTTGACGAATGCATTCTTTAAAAGCAGCTATATCATAATAGATCGCTTGTGCTGACTTAAGTTTTTCTGAAACGTCAATCTTAAAACAATCAACGTTATAGTAAGTAAAATGGTGGTCATCAATTGTCTTGGCGTTTGGCAGCTTAGTTTCGTCCATTGCTCCTTGGCCATTAAATTTGCAGGCAATGTGGTACTTAATCTGCTTATTGTTACGATCCGTTTCAATCAGCTTTTTTAAAAAGGTCTCATATCCGCCATAGTTACCAATTCCTTTTGCCCCAATAATAAATACGTCTTGCATCCTTCGTTATCCATTCCCTTTTCATATTAAAAATTTCTCCTACCCCAGTAACGAGACCTTCATAAGAGAAATTCAATTCATCTGTATGTTATCTGTTTTTATTGACCATTCTTAGCATACTTAGCTTCCACAGCGGCTTTTTCTGCTTCCCACCAATCACGGTGTTCGGTATACCAATTGATCGTATTTTTTAAGCCTTCACGGAAGTCCGTGTACTTAGGCTCCCATCCCAGCTCGGCCCGCAGCTTAGTAGCGTCAATTGCATAGCGCAGATCATGGCCAGGACGATCCTTAACGTGATCATAGGCGTCTTTAGGCTGACCCATCAGTTCCAGAATCAATTCCAGAACCTCTTTGTTGTTCTTTTCGCCATTAGCACCAATCAAGTAAGTCTCGCCAATCTTGCCCTTGGTCAAAATCGTCCAAACTGCTCGTGAATGATCGTTGGTATGAATCCAGTCACGCACGTTCTTGCCTGAGCCATAAAGCTTTGGTCGAATGCCGCTCAAGATATTGGTAATCTGTCGCGGAATAAATTTTTCGATGTGCTGGTAAGGACCATAGTTGTTTGAACAATTGGAAATTGTCGCCTTTAATCCAAAGGAGCGCACCCATGCCCGTACCAGCAGGTCAGAACTGGCCTTGGATGATGAGTAGGGGCTGGATGGACGATATGGTGAATCAGACGTGAATTTTTCACCAGGACCTTCACCGTGACCAGGCAAGTCTTCCCGCAATGGCAGATCACCATAGACCTCATCAGTCGAGATATGGTGGAAACGGACATCATACTTGTGGCAAGCTTGAATCAGCGTGTAGGTGCCGACAATATTGGTTTGAATGAATGGATCCGGATTCTGCAGTGAATTGTCATTATGACTTTCAGCCGCGTAGTGAACCACGGCATCAGCTTTTGAAACCAACTGATCAACCAGTTCTTTGTCACAGATGTCGCCAACTACCAGTTCCACCCGATCAGTTGGCAGTCCCGCCAGATTAGCCTTATTGCCGGCATAAGTCAGCTTGTCCAATACCGTGATGTGTTCTACTTCCGGATGGTTGTTAACGACGTAGTGAACAAAGTTGGAGCCAATAAAGCCGCAGCCACCTGTTACGATAATATTCTTATATTCCGTCATGCTCGCGTCTCCTAGATTTCACCGTAGACAAACGGATTGTCCTTTTCGAATTCCGTCAGTGTTGGCTGCTTGGCATCCTTTTCAGAAGTAATCGCCTTGTCAAATTCAATTGGCCAGTCAATGTTGAGTTCAGGCGTCTTAAACGAGATCCCGCCATCAGCTTCAGCATCGTAATAGTTGTCGCACTTGTAGACAAAGTTGACATTGTCAGTCAGCGTCAGGAAACCATGTGCAAAGCCCCGTGGTACCAACAGCTGACGATGGTTGCTGGCAGAGAGAATGTAGCCTTCCCACTGCTTGTACGTTGGTGAGCCTTTCCGCAGATCAACAATGACATCCAAAACCGCCCCAGTAACCACGCGGATCAGTTTGGTTTGCGCAGCCTGACCACGTTGGAAATGCAAGCCGCGCAAAACACCGGCTTGAGTGGACAGCGACTGGTTGTCCTGAACAAAGTCAAAATCAATGCCAGCGGCTTTAAAGTCACGATCGGAGTAGGTTTCTTCAAAGAAGCCGCGGTGATCGCCAAAGACGGCTGGCGTGATAATCTTAACGTCTTGTAATTTTGTCGTTTGAACGTTTAATTTACCCATAGTCTATTTCTCCTCTGCCAAGCGCAATAAGTACTGACCATAGTCGTTTTTCTTTAATGGCTGTGCCAGTTTAATCAGTTCTTCTTTATTTATGTATCCCATCCGGTAGGCAATTTCTTCAATTGCGGCAACCTTCAGATTTTGTCGTTTCTCAATCGTGGCGATAAAGTTGGCTGCTTCAAGCATTGAGTCATGCGTGCCAGTATCAAGCCAGGCATAGCCGCGTCCCATCAACTGCACGTCCAACTGACCACGTTTTAAATACTCTTTATTGACGTCAGTGATTTCTAATTCGCCCCGGGCCGATGGCTGAATGTGCTTGGCAATCTCAACGACATCATTATCATAGAAGTAAAGCCCGGTCACTGCATAATTGCTCTTAGGCTGTTTTGGTTTTTCTTCCAGTGAGAGGGCGTGCATATTTTCATCAAACTCAACGACGCCAAAACGTTCTGGGTCATTGACATGGTAGCCAAACACCGTTGCCCCACTATCTTTTTGTGCGGCATTTTGAACCAACTTGGAAAGCCCCGAGCCGTAGTAGATGTTGTCACCTAAAACGAGGGCAACTGAATCATTGCCAATAAAATCTTCGCCTAAAACAAATGCTTCGGCCAAGCCATTCGGATGTTCTTGTACTTGATAGGAAAAGCTCATCCCGATTTCCGAACCGTCCCCCAACAGTTCTTCAAACAATGGCAAATATTCTGGCGTTGAAATTACCAAAACCTCACGAATCCCTGCCAGCATCAAAGTTGATAATGGGTAATAAATCATTGGCTTATCATAAACCGGAATCAATTGCTTAGAAATACCACGGGTAATTGGGTAGAGCCGTGTTCCACTACCCCCGGCTAAAATAATGCCTTTCATTATCTATGTATTCTCCTAACTCCTAATATGCGCTATTCGGACAGATCATAATCTTGACCGTCATAAAGATAATCCAGCAGTCATACCAAAAACTGGCTTTATTTATGTATTCAATATCTAAACTGACCATCTCATCAAAACTGGCCTTATTGCGAACCGTGGCCTGCCAAAGTCCCGTACAGCCGGGCGTAACCAACAGCCGCTGTTTATCGTAATCAGTATATTCAGCGACCTCGCTTGGCAGTGGCGGCCGTGGTCCAACCAGACTCATATCCCCCAAGAGGACGTTTACCAATTGCGGCAGTTCGTCCAAGCTGTATTTACGGATCCACTTACCAGTCTTGGTAACTCGGGGATCTTCCTTCATCTTAAACATCGCGCCTTCAACCTCATTTTGGTCGAGCAGCTGTTGTTTAATCTGATCAGCATTCTGCACCATTGAACGAAACTTGTACATTTTAAACGGCTTTTCGTTTTTCCCGAGCCGCGTCTGTGAGTAAATTACTGGACCACCATCTTCAAGCTTGATCCGTACTGCAATCACCAAGAATAACGGCGAAAGCAGCAGTAAGGCAAGCAAGCTGGCAATCATATCAAAGCCGCGCTTGCAAACTGGATAAAACAGTCGCTTTTTTACGCGTTGCTGATTGACGTATGCTTTAGTTTTTGTTGCCATCATTACACGATTCCTCCTCCCTTAATCTTCCTCTTTAGTCGAAAAGAGGGGCGAGGTTACCCCCCCCCCGCCTAATTTTATTAACTAAAAGAACCAAAAATGCTTCTTTTTAGGCAATGGCTGCCAATCTAAATTAACCTGATCCCCATTAATAATGTCGCGCGCATTTTGTTCATATGTATCAGCCAGCTCAGCGCCAAATTCACTGCGCAGTTTCTGCAGCGCCTCGCTGAGCTCGTATTCGCGATGACTCAAGGCATGCGCGTCAGAGGCAAAGATTGCTCCCTGCCCGGCCTTGATCATGCTGGTCGTAACCTTTTCAATCTTTTTGCCGAACCGGCCCAGATAGCTGCTGGACGTTAATTGGGTCAAGCAACCTTGCTCCAAGAACAGCTGCAGTCTTTCTGGATGTTCCAAAAGCTCGGCATTTCGTTCGGGGTGGACGATAATCGGCACGATGCCTTGCTGCCACAGCTTAAAGACCATTTCCTTAGCGTACTGCGGCACTTCTTGGCTGGGAAACTCCAGCAGCATGTAGCGCCCACCTTCATCCGCAAACAAAATATCATCTTTTTGCAAGGCTTCCAGCAACTCACCATTGATCCGAACTTCCTGACCTGGAAAAACCGTTAATGGAATCTCGTTTTCATTCAGCGCTTGTTGAAAGTCCGCCGTCAGCTGCAATACATCGGCTTTATGATTGACATAGTGCCCATTCATATGATGCGGCGTCAATAAAGCGTGCGTTACGCCATCATTAACCGCGTCTTGGGCCAGTTTCAAAGAAGTCGCAAGGTCAGGTGAACCATCATCCACGCCTGGCAACAAGTGACAATGCAGATCGATCAAAACCATCTTGATTCACCCTTCCTGATGTATGCGACGAGCCTAGTCTTTCGATTCTTTTTCGTAGCCGTAGCCATATCCATAACCGTAGCCATAACCGTAGCCATAACCGTAGCCCGCGTCGTCTTCTGGTATGACGTCATTCATGACATAGCCTAACAGATGCGCGTGGCTCATCTTCAACAGTTCTACGGCCCGCCGCACGCCGGCTTTTTGCGTGACACCTTGGCGAACGACCAGCACCACGCCGTCCACGCTGCCCGCGATCGTTTGCGCATCGGTAACTTCCAGCATTGGCGGCACGTCTAATACAACCAGATCGTATTGGGCCTGCACGGCTTCCAAAAGCACCTTCATTCGTTGTGAGCTCAGCAGCTCGGCTGGATTGGGCGGTACCGCCCCGCTTGGCAGCAAGTCTAATCCTTCAATACCGCTTTCTTGAATCACAGCGTTCAAGTTGACTTGTGCCTGATCGCTGCTCAAGATCGTTGACAGGCCCGACTGTCCGGTCAAATCAAAAGTTGAATTAAGCGTTGGACGGCGCATGTCGGCGTCAATCAGCAACACGCTCTTGCCTTCTTGCGCCCAGGCAATCGCCATGTTGGCCGCGACGGTACTTTTCCCTTCACTGATGTTGGCGGAGGTAAAAGCAATCGTCTTTAAGCTGCGGTCCACGGCCATGAAGTGAATGTTGGTTCGCACGGTCCGAAACTGTTCCGCGGCCGCGCTCTTAGGCTTGGCCACCGTGATCAGCTTAGCGCCGTTTTTCATCACATTATTGTCAACTCGCGACTTGCGTTTGAAGATTCCCATCATAACCCTCCTTTAGACTCGACGCGTCCGCGTGTTTTGTGAACGCCGCTTGATTGAGAAACCGTCATCCAAGTTGATGTGCGTAATCGTTCCCAAATTCGTCAAGCCCAATTCATTAACCATAAAGTCGTTGTCTCGAACACTGGTATCCATCAAATCACGTATCAGTACGATCATAAAGCTGATCAACAGCCCCAAAACAGCCCCCGCCAGCGTAAACAGCTTAACGTTAGGCGATGATGGCTTATTTGGCGTTGTGGCCCGCGCGACGATCGTGACATTGTTGACGTTCATGATCTTCTTGATTCTGTTTTTAAAGACTTGAGCAATCGTGTTGGCGGCCGCTGCCGACTTCTTAGGATTGTCGGTTTCCACGCTGACGGAGAAAACCTGTGAGTTTGTCTGCGTCTTGATCGTGATCGCGTCTGACAGCTGGCTAGTCGTCATACTGTAGCCCTGACCGGTGCGTTCCACCTTCGCCGGTTTGGCCGCGCTGACCAGCCGCTTGGTCCCATCAGCCAGCGTCTTGTACTTGGCTGGCTGGGCCTTGCGAATGACCTTAACTGGGTTGGCCAGTTCTTTTTTGGTTTCTTTTAAAATTACTGGACTGGTAATGATGTCCTTGTAGGTATTGATAACCTGAATATCGGCCTGCTGGTTGTTGTAGGCCTGACCATTGGCATTGTTTTCGCTTTTTTGGTTAACCAATAATTGCGTGGTTGCCGTGTATTTCGGCGTTATAATGAATTTAGAAACGATAAAGCCGGCCAATGCCAGGGCAATCGTACAGGTAATCAAAAACTTCAGATGTTTACGGCACAGATTAAACAGGCGACGCAAATCAATCGTGTTGTTACTGCTGTTTTCCAATGTTTTCCTCCTTTAATCAGTCACGCTGACGTGTTTAAGCTGCAAGGCATCGCGAATCTCATCAGACACGCGCTGCATCTCGCTGGTTGGCACGACTTCAAACGACTCGCCGCCTTCATTGTCGCCATGGCCCTGCGCGTGATCAGAAACCACTTTGCCATTAGCCTTGCGATACTTCAGGGCTAACGTCGTCATGTCGCTGAACGTCAGATTGGTCTTGGACTGATCAGCAATCGAATTCAAGAATTTTTGGTTGAGCACTGACTTATATGAAGCAGCTTCCTTTATTAAAGCGGTAATGACCAGGCGCTGCCGTTCTTGCCGGCCATAGTCGCCTTGTGGATCATCATAGCGCATCCGACTGAAGGCCAGGGCTTTGGCACCATCCATGTGATACGTCTTGCCCTTTTTAAAGCTATAGCCTTCATAGTCAAACGTCAAAGGCGAAGTCACACTGACGCCGCCCACTTGATTAATGGCTTTTTCCAACCCGCCCATGTTGACCATTACATAGTAGTCAATTGGTACGTTAAAGTATTTTTGCACGGTATTGATGGTTTCTTTAACCCCACCATATGTATAGGCCGCATTGATCTTAGCCGGTGAATATTCAGCGTAGCCGGGTAGATTAACTTTCATGTCTCGCGGCAGGCTGACAATCGTGGTCGTCTCTTTTTGCGGATTGAGCGTCATCATCATGATCGTATCCGTCCGCCCTTTGTAATCACGGCCCAGCGCCCCCGTATCAGTCCCCAAAAGCAGGATATTGATTGGCTTGCCCTGTTTGATGACCTTGTCAGCATTTCGGTACGTCTTAGCGCCCGATTCGCTGTACATATTATTGGTAGCAACGTGGACGTTTCGCCAGGCAACCCCCGCGAAAATCAAAGCGAGAATCACCAAAAGTCCAATAAATGACCACAAAATCTTCAAACCTAATCGTTTCCGACGATGGTGATGATGGTGGTGATGGTGGTGCGAATGGTGCACCGGTTGATTTTGATTCGATTCTTCATTCATATTTACATAGTCCCATTTTTAAAAAAATTTTTACATCTACATACCTTAAAATTATCAATGCATACGCCAAAAAAATCAAGGCGTCAAGCCCCGCACGTCTTGTCGCACTAGGGTTTAACGCCTCGATTGTTAAAAGATTAATTTATTGATTTATATACACAGTTACGTAATATTGCGTTTGTTAACGCTGTATATTTATATTTTATAAATAATTTAATGAAATAAAATTAGTCAATAAAAAATTTTATTATTTATTGACCGATACCGCGCACAGTCAAATCTCGATCAATGGTCTGGTCGCCATTATGAGCGGTAACGTGGTATTTGCCCGGCTTTTTAAAGTTATAGGTTTGATCAGCCCCTTGCGCGTTACCATTCAAAGTCGTCACGACATTGTTATTGCTGTCTTTGATCTCAAACTGCGTGTTGGCTGGTGCCTTAAAGCTGACGGTCGCATCCCCGGTCTTGTTTAAGGAAACGTCAGTCGGAAAATCAACCTGCAGCTGACTGCTGGATGAAGAACTTGCCGATGAGGATGAAGAACTCACTGATGATGAGCTGGCTGCCTGCGAGCTGCTGGAGGAAGCGGCCGCGGCTGACTCTGAGCTGGACTGGGCCTTGCTGACCTTAGTGGCATGTTCATTGGCAGGATGATGTTCAGCCGGCGCACTGGTTTTATCTCCCGGCGCGGCAAATGCTCCCACCAGACCGATCACAAATAAAATGATCAAGCCCCAGTTCATGACTACCTGTCCTTTGCCGATTTCTGCCTGGGCATTCTTTTTGAGCCGCTGTGTCTGATAGATCCAGACGCCGACAAAACAAATGGCTGCTAAAATCATCAACAAAATGAACAGTTTCTTCATTATATAACTCATCCTTTTTCGAAGTTTGGCTAACTGTTATCTTAACACATTTAGCCAACCAGCCAATCAAACAATCATCAAATGACGTTTTAGAACACAAAAAAGCGCTGCTTAAAATCGAGCAGCGCTTTTGAGTTAAGGCTCAGTTATTATTTGTAGTTAGGAGCAGCCTTGGTAATTTGAACATCGTGGGGGTGTGATTCACGCAGACCAGCGTTCGTGATCTGAACGAATTGCGCGTTGTCAATCAAGGTTGGAATGTCCTTGGCGCCAACATAGCCCATCCCGGAGCGCAGACCGCCGACCATTTGGAAGATCACGTCAGCAACGTCGCCCTTATATTCAACCCGGGCTTCGATACCTTCTGGAACCAGCTTGTTGGCTTCGTTGACCCCACCTTGGAAGTAACGGTCAGAAGAACCATGTGATTGAGCCATGGCCGCCACGGAACCCATCCCACGGTAACCTTTGTACTTCTTGCCGTTTTCTTCAAAGACTTCGCCAGGGGCTTCCGTCGTACCGGCAAACATGCTGCCCAGCATTACGGCATTCCCACCGGCAGCCAGAGCCTTAACGATGTCGCCAGAGTACTTGATCCCACCATCGGCAATGATGGCCTTGCCATATTCGTGAGCCACGGAAGCAGCATCGTAAATTGCCGTAATCTGTGGGACACCAACACCGGCAACTACCCGCGTCGTACAAATCGAGCCAGGGCCGATGCCGACTTTAACCACGTCAACGCCAGCGTCAAACAGCGCCTTGGTACCTTCACCAGTGGCTACGTTACCAGCAATCAGCGTAACTTCTGGGAAATGTTCGCGAATTTCGGCAATCTTGCGCAGCACCCCAGCCGAGTGACCGTGAGCCGTGTCGATGACGATGGCGTCAACGCCGGCCTTCAGCAGAGCTTCGGCGCGTTGGAACGTGTCGGACGTAACCCCAACGGCAGCCGCAACCAGCAGATGACCGTTTTCATCAACGGCAGCGCGGTTGAAGTTTGAGTTGGCAGGCAGTTCAACGCCTTTAACCGTGGCTACTTCGCCGGCTTGAGCATCGATGGACATGTTCTTGTGAACGACCCCCATCCCGCCTTGCAAGGCCATCGCAATTGCCATTGAGCTTTCAGTAACGGTATCCATCCCGGCACTGATAAATGGCACGTTCAGTTTAATATTCTTTGCCAGCTGCGTACTCAAATCGACTTCATTTGGCAAGACATGACTTTCCGCTGGAATCAGCAGCACATCATCAAACGTTAAGCCTTTCTTGGCAAACTTAGTATCCCAATTCGACATCAATCTGCACTTCCTTCTTTAAATATTAGCTACTACCTTACTAGGTTTTTGGCGATTGGTCAACGAATAATCGTGATTCTAACATAATTCTAATAATATTTTTCAGATTGTTCGGTTTTAACTCCTTTTAACCACCATTTTAGGACTAAATACCAAATCTGTCGGTGATAGATTCTGACGATTTATAAAAAGCACCGCGTTTCACGTGGAACCGCGATGCTGATTTTTATTGCCGCTGCTGACGGCGTGGCGAAAAGGCGCTGGTAATGTGGTAGCGTCCCCGCAGCCAGATGTCGAGCGCAAAAGCTGCCACCCCTAAAATCAGGTAGAACCATTGATTCAGACGTGGGTTGACGCTGTTTGGCATCATAGCCGTCAGAATGTAGATCAAAATCCACATCACCAGACCACTGACCACCGTAACGATCCGTGCCCATAATGGCCGCTTGACGTATTTGCCGGTTTCTTCGTTCTTAACCGGCAGCATATACTTGGCGATCCAGCCAAATAAAATCCCACCAGTAATGGCTACGATGATGATTGAAGTGATCCCCATATTGCCATTGTGCGCAACTTTCATTGATTGTGGGGAGATCCAGTCCATCAACCCAAACATAAAGGTAAAGATGGCAAAGAACATGATCCCGTTATCCAGTGCCATCAATTTTAATGAGCTCTGCGTCTGGGATTGTTCAGTTGGCTCGGGGTGCAGCAGGGCGTGGGCCCGCTGCGTTGGCGTACCAAACAGGCCGCGCGCCGTTTGACCAGTCTTTTGGCCTTCCTGCAGCGCTTTGAGCGTTTCTTCAAGCATGGCTGGCTTTTTGGCTGGGTCAGCGCCCTGTGCGTCCAGCTGCTTGTTTAATTGGAACATAAATTCTTCGTTTTTACGCGTCAGTCCCTGCTTGCCAAAAGCTCGCGCCGTTTCTTGACGCTGGTCTTTGGCGTATTCTTTTTGTCGCTGGCCGGCAGCGGCATTGCGTGGTTGTTGTTCTTTTGATTCAGCCAAGATGTTCTTCCTCTCTATTTAATTGATTTAATGATTAGACGTTGAAGCGGAACTCAACGATGTCGCCGTCCTGCATTACGTATTCCTTACCTTCCAGCCGCAGCTTGCCGGCTTCTTTAACGGCCTGGGCACTGCCCAATTCGTCAAGATCCGCGAAGCTCATGACCTCAGCCCGAATAAAGCCGCGTTCAAAGTCAGAGTGGATGATGCCGGCTGCCTGTGGTGCCTTCGTGCCTTTCTTAAAGGTCCAGGCCCGCGTTTCTGGTCCGCCCGCCGTGAAGAAGGTTTCCAGTCCCAGCAGTTTGTAGGCTGCCCGAATCAGCCGGTTCAAGCCGGGTTCTTCAACGCCTTCCATTTCCAAGAAGTCGGCCTTTTCTTCTTCATCCATTTCGGCAATCTGTTCTTCAGCCGCTGCCGCAACGCCAATGACCTCGCCATCGCCCTTAACGTGTTCTTTGATGGCATCCATGTACTTATTGGCATCTGGATCGGCCATGTCTTCTTCAGCGATGTTGGCAACGTACAGGACCGGCTTGCTCGTCAGCAGGAACAGTCCCTTGACGATTTTTTGCTCTTGATCGTTGAATTCGATGGAACGCACGCTTTGACCATTTTCCAAAACCGGCTTGATCTTGTTTAAGACTTCCAGTTCAGCCAGGGCTTCCTTGTCGCGACCCTTAGCTGCCCGTTGAACCTTGGCCAGGCGCTTATTAACGGCATCCAGATCGGCCATTACCAATTCCAGGTTGATCGTGTCGATGTCTTCGATGGGGTCAACCTTGCCAGAAACACTGGTGATGTCCGTGTCGTCAAATGCCCGTACGACATGCACGATGGCGTCAGTCTGGCGAATGTTTTCCAGGAATTGGTTCCCCAGACCTTCACCTTTTGAGGCCCCCTTGACGATCCCGGCAATGTCGGTGAACTCAAACGTGGTTGGCACGATCTTTTTGGCGGGAATCAGTTCTTGAATTCGTTCCAGGCGCTTGTCTGGCACTTCTACCATCCCCACGTTGGGTTCAATCGTGGCAAATGGGTAGTTGGCCATTTCGGCACCAGCCTTGGTAATAGCGTTAAACAGCGTGGACTTGCCGACGTTTGGCAGTCCCACGATACCTGCAGTTAAAGACATGAAATAATTGCTCCTTTTTAATTAGTCTGCTTCGTTTTCGGCATGTTCCAGCACCTTTTTGAGATGCTTTTCAAAGTTTTGCCGCGACATCATCACGATATGACCGCAGCCCGTACACTGCAGCTTGACGTCGATCCCCGTTCGGATGATCTGCCAGCGGTTGGTGCCGCATGGGTGCTGCTTTTTCATCTGCACAATGTCGTTTAGTTCATAGGTTTTCATCGCAAACGCTCCTCTCTAATCGAACTTGACTCCCAAAAGATCCAAAATCCGCGTCAGGTCATCATCCGAGGTATACGGAATCTCGACTTTGCCGCCCCGTTTGCCCGCCGTCATCACGACTTTGGTGCCAAACCGGCTCTGCAGCTGTTCTTCGGCTTCACGAACATAGGCCGGCTTTTTGGCAGTTGCTTTTTTCTTCGCGGGTTTAGCGGGCTTGACGGCTTGATTTTGTTCGGCCACCAGCTGTTCAAGCTGCCGCACGGTCAGATTTTCCTTAACCGCGCGCTGAGCCAGCTTAACTAAAGCCTGTTCATCTTTTAGCCCTAATAGCGTCCGAGCCTGCCCCATTGACAAGCGGTGGTCCTCCAGCATGTCCTTGACCGGCTGCGGCAGTCCCAGCAGCCGCAGATAATTGGCAATGTAAGGCCGACTCTTGCCCAGCTTTTCAGCGACCTGGGCCTGAGTCAGCTGCAGGCGGTCCATCAGTGATTGATAGGCCTGTGCTTCTTCCAGCGGCGTCAGATCCTCGCGCTGCAGGTTTTCTAAGACGGCGACCTCCATCATCTGCGAGTCGCTCATCGTCCGCACGATCGCGGGAATCGTTGTTTTGCCAGCCAGCTTGGAAGCCCGGAAGCGTCGTTCGCCAGCAATGATCTCATAACGATTCAGATCTGGATCCGGCTGCCGCAGAATAATCGGCTGAAAAACGCCTGATTCTTTGATCGAAGCCGCTAATTCCTGCAGGGCCGCTTCGTCAAAAGTACGCCGCGGCTGGTATGGATTGGGCCGAATCGCCGTTAGTTCAATTTCTTCTACGCTTTGCTCGTGGTCTTGCTTGGCATCATTATCGCCAAACAGCGCCGCGAGACTAAAGCTACGTTTTTTTGCCATGTTTCGCCAGTCCTTCCTTTAGTGCTTCGGAATGCGAATGGTAATTTCATATGAATCGGCCGTGTCTTTTTCACTGACCTTGGCTGCCACGCCGCTGTCCTTGACCATCTTAATGGAGTGCTTGATCGTGTTGACGGCAATCCGTGGGTCACTGACCTTGATTGATTTGGGCTGCTTTTTCTTAGCCTGCTTCTTTTTGGCCGGCGTTTTCGCGGCTGCTGAATCAGTCGTGACATCAGTTTCCGTTGTTTCGCCAGCTGCCTGGGCCACGTTCTCACTAGCAGCATCTTGTTGGACAGCTTGTTGCGCGGCCTTTTCCGCACTGGTTGGCTTGCCCAGCATCTGTGCCACGGCATCTTCAGTCTGACGAACGTTCCAATGTTGGTTGACGATCTCCATTAAAAGCGTGCGCTGCTGATCCTCATCCAGACTCAGCAGGGCCCGGCCGTGACGCTCGGTAATCCGGCCATCCAAAATCGCGTTTTGAACGGGCTTGATCAGTTTCAAGAGCCGCAGCTTATTGGCAACGAACGACTGGCTCTTGCCCATTCCCTTAGCCAGCGCTGCCTGGGTCAGATGATTGAACTCCATCAACTGCTTGTAGGCCTGCGCTTCTTCAACCGGACTCAGCTGGGCGCGCTGCAGATTTTCGATCAGCGCTAATGAAGCCGATTCCGCGTCAGTCATCTTTTCAACGATTGCCGGAATCTTTTCCCATTGCAGCAGCTTAACGGCTCTAAACCGCCGCTCACCAGCAATGATCTCGTATTCGCCTGGTCGAAATTCCCGCACGACGATTGGCTGCAGCAGACCATGCTCGCTGATCGTCTGGGCCAGCTCTTGAATCTCGGTTTGGTCAAAAACCTTCCGGGGCTGGTATTGGTTGGGCACAATGGCGGCAACCGGAATCTCAACGACTTGATTTTTGGTTTCGCTGGCGGTTCCCTGGTGCTTGCCAAGGCCAAACAGTGAAAATGCCATGTCTCAATCCTCTTTTCTACTCAATTGGCTGCTTATTGGGCAGTCCTGGCCGCCGGGGGTATCTTTTCGGCGTCGCGGCAACTTTTTCAATTACGATCAGATTACGCTCCTCATCCGTACCGGGCAGGGTCAGCTTGGTGGTGTGCTCAACCTGGCCGCCCAGTACCTTGACCGCCTTACCGCCTTTTTGCAGCTCGTCTTTAGCGGCACTGGCCTTATAAGCGATGAACTCGCCGCCGACCTTCGCTGCTGGCAGACAAAGCTCGCTTAAAACCGCCAGTCTGGCCACTGCCCGCGCCGTGACCACGTCAAAGCTTTCGCGGTAGGGACTCTTTTTGGCACTGAAGGTCTCAGCGCGATCATGAATCAGATTGACATCGGTTAGGCCCAGCTTGGCAACCAGATCGGCCAAAAACTTGATCCGCTTGTTCAGTGAATCCACGATCGTAATCTTGAGTTGTGGAAAGGCAATCTTCAGCGGCAGCGAAGGGAACCCAGCACCCGCGCCAATATCGCAAAGCGTCAGGGCTTCAGTCTGCAGACGAGGTTCGGCCAGCGCTCCCGTCAACGAGTCATAAAAATGCTTGAGATAAACTTCTTTTTGATCCGTAATGGCCGTCAGATTAACGTGTTCGTTGGTGGCCACCAGATCTTCATAATAAATCGCAAATTGGGTCATCTGAGAATCAGTCAGTTCAATACCGTGATCCTGCAGTGCCCGTCGAAATTCTTCCGGTGTCATAAGTCCTGCTATATAAAATGTAGAATAACATGGAAAATACATTATGATTTTCTATGTTATTAGAAAGAATATAGTTTTCCTTTCTTAATTTTATTTACTATCGTCTGCATTAGTATTCCCATATCCTAACTAGAGGGTAATGACATTGACTAACTCTTATAGCTTGCGGGTGTAGCCCACCCATTGATTCTTTATAATAATGCAAGCAAGTTCATTACTGCATTTTTATCTCTATCCATAACAGCACCGCATGCATAACAAATATATTCGTTATGCTTAGTTTGATGTTTGATGTTGCCATTAAGACCGATTTTATCTTTACCTGTCTTAACAAACCCACATTGAGAACACCGTTGAGTGCTTGGATAAAACTTATCGGCTAACAATAAATGCCTGTTATACCATTCGCATTTATAAGTTAAAACCTGTCTGAAATAGCCAAATAACGACCGCTGTAATCCTTTAGAGGCAACATGGCTCATCTGCATTTGCTTTACATCCAAATCTTCAATAACGATCTGATCATAATCATTAACCAACTTGGTAGTAAATTTTTGAATAATATCATGCTGGATATTAGCAACTCGCCGATAATCACGCTGCAACTTGGCTCTCGTCTTAACGTAATTGTTTGTCTGCGTTGCCTTTTGCCCGTTTACTGCTCGTTTCCTAGACAATAGACGTTGGTAATGCTTGATACGCTTGTATAAATTATTTAGATTATGCGGTAAAGTGTTAATCTGCCCGTTCGTATAGTTAAAATGGCCTACATTGACATCAACTGCCGTCTTTTTGGCGGTTTTTGTTTTCGGTTCTGTCTCTACTTCAAAGGGTAAACTAGCCCAGTATTTACCGTTTTCCCGGTAAATTGAAACGACTTTTAATTCACCATTCAAGGATTTGGCACCATTAAACCGAATGTCGTACCATTCCTTAGCACCATGCGGCTTATCTAAGCGCAACTTGCCATCAACAATCTTAGCCCGATCAGTTTTAAATCCTTGTCTTAGAGCTTTCTTTGATTTGAACTTGGGCTTGCCCCAATCTGGTTGAGCCTTATTAAAGAAATTCTTCCAAGCCTTGCTAAGATCAGAAATTGCAAGCTGTAGGCACCGAGCGGATAGCTGATACTGCCAGTCAGCTTTATTGGCGACCAACTCATCACGAACCTTGCGCTTATTTGGACGCAACTTTTTGTCTTCTAAAATCAGCGAAGCATCATACATGTCATTCCAAAGCGCCAAGCCTTGATTCCAACAGTAGCGCCGATAATCGCAAAGCTGATCAATCGCCTTTTGCATCGTTTTGTTCGGATACAGCCTGACCTTTTGCGTTCGGATCACCTAGTTCACCACCTTTCAAAGATTTGTCGTTTTGAATTTTAGTCTGATACTTTCGCAGACCAGATAAACGACCAGAAAAAACCTGTACAATGCTGACCATATCATTAATCATTTCTTGGGTGGGGCTAGTTTCCACGTTATTCAGCACCACGATTTTCGTGTCGTGCATTTTGCATAATCGTTCAAACCATTCATAACCAAAGCGAACAAATCTATCTTTATAAGTAATGTAGATTGTGTCAATTTCGTTCTGCATCACTTTTTCTAGCAGTTTGTTCCAATTTTTACGGTTATAGTTAAGTCCACTGCCAATATCAGTGATTACATCATCTAAAATAACGCCCTTGGCATTAACGTATTGTCTAATAAAGCTAATTTGATTTTTTAAATCATCTTTTTGGCTATTATTCGATACTCTAGCGTAAGCCACGTTCAGACGTTTATTTTGCAATGGTTGACCAGTATATTCCAGGTACTGTTCTTCTGTATAGTATCTTCGATTAGTTGGTGTTCGATAAGCTTTTAAAATTCCCTTTTTATCCCATATCTGTAAGGTTCTAACCGTAACACCTAATCGCTCAGCCATTTCTTTTGGTTTCATCATCGTCATAACAATAACCACCTACATTTTTTCTTTCTATGGTTATATTATAACGTATAATTCTATTTTATTCTGCGTTTTATTTAACAGTTAATCAGCTCCTTTGTGAAACAGGAAGATGTTTCACATACTCCATTACTTTACCCCAAAAAAGCCGTTGTTTCAAGCGATCCAACGATTTACAGCGGATTTTTAAATGCCGTCGCATCAGCCCGATAAAACCGCTGGCAGTCCCGCGTCTAACAACGTTATCGAATCATCTTCAGCGCTTGATCAAGATACACAAAAAGCCGGTTGAATCGCGTTTGGCGAATCAATCGGCTTTTGATCTGAAAACTAGTCAGCCTTCAGATGATTATTTGGTTTTAGCGCATCTTGCTGACTTCTTCAACAAACCACTTGTTAAAGGCAGCCGCGTCGATGTCAACACATACCTTGGCGTTGGTCTTGCCATCGTGGTAGGCACCGCGAATGTCGCCGACCATGGCACCAATTGCTGGACCATCAGTTTGAATGTCAATCCAGACATCCTTGGTCGTAAATGCTTCAGGGTGCAGCAGGTAGAAGATCGTGTTGACGTCGTGCATTGGGTGACCGCCAGTTTCAGCACTGACGTCGTTGTAGTGGCTGATCAGACCATAAAGCATCTTACCAGTCTCATTCATGTCCTTGATGGCGTTCAGGCTGTCCTGCGTCAGCAAGGCCTTCAGCGTAACGTCCAGACCAACCGTTACGATTGGCACACCAGACTTGTACATGATTTCAGCCGCGTGAGGATCAGTGAAGACGTTGAATTCAGCAACACTGGTCATGTTACCGCCAGTCAGAGAACCACCCATCGCAACGATTTGCTTGATGTGGCTCTTAACTTCTGGGAATTCCTTGAACAGCAGGGCAATGTTGGTGTAGGAACCAGTTGGCACCAACGTGATTTCGTCTTCAGCCATGATGGCATCGCGCAGAGCTTGAACGGCACTCTTTTCAATTGGCGTACCGTAGTCATTGCCAAAGTCGTAGCCTTCCATCCCAGAAGCACCGTGGATCCGAGCTGCGTCTTCAAATGGCTTGATCAAAGGTTCCTTGGCGCCTTCTGCAACCGGAATCTCGTCACGCTTGCCAAAGAAGTTAACGATCTTCAGTGCGTTGGCCGTCGTCTTGTCAACCGAAACGTTACCAGCAACCGCCGTGATCAGCTTCAAGTCGATTTCAGGGTTGTTGATTGCCATCGTCAAAGCAGCTGCGTCATCAATACCAGGATCAGTGTCCATAATAATCTTAGTCGTCATCATGAATTCCTCCTTAAAATTACAATTAAGCGTCAGTAAGCGCTTTTACTTTTCTGGGAAACAAAAGGGCCAACCGGAATGGACGGCCAGCCCCTTTTGACTGGCAAAACGCATTAAGCGCATGCAGTCGTAGATCTTACCAAACGAACAGACCAACAAAGGCTGCAGACAGCAGTGATACCAAGATACCAGACAGCAGCAGGTAGCCAATGTTTTGAGCAATGTAGTCGTTGGTTTCCTTGTCGGCGATACCCTTGAAACAACCAATGATCATACCAAGCGTACCGAAGTTGGCAAAGGAAGTAACGAACGTGGTCAGAACGGCTTGCAGGTGGTGTGGGTAAGAAGCAATCTTGCCCGTAACTTCACCCATAACAACGAATTCGTTCGTAACCAGCTTCATACCCATGTCTTGTGACAGCATCCATGCTTGGTGAACAGGCAGACCCAGCAGCCAAGCAAATGGGAACATGATCACACCCAGGATGCTTTCCAGAGACAGTTGCTTCCAGAACAGAGCCAGGATGGCATCGATCAGAGCAGCCAGGGCAACGAAGGCAACAACGTTAGCAACAATGATCAGGATCAGCTTACCGGCACCCAGGATGGAGTCGCCCAGGAAGCTGAAGAATGGTTCCTTCTTACCGTTCTCAGAACTACCAACTTTTTCAATCGTGTCTTCTGCTTCAGTAACCGTAACTGGGTTCAGCAGGCTGGTAGCAATCAGTGAGTTAACGATGTTGATTGGAACGGCAGTCAGGATAAATTGACCAGGCATCATTTGGATGTAGGCACCCAGGATTGAAGCCGTAACACAGCTCATGGACATCATGGCGATGGTCAGGTTACGAGCCTTGGTCAGCTTACGGATTTGCATCCCGGAAACGGCCAGAACTTCCGTGTTACCCAGGAACATCATTTCAACGGCAAAGAATGATTCGAACTTTGGCTGACCCGTAATGAATGACAGACCTTTACCGATCCACTTGATGATCCATGGCAAGAAGCCAATGTAAGTCAGAATGTCGAACAGTGGAACGATCATCAGGATTGGCATCAATGCAGAACAGATGAAGTTCAGGTTCTTAACATTGTACCAAGCACCCAGGGCAAAGACCGTACCCTTAGCAGAAATGTTGACGATCCAAGCAAAACCGTCGGCAGCGGCCTTAACGCCGGCACGACCAGCAGCTGAACCAGTCAGGAACCAGGCCAGGACCAGGTTCAATACAATCATGATAGCAATTGCTTTCCAGTTGATCGCTTTTTTGTCCTTAGAGAACAGAAAACCGATACCCAAGAAGACCAGCAACCCAAGAATGTTAATTGCAAGATACATGGATATAACACCTTTCTTAAAAACTGAATCTAACTTTTTCTCAATCGCAATTTCTTGGCATCTCAGAATAGCGGAATAATTGCAGTCGAACCAAGAAATCTTGCGTGCCATAATAATATACCCATCTTTTGTAAAACTGTAAACCGCATACATTTGCCAACTTTGTGAAACTATGAAACCGTTATCAGCAATGTTCGTAAGTAAACCGTTTTAAAACAAGGCAAAACTTAAAAAAATGTTAAAGAAGTGTGATTTAAATTTCACAAACTTTTTTCTGATTTCCTCGGTAAAACGTTTAAAGTTTCATATGTTGTTTGCTAGACCATTTAACCAGCCAAAAGAAAAACGAGACTGTAACCACTTACAATTAAGTAGTAGTCAGCCTTGCTGCCCCTGCCAAGGATCTTTAGTATACCACGTCAAAATATCTTGATTGGCAAAAAATTAAACACTTAGTGAAAAATGCAAACGTTTGAAATTGAACAAAGTCCGTTATCAGTCGTATTGATGCAAGACTTTTGAAAGTCGTTTCAACCCTTCTTTAAGCGTCTTTTCCGGCGCACAGTATCCCAGCCGAACGTGGCCTGGCGTATCAAATGCATCCCCCGGTACCAGCAAAACGCCCTGGTCAGCCAGCAGCTGCTCGCAGAACTGGTGAATGTCAACCGGTACGTCTAATTTAGGAAATGAGGTTGAGACGGCTTGCGGCATGACCACGCTGGCCCGCTCCTCATTAGCAATCCATTCTTGATAGATCCGCAGATTGCTCATGACCAGCTTTCGATTGCGCTCCAGGACCTGTTTTTTATGACGCAGGACATAAGTAGCCATTAGATCATTAAAGACCCCGCCGCAGATCATCGTATAGTCGCGAGATAATAGATTCCTGCTGAATTGATACTAAATCATATCACATGAAGCAATATCAACTCGCGGTTTAGGCAACCCTTGTTCTCAACCTAATTTGACCAACCCATCCACGCCGAGGCGAACGTCCATCACTAAGCAGTGACTTTCTCCGGGACAACTTTACAGTCAGTTCGGCAGTTGAACTTGTTTCGGAATCTTTTGGAAATGGTCTACCCTAAAATCGCAAAGACCATTTGACTGGGCACAATCCGATGCCCTCTATCCCGTCCGCAAAAGCATTCGGGACTACTTTCTTGATGATTTGTAAAGCACCGTTAATATCGGCGTTAATTAATTGACCAGTATCAGCTTTATACAAGCCACGCTTTAATCGACGTTTAATTGGCGACAAACCCTTGCGCTGGCGAGCCTTGTCCCCATTCTCTCGAATCGGTTCTTCCTTGTCTAAGAAAGATGTTTGGCTAGTATAGGCTTCGCTATGCTGAATAATTACAATGCCCGCTAAATTCGCCTTATATCTAATCAAGTTGATCATAACTTGATGTGGAATTCCAATAAAGTTTTGATTATTCTGCTTACTCATGCGGGAACGCTGTTTTTGCCCCTTGTTTTTTCCGATGATAATCGTATTTAACTCATGGCTTAGCGCAAAATCAACAATACGCTTACTTGCTTCATGAGCAAACCGATTCATCTTTTGGTTTCGGCAGAAATCAAGGCTGGCTAACCGATGGCTAGATTTACTCTGGTCTAGTAAATCATGTAGGCTGGTCAGCTTAGCACGTTGCTTGTTGTAGAACTGGTTAATAGACTTAATTGGTTTGCCATTAACGATTATTGGTGTAATTCCTGGTACGTTGGTTGCCAATGTAAAAGCGTTGTTAACGCCTGGATCAATGCCTAGGTAGCGACCATTATCTGGTTTGTATTGAATAATTTGGTTAGTTTTATAGACCACCTCAACGATAAAACGACGGTTCTGTGGGACGATTCGCACCTCCTGGATTGCCGTTGTTTCTGGGTGCGCTAATTTAACCTTAAACTTGTCCATGCAAGGAATCTCAACATACCCATTCTGTCGCAGCTTGGCAGTCTGATTGTCAACGATAATGGTGCTCAAACCACCTTTGGTCCGATACTTCGGCAATTTAGGCCGGCCCGTAAATTTGCTAGGATTCTTGGCGTAAGCTTTTCGGGCCTTGTTCCATGAATCCATGCTACGAATTACCAACTTGAGTTGCTGTTGGACCAAGTGCACGCTATTCATGGAGCCATAGATCATGCTGTCCTTTTGACGTTTAGATTGCTTTAATGATGCGTCTAACTTGTTATAAGACAACCACGAACCCTTAAATAAGGCTTGTCGTGCTCGATAGAGTCCTTGATTATAAACGTTATTGGCTAAGTGACTAAAATGATCTAAGATCTCATACTTCGGGTGTGAGGGACGAATCACATGGCGTTCTGTCAAGTAGTCATACTGCTGCTCAGTCAGATTTTGACGAATCCGTTGATAACGAAGCAGCTTGTTCTTTTTCGTTTTTTGTGCCATGCAATTTCACCTCGCTTTCCTCATCACTGTTGATTGCTTCTCTAAGTTTCTTGCGTCTGCCCGAATCCATGCGCATTGAGAAGGCATGAAGCAAGCTGGTGATTTCCTCAAAGATTTCCTGCTGATCGGTTTTTTTGTCGGTAATTTCAGACATCACCACGATTTCAACGTGGTACTTAGCGAAAAGGTATTTGAATAAATCAAACCCAACCCGACTTAACCGGTCCTTGTAGGTAATGAATATGCGTTGGACTTTGTGTGCTAACACCAAGTCTAGCAGTTTGAAGAACTCCTTTCGTTTCTCGAAGGAAATGCCACTTGCGACATCTTGGAAGACGCCATTAACTTGATACCCATTTTTCATAGCAAACGTTTGCAGGTTTTCAACTTGGTGTGCTAAATCAGCCTTTTGCTTAGGCGTTGAGACGCGCGCATACAAGTACGTACCACGTTGTTCACCCTTATTCAAAATGGCGTAAACCGATTCTGGATCCCAGTCGTAACGACCGTTAGGCAGTTTTCGCGCCTTGAGGATTCCTTGTTCGCGCCATCTTTGTAACGTTTGACGACTAATTTGCAGGGTTTCTAAGACCTCTTTTGCTTTCATACCTTTCATTGTACCATATGGTATTAAAACATATTGATAATATTAAAAAAATCAATCATACAGATCCACGATTAAAACGAACTTTTCTGGATGATCTAATGGCAGATAGACCTCATCAACCAAGATATAGGCGCCAACTTGTGCTGCCAAGTCAACGACCTGCTGCAAAAATTCCTGGTCTAAGACGGTGCCGGTCGGATTGTTGGCATTATTGAGGCAGATCAGCTTGGTATCAGGACGCATCAGCCGCTTTAGCTCTTCAATGTCGGGATACCAGTTGGCGGCTTCATGAATCTGCCAATAGTCTACCGTGGCCCCCAACGATTTTGGAATGTCATAGAGCTGCTGATAGGAAGGATATTCAGCAATCACGTGGTCGCCGGGTTCCACCAGACTATAGAGCACCAAGAGATTTGCTCCCGTCGCACCATTGGTCTGCAGAATGTTGTGCGGATCAACGTGGCGATAGAGCTTGGCAACTTCGGTCTTAAAGCTGGGGGAGCCCTCAATCCAGCCGTAGTTCATCTTTTGAGCATTGAGCATCTCATAAAACTCCGCGCCATGATGACCATCCAGATTCATCAGCTCATCCATCGTCAGTGACGCGATCGTGCTTTGCGAAATATCATAGCGGGCGCTTTTTTCCCACTTGTTCAACCAGGCTTCCACGCCAAATGGAGCAATCGCAACCATAAATCTTCCTCCTATTCGATTGGAATCGTGCCATTCAAAATCAAAACCAGTGAAACGACTGCTAAAATACCGATCAAGCCCATCGTCAGCCACTCATTTTTGGTAAGCCTTAGCTGTCGGGTTCGCCGGGCCTGCCAATAGATCAGAAAACCGGGCAGCAGGCTCAGCGATAAAATCATTACCTGCCGCCAGCCAGCCAAAGTCATCGATAACAGCTCAAAAATCGTCAGCAGGATGCCAACCGCTAATTGACCATAATCGCGCTGCTGCCAGCTATCCTTAATCTGCGCCAGGCCGACAAAGAAATAGACGATCAGTCCCGCGGCCGTTCCCAGCGTGTAGGCAAACCGATAAGCATAGGTCGTAAACAGCAGTGAGAACAAGAACAGACACTGTACGATGGCCGTAACCCAAAGCCCAAACGTTGGGGCACGATGCGAATTGAGCCTGCCAAACGAACGCGGCAGCACTCGGTCTTTAGTCATCATCAAAAACGCCTCCGCTGGCAGCATGGTCCAAGAAAGCCAGGTCACCAGCACTGAAATAATCAAACCAGTGCTGATTAAAGCCGCACCCCATGGTCCCACCAGCTGACTTAGAATCGTCCCCATCGCCGGTTGTGCTGCCCCAGCCAACTGTGCGCGCGTCATTACGCCATAAGGAAGCAGCGAGATCAGTAGGTAGATAACCAGCAGAATCAGCCAGCCGCCAAATGAAGCCACGACGGCATCCCGCTGACGCTTAGCTCGGTGCGCCATGACCGAGGCACTTTCCACGCCCATAAACAGCCACATCATCACCATGATCGAGTTTTTGACCTGATCGGCAACTGCCAGGATGGGACGGGAAGACTGCGCAGCCGCGCCCCAGAAGTTATTGATAAATGTCGACCAATGAAACGCCAATGCCGCTACGATGGTGAAGATCAGCAATGGTATGAGTTTGGCAAGCGTACCGATTAAATTGAGCAGCGCGGTAGCCTCAACACCATAGCTGACGATCACGGTAAAACCAATCGTCAAAAGCATGGCCAGCAGAATCGACGGCAGGTTCTGACCACCTTGAAAAACTGGCCAAAACGTTCCCAGCGCGCTCATCGCAATCGTGGCAAAGGCGAGGTTGCCCAGCCATGAAGCCAGCCAGTATGCCCAGCCGGAAATAAACTCGCCCAGCGGCCCAAACGAAAGCCCCGCGTACGCAAAAATTCCGGCGTCCTGCTTGGGGTAGCGGAGCAAGAGATGATTCAGCGCGGCAATCAGGCACCACACGCCCAGGCCGACGATCAGCCAGCCCAGGATTACCGGTCCCGGTGCCGCCACGTTGGCCAGATCACTGTTGACGCCAAAGATTCCCGAGCCAATCGTCGCGCCCACGATCAAAGCCGTCAGTTCATACTTGCCGATTTTGTTTGAATCAGCCATCACACTCCTCCTTTCGCGCAGCCTTTCTGGATCAGCCACCACTGCTCTATCTTCACGCAGCCTTTCTGGATCAGTAATCGCGGCTCTATCTTTGTACTACTGTTCCATGGCTTTTGGCATCACGCCTCATGAAAATGACCTGTTGCTGTTGCTGTTGCTGTTGCTGTTGCTGTTGCTGTTGCTGTTGCTGTCAGTTTACCGGCTTTGGCAGCGGATTTCAAACGCTTTCTCCAGCGCAATTGATCGACTTTGCTGTCACTTCTGATGCTGTTATGGCTTTAATGAAACAGTGAGATTGGTACTGCTCGATTGGCTGGACGCCTGCCATATCCAGACTCTAGCGATATCCCACGATCAATCCGCACTGGCCTTGAACCCCATACTAAAACGTGCAAAATAAAAGACCCGGTGAATATTCACCAGGCCTTGGGGAAGAAGCGCTTGCCGTTGCCATACTTAATATCAAAACTCGATTATTTACCTTGCTTACTTAATCTGGTCTCTTTATGCCAAGAGATCTATGCAACTTCAATTGTCGACGTTCTCAAATAAGGTTGTACATTAGATACGGCCACTAATTTAGTTAATTAACAAGCTTTCTTCAGGAAATTCAATTTATTGTGTGATGTGGGGTGTGTTATGCTGCCATCGCCCAGATTAAAGGCGATTGCTGGATACTTTTACATTTGCAACGGATGAGGTTTCTTCCATGCTTTTATTATAAAATCCCCACATTTAAAAGTCAACTCAAACCGCGTCGCCAAGCAAATGGAAGCGCTATCGTAATTATACGATTATCCAATTTTTTCGTCTAAATTAAATGATCTAAACAGGCTTTTTGATTTGGTATAAAATCTTTTTAGTCTTGGGCCTGCTTGCGCTTGTCAACGATGGTATAGCCGACAAACAGTGCAATAAACCAGACAAAGCTGATCAACAGCGGCAAACGCGTTGACTTAACAAAGAACAGGATTACCAAAACACCGATAAAGAAGATGATCGTCAGCCAGCTGGTAAATGGGAAGCCGGGCATGTTGAAGGCAGCCACGCCTTTGGGATGCTTTTTGCGGTAAACGATGTGGCACCACAAGATGATCAGCCAGACAAAGACAAAGTTGATCGTTGAGACCCCGGAAACAATATTAAAGATTCCGGCTGGCATGATGTAGTTCAAGATGACGACGATAAACAGAATCAATGACGAGAACTGCAAAGCATTGTTTGGCACAGCTTGATTACTCAGCTTGGCAAACTTTTGCGGTGCGTTGTGACCCGTTGCCAGCGCGTACAGTGATCGACTGGTACTGAAAATCGAGCTGTTGGTTGCTGACATGGCGGCCGTCAAGACCACGAAGTTCAAAATTGCAGCGGCCCCCGGAATCCCCACGGCTTGGAACAGCTGAACAAATGGGCTGGAAGTCGTCTTGATCATGTTCCATGGGTAAACGGACATCATGGCAATCATCGAACCAATGTAGAACAGCCCAATCCGTACTGGCAGCGTGTTGATTGCCTTAGGAATGTCATTATTGGGATCCTTGGTTTCACCAGCCGTCAGACCAACCATTTCAATTCCGACAAAGGCAAAGACAACCATTTGGAAACTCATCAAAAAGCCCAGCATGCCTTTCGGGAAGAAGCCGCCGTGCGACCACAGATTGCTAAATGAGGCCGGGTCAGAACCCTTGACTGGAAAGTGAACGAAGACCATTACCAAACCAATTACGATCAGGGCCAGAATTGCAATCACCTTGATCATTGCAAACCAGCTCTCCATTTCACCGAACAGCCCCACGTTGATCATGTTGACCAGCATCAATAAGACGATGATGACCAGTGGACCGATCCATTGCGGCAGATTAGGGAACCAGTAGCGCAGATAGATCCCAGTTGCGGTCAGATCGGCCATTGCCAAACTCAGCCAGCAAGACCAGTAAGTCCAGCCGGCCACGAATTCCATGCGGTCGCCCAGGTATTCCTTGACCGAATCAATGAACGAGTGCTTGGTAGTATCAGCTAAAATCAGTTCACCCAAGGCCCGCATCATAAAGAAGCAGAAGATCCCCACGATCAGGTAAGATAAAATGATCGAAGGACCCGCAGCGTGAATAGCCGTCCCCGAACCTAAGAACAGCCCGGTCCCGATTGCCCCACCAATGGCAATCATCGTGATATGACGGCTTTTCAGCGCCCGCGATAGTTTTTGTTCTTGTTGTTCATCCATACTTTTTCTCCTGTAAAACTCTCAATGACAAACATTCCTGTACAGGAGGGTGGCAACACTGACGCAAATAAAAACGTCCCTGACACTAACTTGTGTCAGGGACGTTTTTCAACGCGGTTCCACCCATCTTGCAGACATCTTATATGTCCGCCGCTCTAGCAGTCGATAGAGGAACCACCCTTCATTTCAACGTTGATGCCATAAGATCGATCCCGTGCTTGCAGCTGAGCAACGGGTCTCTGTAAATCGACCAATAATTAAAAGTTACTAATTATTATAATGATTTTGCAACGTTTGTCAAACCCAAAATTCAGAAATATCGAACAAATCCTTAAACATTTAAGACTTTGTTAAGGAAATTCTGGGTATCTGGGTGCTGTGGATGGTCAAAGATTTGTTCTGGCGTACCATCTTCGCGGATCTTGCCATCATGGAAGAATACCACGCGATCAGCCACCCGCTTGGCAAAGCCCATTTCGTGGGTCACAACCATCATGGTCATTCCTTCTTTGGCCAGGTCCTGCATAACGCCCAAAACATCACCAACCATTTCCGGGTCAAGGGCACTAGTTGGTTCGTCAAACAGCATCACGTCTGGCTTCATCGCCAAAGCACGCGCAATTGCCACCCGCTGCTTTTGCCCACCAGAAAGCGTCCGTGGATTAACATTGGCTTTTTCTTTCAAACCAACGATATCGAGGTAGTGCAAGGCAGCTTCGTGGGCTTCTTCCTTGCTCATCTTCTTGAGTTCCACTGGTGCCAGCGTGATGTTATCAATCACTGACATGTTAGGGAACAGATTGAAGTGTTGGAACACCATCCCGATGTTTTGCCGCACCAGGTTGATGTCAGTCTTCGGGTCGGCAATGTCGTAGCCATCAATATAGATATGACCGCTGTTTGGCACTTCCAAGCGGTTCAGACAGCGCAGAAACGTACTCTTACCCGAACCAGAAGGCCCAATCATGCAGACAACCTCACTTGGCTTAATGGCTAGATCGATCCCTTTTAAGACCTCATTTTCGCCATAGCTCTTGTGAAGGTCCTTGACTTGTACCTTGTATTGCTTGTCCATGCTATGCCTCCATTCTCTTTTGAACGTAATTCGACAGCCACGTCAGCAGCGTAATGATGATCATGTATATTACGGCAATGATCAGCCACATCTTGAACCCTTCCATGTTCCGGGCAATGATGACCGTCCCGGTCTGCGTCAGTTCCATGACCCCAATTGCTGAAAGAATTGAGGTATCCTTCAGCGTAATGATCAATTGGTTAACCAAAGATGGCACCATGATCTTCAAACCTTGTGGTGCGATAACCTTAACCAGCGCCTTGGAGTATGGCAGCCCCAGACTGCGGGCAGCTTCCCACTGACCAACGTCAACGGCTTCAAAGCCACCACGGACAATGGCACCAACATAGGCCCCTTCATCGAGCATCAAAGTCAAGACCCCAGCCGTAAACAGCGGAATCTTTTGGCCAATTACGTTTGGCAGCCCAATGTAGATAAAGAAGGCCAAAACCATCATAGGAATGCCACGGAAGATGTAGATAATCGTGCTGGAAAGGCCCTTCCAGAACTTGCCTTCCGCGATTCCCATAACCCCTAATACCAGACCGAACGCCAAAGCGCACAGTGAACCAATGATTGTCAGCTTAATCGTTTCCCACAGACCAGTCAGCAGGGCCTTGCGGTTGTTCTTGATCAAGCCAAAGATCGTGCGGTCCTTGCTGCTTTCCGTCTTGGTAGCACTGCCCTTGGTGTACTTGTTGATCAGCTTCTTCATGCGGCCAGTTTCTTGCATCCACTTGATCCCATCGTTGATCTTGGCCTGCAGTTCTTTATTTTGGCCTTTCTTAAAGCCGATTGCGATTGGCGTGGCATTGATCTGTTTAGTAACGATCTTCAAAGCCATCCCGTTGCGGATCCCGTATTGCAGCACCGGACCGTCATCAAACGTAGCTGCCCCGTTGCCGCTCTTAACATCGTTCCACATTGAGTTGGAAGTCGTAAAGTACTTAATCTTAAAACCGTACTTATCCTTGATGGATTCAGCATACAATGCCCCGGCCGAACCAGACTTAACGTCAACGGTCTTGCCTTTCAGCTGGCTCATCTTGGTGATCTTGCTGTTCTTGCCGACCGCCATTACGATTCCATCTTTGTAGTAGGAAGTTGAAAAGTCGATTGTTGCCTTTCGTTCATCGGTAACACTCATCCCACCCATACCGGCATCGATCTGACCAGACTGCATGGCCTGCAGAATGGCGTTAAAGCTCATGATCTTGTATCGATACTTGAAATGCTCGTGCTTAGCGATCATTCGAATCATTTCTGGTTCAATGCCAGGATTCTTGCCGGTATAAGTCCCTTGTTTGTTTTGAATTTCAAAGGGAGCAAAGGTGTCGACAACCCCGATCGTGTAGGTCTGTTCGGCATGCGCCACCTGCTTATTGACAAATAATCCAGCGAACGTGGTCATCAGCATTACCGCGCAGCTGATGATTGTGCGTTGCCACCATGACTTCTTCAAATTCCTCACTCCTTTTTACTTATTTTTTAACCGTTTATTAATATTCGCGTACTGAATACTTTATCACCTTTTTAATGTAAAAAGAAATATAATCTTCACAAAACCATGAACAATTAATATTATTAGGCCACTAAAATTAATTAAATAAGGTAAATCTTCTAGAAAACTTAATTAATTAAATCTAGAATTCGCCTAACCAAATTTTTGGCAACTATTAACTTTTAATTTTGAAACCGCTATCGATTTAACATTCTTAAGCGACTTGACTTTTCGCACAAATTTATGTTTAAATACCCCTAATTAAGACGCGCAGGAACTCAGTAGGCAGCGACTCCCTGTTCAAAGAAAACCGGCACAGCTGAAAACCGGCACACAGTCGTTTGGCGAATTACAATCCTGCAGCAACGTCGCTGAACTGAAGTCAATGAGGTGCGTCATGCACGAAGATGGGTGGTACCACGAGCAATTCGTCCCAGAGCCGTTAAGCGGTTCTGGGATGTTTTTCGTTCCTCATGACATTTTTTGGAGGTATTTAAATGAATATTATTGACGAACTGACCTGGCGCGGTGCCGTTAATCAGGTAACTGACGAAGAGGGCCTGCGCGAACTGACGGAAAACGAAAAAATCGGCCTCTACTGCGGGACCGACCCAACCGGCGACAGCCTGCACATTGGCCATCTAATTCCGTTTATGATGCTGAAGCGATTCCAGCTGGCCGGCCATCATCCCGTTATCATCATCGGGGGCGGGACCGGTGCAATTGGGGATCCATCCGGGCGCAAAACCGAACGGACCCTGCAGACGGAATCACAGCTGGAGCACAACGTTAAGGCCCTGACCAACCAGATGATCAAGCTGTTCGGGACGGAAAACTTCACCATCGTCAACAACTATGACTGGCTGTCCAAGCTGAGCATGATCGACTTTCTGCGCGACTACGGCAAGCTGTTCAGCGTAAACACGATGCTGAATAAGGAAGTCGTAGCCAGCCGTTTGGAAACCGGGATCTCCTACACCGAGTTTACCTACCAGATCCTGCAGTCCATCGACTTCCTGCATCTCTACCGGCATAATGACGTTCACCTGCAGATCGGCGGGGCTGATCAATGGGGCAACATTACTTCCGGGATTGATCTGATTCATAAGATTGAAGGTCCCGACGCCAAAGCTTTTGGTCTGACGATTCCGCTGATGCTTAAAGCAGACGGCACCAAGTTCGGCAAGACGGCAGGCGGCGCAGTCTGGCTGGATCCGGAAAAGACGACGCCATACGAGTTCTACCAATTCTGGATCAATCAAGATGACCGCGACGTCGTTAAATACCTGAAGTACTTCACTTTCCTGAGCAAGGACGAAATCGATGCCCTGGCCGAAAAAGTCAAGACCGAGCCATGGAAGCGCGAGGCCCAAAAGACGCTGGCACGCGAGGTTACCAAGTTCGTGCACGGTGAAAAGGCCGTTGAAGAAGCCGAACGCATCACGGCAGCCCTGTTCTCCGGCGACGTTGCCCAACTGTCCGCCAGTGAGATCGAACAAGGCTTTAAGAACATGCCATCCGTTGAGGTTGCCAACCAAAAGCAGAACATTATTCTGTGGCTGGTTGACGACACCAAGATCGAGCCTTCCCGTCGTCAAGCCCGCGAAGACGTCAAGAACGGCGCCATCCGCATCAACGGCGAACAAATCACGGACGAGAATGCCGAAATCGATCCAAGCACGCATTTTGACGGCAAGTTCGTAATCGTGCGCAAGGGTAAGAAGCGCTACTGGCTGGCACGGGTAAAGAAGTAGTTGACCCAGGCAGCTGGTTTCGCGTTATAATATAGCTATCATGCACGGTGCAATAGTAGTCAGGCCAATGACAGAGAGATTCCAAATGCTGAGAGGGATCGCGGCTAAGCGAAATGGAGCGGTGCCGACAACTGAATCAAAAGCATTTAAGTGAGGGGCTTTCCCCTAAATTAGGTGGCACCGCGGCAAAGATCGTCCTATTCTCGTTTGGAGAGGGCGGTCTTTTTTAGGTGCTGAAAGGAGTTTTTCTTATGAAGTTTGATCCTAGCAAAAAAGTCGTTTTAAGCGGCGACCGGCCAACTGGTAAGCTGCACATTGGCCATTACGTTGGTTCATTAAAAGAACGGGTGAAGATGCAAAACAGCGGCAACTATAATATGTTTATCATGATTGCCGATCAACAGGCTTTGACCGACAATGCTCGTGATCCCGAAAAGATCCACAACAGTCTGATTCAAGTTGCATTAGACTATCTGGCAGTCGGTTTGGACCCAGCCAAGTCAACGATATACATCCAGTCCCAGATTCCCGCTTTATCCGAGCTTAATATGTATTACTTGAATCTGGTTACGTTATCGCGACTGGAACGCAATCCAACCGTTAAGGCCGAGATTCAGCAAAAAAACTTTGACCGTTCGATTCCTGCCGGCTTTTTAACCTACCCTGTCAGTCAAGCAGCTGATATCACGGCATTTAAGTGTGAGCTGGTACCAGTTGGCGATGACCAAGAGCCAATGATGGAACAGGCACGGGAAATTGTCCGTTCATTTAATAATATCTATGGCGACGTTTTGGTTGAGCCAAAAGGAATTTTCCCACCCAAAGGACAAGGTCGAATTCCTGGTCTGGACGGCAACGCCAAGATGAGCAAGTCGCTGGGCAACGCTATCTATTTGAGCGATGATGAAAAGACGCTGCAAAAGAAAGTCATGTCCATGTACACCGACCCAACTCACATTCACGTTGAAGATCCTGGTCATATTGAAGGCAACGTGGTCTTTACCTACCTAGACATCTTCGACCCTGATAAAGAGCACGTGCAGGAATTGAAGGATCAATACCAAGCTGGCGGTCTGGGCGACGTTAAGATCAAGCGCTACCTGTTTGAAGTCTTGAACAACGAGCTTAAGCCGATTCGGGAACGCCGCGAAGAATTTGCCAAGGACATTCCAGCCGTTTACGATATGCTCAAGCAAGGCTGTGCCGATGCCAATGAGGTTGCCAACCAAACGCTAGCAGAAGTGCGACATGCCATGGGGCTGGATTACTTTGCCTAACTGAATCAAAAAAGCTTTGCACAAACTCGCGCAAAGCTTTTTTAGTCTCTAATGGCCCAAGGAAAGCAGCGTCATAAACGGCTGTTTGATCAGACCCATCAAAACGTCGATTCCCAAAACGGCAATGACGATAATCACGGCTGCCAAGATCTTTTCAGCATGACTGAAAACTATTTGGCCATGCTGACGACGCGCGTACAGATACATTGGCATCCCCACCAGGTAGACTATGAATTCAGCCACCGTGTACCTTAACCCCGCCGAAACGCCCATCAGCAGCGTGTAAACAAAGGCCAACCCCGCAATAATCATCCCCCGCTTTGGATGATGCTTGCCGCTGTATTCATGGTGCATGGCGATCTTAAACAAGTAGGCCTCAGCAACCAGATAAGGCGGAATCGTCGTCGCCGCGCTGATTAAAAGCAGCTTTTCATAGGCCTGGCCGTCAAAATGCGCCATCAGAATAATGGCCTGAATCGTTACCGTGGCAATCAAAATGGCAAACACTGGCTGATCGTTGGCGTTGGTCTTGGCAAATGCCCGCGGAAAAGTACCATCCTGTTCGGCGGCATGCTGTGGCAGCTCACAGATCATTTCCAACCACGAGATCCAGCTGGCCAGCACCGTCAAGATCAAGGTCAGACTGATGATGTTACGGCCCCAGACGTTGTGCCAGATACTGGTCAGGATCGCGGCCGTAGAAGGCGAGGCCAGCCGCATCAACTGACCATAAGAAAAGACTCCCAGCGACAGCAGACTGATCAAAATATCGATCGTAATGCAGATCAAGAACCCGACCATCGTGGCCATTCTGACCTGACTGCGCTTCTTGGCACGGCCCGCCATGACCGCTGCTCCCTCAATCCCGCTGAACATCCACAGCGTAACCATCATCGTGGCCAGCGTCTGCTGAGATACACTGCCCAGATTCAGATTGTGCACGGATGGCATCACCACGTTGGCTTGCATGTCAGTCGTGAATTTCTCCCAGCTGAAGTTGCCCATTAAGGAGATGATCAAGACGGTAATCACAATCATCAGCAGCGTCATCGCGATTTTCTGCATGCGGTTGGAAGACTTGGTGCCTTTTAAGGTCAGCCCCGTCATTCCCCAAGTCAAAAGCGAGGCCCCGATCATTGACGGCCAGTTGTTGCCACCTGCAAACGTACCAGGGAAAAAGTAGTTGAGCGTGTTCATGACCAGCACCGCAAACGCCGCATTGGTCGCACAGTTGGAGACAAAATATCCCCACGCGGTCAAAAAGCCAACAAATGGTCCAAAACCTTTCACGCCATAATCATACATCCCAGCCGTCAAATCTGGCTTCACGGCACTTAGGATCATAAAAACCTCGGCAATCAGCCACATGCCGATCCCCGTCGTAATCCAGGCCAGAATCTGCGCCGTTGCCCCCGCAACCGTCGCCATGTTTTTAGGCAGATCAAAAATTGCCGAACCAATCATGGCGCTGACACAGATCGCGACCAGCCCGGCAAAGCTTAATTGATTATCCCGTACCTTTGGATTCGTCATTGCAATCGCCTTCCCTTCTAAATATCCACTCCTTTTCCGAAAACGATTTCATTTCTACCTATATTATAGTCGTCGACAGTTGCTGCCGGGATCGTCAATTTTCGATAGCTGTCATTATCTATGCCAAAATAAGGCAAACACAAAAAAATGCCTTGCCGTACCTAAGCACGACAAGACATTTTTACTTGATTACCTTGACCGAGCGTCGGGAAACCATGATCGCATACAGCCAGGTCACCAGCATCATGACAAAGACCGAAACAAACAAGAAGTTATAGCCGGCCTGGTCAACAACCCAACCGCCATACACTGGTCCCAGCGCCCGGCCAATCGACATGGCAACATTGGGCATTCCTTGATACTTACCGGTTTCCTCAGCAACGGTCAAGACATCGATATAGGCTGGCACGGAAGGAATCCCGACCATTTCCCCAATCGTCAGGATCACAAAGTCAACGACAAACATCGCAAAACTGTGTACCCAGATTAATAGCGGAAACGAGATGGCAAAAATTGCAATCCCGATAATAATCTGCCGCTTAACCGAAAGATAGTCGGCCAGTCTGGTAACCAGGGGCTGGCCCAAAACAATGACGGCCCCATTGATCGTCCACAGCAGACTGTAGGCAAAGAATGGAATATGCATATCGGTAATGTGCACCGACATGACGCTTTCCCATAAGGCATAGCTGAGGTAGACCGTTACTAGGCACAGACAGTAGGCATAGACGATGTGGACGTTGTGACGTGGACTCTTAACTGCCGCGGCCTGCTGGTTCTTAACCGTTGCCTTAGGCCGTACGTCAACGTTAAAGTGCAGCACCGTAATCAAAAGGTAGGCACCATAACAGACGCTGGCTACGATAAAGACAATCTCGATTCCCAGGTCCAACAGCGTCCCGACCAATAGCGTCCCGACTACGACCCCCACGTTAAGCGCCATGTACAGCATGTTATAGACATAGCGGGCAGTGTGTCCCGTGACGGCCGAGCCATAGGAATTGATCACGGTCAGTCCCGAGCCGTCCGCAAAGCAGATCACGGCCAGCAGAATCGGAAACATCGGCCAGCCATGAAAGAAAATCATCAAGATATTTCCCAAAGTGGCGACCGTCACGGTGATTACCGCGGCCACGTAAGGCTTCCAGTTGTCAAACAGCCAGCCGCCCAGGTAGTTGCCAAACATCATCCCCATGGAACTGAAAAAGATTACCAAGCCCGCGACCGTCATCGACTTGTTCAAGTACTCATGCACATAGATCGTCGTCAATGGCCAAAGCATCGCGGCGCCGGCATTATTGAGCAGACTCGCCATGAACAGCCACTTGAGCTTGATTGATTGGCGTGGCATAAAGATGCACCCTTTCTAAAGCACTAATAAAGCCCCTTTTCCGTGCAGCAAGCCGACACGGCAAGGGGCTTTATTTTTTCCGTGTCTGGCTTGGTTGAAACTTTCTTTGTCTCTAGTTTACCAGACATTCTCAGCAGACTCCAAACGCGACCGCTGATTGGATCTTACTTGTGCAGGTAGGTCAAGCTACCCCCGAATAAAATTCGGGGGCTTGTAGACTTCACCCATCAGTTCATCGCTGAATGAGTTACTAGCTACAATTTGCCTAGATAAAGCCAGCG
>ERZ1643246.341-NODE-341-length-61459-cov-101.946127_pt1 | contig 61459 bp, 71 predicted proteins | sample MGYA00579265_ERZ1643246 | MGnify/ENA primary metagenome ERZ1643246 (study PRJEB29033, sample SAMEA4952261) | chicken gut metagenome | biome: Broiler Chicken; feature: Gastrointestinal Tract; material: Caecum | place: Ireland | collected 2018 | study: Broiler... | reverse complement strand
TTGCGGAGGTCAAGATGCTTGCCACGGGCGACGAGCGTTTTAAGGAAAAAATGGATTTGGATATTCAGGTGTCCAAGCTGAAAGTTCTGAAACAGAGTTACCTTTCCGAGCATTACGACCTTGAGGACAAGATACTGAAATACTATCCGAAGAAGGTCAAAGAATATGAAGAATATATCGAGGGATATTCGCAGGATGTGAAAGTTGCTGAGCAGCATCAGGCGGCGGGTGAGGAAAAGTTCTGCCCGATGACACTGAAAGGTGTGGTCTACACTGAAAAAGCAGACGCAGGCGAAATGCTCCTTGCGGTGTGTAAGGAAAATCCTCTGTCCGCACCCGTGGAGATTGGCAGCTATCGGGGCTTTCGTATGGAGGTCTACTATGATACTCTAAATGCCCACTATTGCCTGAACTTATGCGGAAAGATGAAGCATACAGTTTCATTAGGAACGGACGCTCTGGGCAACCTGACCCGAATAGAAAACGAGATTGCCAAGTTCCCTGCCAGACTGGACGCCGCCAAGACAAAAAAGGTGGAGACACTGGAGCAGATCGAGAACGCCAAAGCTGAATTTGCCAAGCCTTTCCTCTATGAAGCAGAGTTGAAAGAAAAGACAGAAAGACTCAATGCTCTGAATATTGAGCTGAATTTGGACGAAAAAGATACGCCCGTAATGGACGCAGAGCCTGAGCAAAGCGAGGAACAGCCCGAAAAAAGAAGTCCTGCCCATGTCCGCTGACTTTACTGTTTGCACATTTGTCATGTGAAAATCTGGGCAGTATAATAGAGAAGGAAAGAACAATCGGAGGTGGAAAAGATGTCGGATGCTTTCAGATTTGAAACATTTGTGGATGTGCATAGCAATATCTTTGAGGAATATTTAAGCTCAGTCATAGGAAAACTGCCAAAGGACAATGAGGAATACCGTGCTATCTGGGACAAGATACAAGCGATTTATGAACGGTATCCGAGAATACTTGCGGTCTTTGACATGGAAAAGGCATCGGACTTGACCGGGGAAGAATGTCAGGCTCTCATTGAAGTCTTAGAGTTGAAAAACAAGCTGACGGATATAGAAATGCAGACGGTGTACTTCCGGGGCTGCTATGATGGCGTAGGATACTTGAAAAAGGCAGGAATTATATAGTGGACTGACCGAGAAAAAGGCGGCGTTGGCGTAAGTGCTGATGTCGTCTGATTTACATAGAAATACACCACATATTGATTTTTTTGATTAAAAAGCACAAGATATTGACAAATTCTTGTAAATGTTTTAACCTTAAATAAATCAAGCACATTCTGATATTTACTAAAGATAAAACAATTTTGAGTTGTGTTTAGTATGTATAGGAATGTGTTTTTTTATAAACAAATTAAAGTGGAGTAATTAGAAATAGCATAATAGGAGGTAGTATGAGAGAACAGTTATTACTTTTAATCAGGGTATCAAAACCAGAATACAATAAAACCTTATATAAGGACTACAAATTGTATATGAATCCACAGATGAATTTTAGGAAAGATAATTTAAAAGCAGGACAGACAGACATAATGGAAGGAGCAATAACAAATGTTCCAAGTAAGATATTGTATTCAAGTGATGATAAGAGGACTTGGAAATTGCTTGGCGATACCAAATTGATGTATAAGGATAACAATGCCTATATTTATTGTATGTACGGTTTAAAATATGATAAAAAATATTATGATGCTAAAACCAATAAATATTTTTATATCATACCGTGGAGATATATTAAACCATTATGGTATGAAGATGGTACAGAAATGATGGTTATAGTCAATACATCTGTGTTCATATCTAAATTTCATGAGGCAGCCAAAAAGTATGGATTATCTCATGCTTATGGAAAAGTTCACTATGATTTAAATGAAAAGTTGTTAGATATTGATTATTTTGATTCAGCGATGAATGATAGTTTTGAGGCAGTTTATCATAAGATACCAGAGCAATATGAAATACAAAAAGAGGTTAGATTTTCTGTTATATGTCCAGATAAACCAGATTATTATGAGTTACAGCTAGACAAAGATAATAGCTTGAAATTTACACTGATACCATTATTGTTTGGGAAAGATATAGGTATAGAATTATCTGAACTAGAGTTTGATAATAAATTAGAACTACCCGTAAGATTTTCATCGAATATTAAATACTACGAATCAAATTGAATTTTATTTCCTTATCAATCAAAAATTCAATATTATTTACATAGCCGAGAGGTTTTCATTGCGAAAATCCCTCGGCTTTTTCTATTTGAAGGGAGGTAAAAAGATTGCATGAGAACCAGACGACCTTATGTGCAGATCGACCCGGATGAGCTTGAAAGGATCAGGCAGATCGACCTGCTCACTTACCTGAGAGAGTTTGAGCCGAATAATGTCGAAGCGGTCAAAGGCACGACAAATGTGTACCGTACCGTTGACCACGACAGCCTGAAAATCTCCAATGGCAAATGGTTTTGGTGGTCGCAGGGCTTTGGCGGCTACTCTGCCCTTGACTATCTGATAAGAGTCAGGGACTACTCTTTTATGGAAGCGGTGGAAATCCTCACGGGGAAAGAACTGTCAGGCTGGACACCGCCACCGCCAAAGGCGGAAAAAAATGAGCCAAAGGTGCTACTCCTGCCGCCAAAATATCAGGACAGCAACCGGGTAACGCAGTATCTTTTTGGGCGTGGTATTGACTATCAGATTATTCAGGAGTGTATTGCGGACGGTATGATTTTTGAGAGCAGCGGGCGTTATCACAACGCTGTTTTCGTCGGGAAAGACGAAACCGGAACACCAAAGTATGCTGCCTACCGTGGTTTAGGGAACAGCACTTTCAAAGGGGACGCATCGGGAAGCGACAAGCGGTATTCCTTCCGCCTGCTTGCAAGAGAACCTTGTAAGTCGGTACATTTGTTTGAAGCTGCTATTGATCTGCTCTCCTATGCCACATTTCTCAAGTGCGAAGGAAAGGACTACAAAGCGGAAAACCTGCTCTCTTTATCGGGTGTGTATCAGCCAAAGAAAGAGATTAAGGACAGCAAAGTCCCCATTGCCCTCTCCATTTTCCTTGAGAAAAATCCGCAAATCAAGACCATTTACCTGCATCTGGACAATGACAAAGCAGGCAGGCTCTGTACAAAGACCTTAAAAGAACTGCTCGGAAATGACTATGAAATCGTTGATGACCCGCCGCCCGTTGGCAAGGACTTCAACGATTTTTTGTTATCCTATCTGGGAATTTCCAGACAGAATAATGCCCGTGAAAGGAGGGATGCCCGTTGATTGTCCGCTGAAAACGCAGCTCTGAAACCCGATCCTAAACTCAAAAATCAAAATATGAAAGCGAGGAAAATGCAATGAACAAGTATGATGTTACCCTGACCGCCCACTATGAAAAGACCGTTTCCGTCTATGCCGATACCCCGGAGCAGGCAAAGGAAAAGATTGAAACCGTCCTTTTTGATACGGATATTATCCAGTTCTCTGACGAGGACTTTATCGGCGGAGACGCCGCCATCCTTGTCGCTGATGAGGAAAAAACAGATAAGGATGAGTGTTCCGATGAGGACGACTGTTCTGAGTACGACGACTGCTCGGACTGCCCGTACTTCTGCCCCGTATGTGGGGAGTGTATGTGTGAGGACGAGTGCGAAGATTGATATGTCTTACCAAGCACTGAATTTGGTTATCCATCCGGCGATGGATACCAAATTCGCTTGTCAGGGGGAAGCCCCTGAAACCCCTCTTTAAGAAGAAAGGAAGAAAAAGGATGAGTGAATTTTTAGCTTTTATGGGCGGCGCACTGTTTGGCGTTGCCCTGATGTGCTGTTTGCAGATCAACAGACTTGCCGACCACAGAAAGTAGGTGGAGGATGCGGAAACGAAATGTCCAGATACTTTTCAGGATGACCGAGGAAGAAGCGGAATACCTCTATGAACTTGTGCGCAAGTCGGGATATTCCAAAGAAGCCCTGCTCCGTGCGATGGTCAAAGGCTATCGGCTCTGCGAGAAGCCAGACCCTGAGTTTTACAAAATCCTGCGGGAGCTGTCCGCCATCGGCAACCGTATCAATCAGCTTGCCGCCAAAGCCAATGCCCTTGATTATATTGACACCCCGATGCTTCAGGAGGAAGCGGCAAGGTGGCGGCAGTTCCAGACGGATGTGCGCAAAGCCTATCTGCTCCCAAAACGGGTATCAGGATAATGGCGGTGTGTGAGATATGGGATGTGCGTGGCAGGCTCGACCACCCGATAGACTATGCCGATAACCCGGAAAAGACAATCAACCCCAAGTACACGGAAACGGAGCTGCAGGCTCTGGTGGATGTCATGGAATATGCCACCAATCAATATAAGACGGAAAAGCGGTATTTTGTCACGGGCGTCAACTGCGACCCGGCTTGTGCTAGAGACGAAATGATGATTGCCAAGCAGCAGTGGAACGATGAAAGTGAGATTGTCTGCTATCACGGTTTTCAGAGCTTCAAGCACGGGGAGGTCACGCCGGAGGTAGCCCATGAGGTTGGTGTAAAATTAGCCGAGAAGATGTGGGGCGACAGATTTCAGGTAGTGGTGGCGACCCACTTAAATACCGTGTGCCTGCATAACCACTTTGTCGTCAATTCCGTTTCCTTTGTGGACGGAAAGCATTATCACGACAATAAAGCCAACCTGCGGCTGCTGCGTAAGCGTTCCGACGAGCTGTGCCGGGAATATTCCCTTTCCGTTATCGAGCGTCCAAGCGGGAGGAAAAAGCCCTATGCCCTCTACCAAGCGGAAAAGCAGGGACTTCCCACACGGGACACGGTGGCGAGGCAGGCGGTGGACGAAGCCATCTCCAAGTCTTTTACACTCCGGGACTTTGACAGACAGATGGCGGAAATGGGCTACCGATGCAGCTTTGACCCTAATCACAAATACTGGACGATTATGGGAAAAGGATGGAAACGCCCCAAGCGGCTGTACCGGCTCGGAGAGGACTATACCAATGAGCGCATCATGGAGCGTATCAATGAAAATTCCTATGCGGTCAAGTTCGCTCCCTTTGCGAAAGCGGATAAGACCGTCCGTGTGCTGCGTATCCGTGGCTCATTAAAGGACGCAAAGAAAATCGGCGGCTTGCGTGGGCTGTATCTCCATTACTGCTATAAGCTCGGCATCCTGCCAAAACGAAAACAGAATTACGCAAGGCTTCATTATCTTTTGAAGGACGACCTTTTAAAGATGGACGCCATTGCGCAGGAGACAAGGCTGCTCTGCCGACATCACATTGATACAGCGGAGCAGCTTTTGTCATATAAAGGCTCTCTGGAGACGGAACGGGCTGAGCTGACCGAAAAGCGCAAGGGGCTTTATTCCCTCTCCCGCAAATCAGACGGGGCAGAAAAAGAAGCAGTCAAGGCTCAGATTTCCCAAATCACAGAGAGGTTAAAAATCATCCGAAAGGAGGTCAGGCTGTGCGGGGGCATCGAAGCCCGAAGCGGTGTCCTGAAAGAAAAGTTATCGACCATACGGGCAGACGAAGAACAGCAAAGAAAGGAGTTGATGACGGATGAACACAAGCGGCGACGCAGCAGAACAAATCGTGAGGATGAGCTTGGAGGGATTTGAGGTCGCTGCCAAAATCACGGGCGCAGGCGCAAAGAATATTGCTGTCCTGCTTTACGCTATCCTGAAAGAAGAAAAAAAGACCAAAGGGAAGGCAAGGCTCACGAATATGCTCCGTTCCGGCAAGGAGCTGAAAGTGTTCACGGTCAAGCAGAGCGATTTAAAAAAGTTTACGCAGGAAGCCAAGAAATACGGTGTCCTCTACTGCGTCCTTACTGACCGACAGAACAAAGACCCCAATGCGGAGGTGGATGTGATCGCCCGTGCGGAGGACGCATCGAAAATCAACCGTATCAAGGAACGCTTTGACCTTGCGGCGGTGGATACCGCTTCTATCGTGAACGAAGCGGAGAAATCCAAAGAGACAAAGGCTGCCCCGCCGGAGCCGGAAGTGGCAACGCCGGAGAAAGCCCAAAAAGACAAGCTGCTCGATGAGCTGATGGGTAAGCCCATCCAGAAGGAGGAAAATGCCCCAAACCCCTCGGTGGCAAAGACAGAAAAATCCCCTCTGTCCGAGCCTACCTCAGAGCAGCGAGGCAATACCGCAGAGGGGATTACTAAGCGGGCGGATAAGCCTTCCGTCCGTGGGGAGCTGCGCCAGATCAGGGAGAGCCGGAAGGCGCAGGAAAAGGAAAAAGAGAAAAACCCTGCGCCGGAGCAAAGCGGGCGTTCCGAAAACGCAAAATCTTCCACCAGAAAGACGGAGCATAAGCAGCCCCCGAAGCGCAGGAAAACGAAAAAATCGAAAGGAGCAAGATCATGAGTATTTATGATGTGTTCAGCGGCAGTAAGCCCTTTGACAAAGCGGAATGGGCGGCGCAGAAACAGGCACAGAGAAAGGAAGCCTATGAGCTGATTGATAATACCTGCCTTGAGATGGCTTCCGGCGGCGACGCTTTCCGCAGCTATCTGGAGGTGCAGGGGCGTTTTGACCGCTATTCTGTCAATAACGCCATTCTGGTATCCGCCCAGATGCCGGAAGCCACGCAGCTTAAGGAAAAAGCGGCGTGGAAAGCCAATCGTGTCTATTTGAACAAGGATGCCCAGAAGGTCATCATCCTTGAGCCGGGGCAGGAATATACCCGCAAAGATGGCGCAAAAGCAAAAGGCTACAATCCGAAAGAAGTCTATGACATTTCCCAGACCTCGGCGGCAGGCAGAGGTCTGGAGCAGGACGCAAAATCCATGCGGGAGCTTGTGGCGGCTCTGGTGGATGCAAGCCCCGTTCCCTTTGTCCCCGTTGACGACCTTGAGCTGCCCGCTTTTTATGACAGTACGCAGGAAGCTACATTTGTCCGCAAGGGGCTTTCCGAGCAGGAGTTGTTCGTGGGCATGGCGCAGGAGACAGCGGCGGCAATCTTTGATTTCAAGCACAATGAGAGCCGGGACAGCTCCAATTTCAAAGCCTATTGCGTGGCGTATATGACCGCTTCCCGCTATGGCGTGGATACCAGAGGTTTTGACTTTAGCAGGCTTCCCGGCGAGTATGCCAAAATGGAAACGCAGGACTTTAAGGCGGAGCTTGGCGGGATGCGTGATGTGATGGGTGAAATCCAGACGGAAATGTATAAGAGCCTTGAAAAGAATAAATCCGCCAGAGAAAAAGAGCAGGAAAGGTAAAGGAGGGACTGCCTATGAAAGAGGAACGATACCACCTGACCCTTGACCGATATGATAAGAATATCGTCATCAATGCCTTGAACACCCTGCGGACACAGCAGATACAGGAGGAACGCCCCACCGATCCTGTGGATGAGCTGATCAGCAAGGTGGCACACGCCCCGACCAAAAAGGTCAGGGTCGTCCCGTGCAGGTGCAATGAGGAACGATAACCAGAAAGCGGGCGTCATCCTTGCCGCCTGCGGTATCCTGCCCGTTGTGTGGATCGCCCTGCTCACAGCCCCTTTTGTGGGCGGCGGTCTGGTAGAGGTCATACGGAATTTTCCCATAGCGATGCAACGCCCGTTTTCCATAACGGTATGTGAGGACAGTGTAAAGACTGTCCTTATTTTTTTGCTCGCTTATGCGATGGGCATCGGCATCTACTTCTCCACACGGAGGAACTACCGCAGGCGGGAGGAACACGGTTCAGCAAAATGGGGCGACGCCAAAACGCTGAACAAGAAATACGCCGACAAGAACTTTTCCGCCAATAAGCTGCTGACTCAGACTGTCCGTATCGGTCTGGACGGAAAGAAACACCGCAGGAACTTAAATGTCTTAGTCTGCGGTGGCAGCGGTGCGGGAAAAACCCGCTTCTACTGTAAGATTAACGCCATGCAGTGTGACGCTGAAACCTCAATGGTCATCTTAGACCCCAAAGGGGAAATCGTGCGGGATGTGGGCGGGCTGCTTGAAAAGAAAGGTTACGAGGTGCGTGTCCTTGACCTTATCAATATGCACCGCAGCCATTGTTACAATCCTTTTGTCTATCTGCGGGACGACAATGATGTGCAGCGTTTAGTGACCAACCTTTTCAAAGCGACCACGCCAAAGGGCAGCCAGTCCCAAGACCCGTTCTGGGACACTGCGGCGAGTATGCTGCTCCTTTCGCTGATTTTTTATCTGAAATACGAAGCGCCCCCGGACGAGCAGAATTTCCCGATGGTCATGGAGCTTTTGCGGGCAGGCGAAGTACGGGAGGACGACGACAGCTATGTCAGCCCCCTTGATGAGCTGTTTGACCGTCTGGAGATGGTAAACCCGGAGCATATCGCACTGAAATACTACCGGGACTATCACTCAGGCTCGGCTAAGACCTTAAAGAGCATCCAGATTACCCTTGCTGCAAGACTTGAAAAGTTTAATCTGGAGAGCCTTGCGGGGCTTACCGCCACGGATGAGCTTGACCTGCCCTCTCTGGGCGAGAAACGGGTGGCTCTGTTCGCTCTGATACCCGACAACGACACGAGCTTTAACTTCCTTGTGTCGATTTTATACACGCAGCTTTTCCAACAGCTTTTTTATCTTGCCGACCACAAGTACGGGGGAAGCCTGCCCGTCCACTGCCATTTCATCATGGACGAATTTGCCAATGTTTCACTGCCGGATGACTTTGACAAAATTTTGAGCGTTATGCGTTCAAGAGGCGTGTCTGTATCTATCATCCTGCAGAATATGGCGCAGCTCAAGGCACTGTTTGAAAAGCAATGGGAAAGCATTGTGGGTAATTGCGACAGCTTCTTGTATCTGGGCGGCAATGAGCAAAGCACCCACAAATATGTTTCTGAGCTTTTAGGCAAGGAAACCATCGACACGAACACTTACGGGAAAAGCGAAGGGCGCAGCGGTAGCTATTCGACCAACTACCAGATTTCAGGGCGTGAGCTTCTGGACGCTTCTGAGGTGCGGATGCTCGATAACCGCTATGCGCTCCTTTTTATCCGTGGGGAGCGACCCGTGATGGACTTGAAATATGACATCCTAAAGCACCCCAATGTGAAGCTGACAACGGATGGCGGTCAACCGCCTTATCTCCACGGAGAGCCGACAAAGGCTGTGGCGACCATTGTATTTGACAGTGAGATACCAGAGGACGCTGTGAAACTGGAGGAAGTCAGCACATCCTATGAGCTTCTGTCCGAGGAGGACTTAGAAGAACTATTCAACATCTAAAGGAGGATTTATCTATGAGAATTTTCAAGCGCAATGAGAACAAGGAAACCGGGAAACTGCCGATGGGCAGAAAGAGCAGGAAAGCGTTTGCGGTCTATGTGGCGGCTGTGCTTTGTATGACCTGCTTTACCACCACCGCCTTTGCCGCCAGTGACCCGCTTACCGTCGTCAACAATCTTTCTGATTTTATCTTTGGTTTGATTAGGGCAATCGGCATGATTTTGCTCGGCTTTGGTATCGTCCAGATTGGTCTGAGCTTGAAATCCCACGACCCGTCCCAGAGGGCGAACGGTTTTCTGACCCTTGCGGGCGGCGTCATCATCACTTTTGCCAAGGAAATCCTGACCCTGATCGCAGGCTAAGGTAGCACAGATTTAACCGGGAGAAAGGATGCAGAAGCAGGCTTTATCTGTCTGCTCCCGTTTCCCTTTCCCCATTCAGGAGGTGGTTATTTTATCGAAACGCAGAAGAAATATGGCATCATCTATGCTGACCCACCGTGGCGGTATCAGCAGAAAAACCTTTCCGGGGCTGCGGAACACCATTACAGCACGATGAGCGTGGAGGAAATCTGTCGGCTCGATGTGGCGTCGGTGGCTGCGGATGACTGTGTGCTGTTCCTGTGGGCGACTTTCCCGCAGTTGCAGGAAGCGTTGCGGGTAATTAAGGCGTGGGACTTTCAATATAAGACCGTCGCTTTTGTCTGGCTGAAACAGAATAAAAGCGGGAAAGGATGGTTTTTCGGTCTGGGCTTCTGGACACGGGGAAACGCTGAACTCTGTCTGCTTGCCACAAGAGGAAAACCCCACAGGAAATCCAACCGAGTCCATCAGTTTATCATCAGCCCTCTGCGTCAGCACAGCCAGAAACCCAGTGAAGCCAGAGAAAAAATCGTCGAGCTTATGGGAGAGCTGCCACGGTTGGAGCTGTTTGCCCGTGAGAAAGCCGATGGATGGGACACTTGGGGAAATGAAGTCGCATGTGATGTTGAAATAAACAGCAGACCAGAGACAACGGGAGGTGGTTTATGTGTCTGATAACTGGGTCGTACAGAACTTACAGAACGCTCTGGATACTTGGAATGAGAAACTGGCGGAAATCTGGCAGCTCATCACACAGTCCCCGGAAGAATTTAAGGGCGGTACGATATGGAGCGTCATTGTGGACATCCACGGTGCGGTGCAGGCAATCGGGCTTGCGCTTTTAGTACTGTTCTTTGTGGTTGGCGTGGTCAAGACCTGCGGCAGCTTTGCCGAGGTCAAGAAGCCTGAACACGCTGTGAAGCTATTCATCCGTTTCGCTCTTGCCAAGGGCGTCGTGACTTATGGCTTGGAGTTGATGATGGCTCTCTTTACTATCGTGCAAGGGCTTATCTCAACGATCATGAATGCCGCAGGTTTTGGTACAGCAAGTGAGACTGTTCTGCCGCAAGAGATAATCGATGCTGTAGAAAGCTGTGGATTTTTTGAAAGCATCCCTTTATGGGCGGTAACACTGATTGGCGGACTGTTCATTACGATATTGTCATTTATTATGATAATGTCCGTTTACGGGAGATTTTTCCGTCTATACCTTTATACCGCAATCGCTCCTGTTCCCCTCTCCACTTTTGCCGGAGAGCCAAGTCAAAATGTAGGCAAGAGCTTTATCAAGTCCTATGCCGCTGTTTGCCTTGAAGGAGCGATTATCGTGCTTGGCTGTATCATCTTCTCCCTCTTTGCGGCTTCTCCACCTGCGGTTGACCCTGACGCTGCGGCGGTGTCAATGGTATGGAGCTATATCGGGGAGTTGGTATTTAACATGCTCGTCTTAGTCGGGGCGGTCAAAATGGCAGACCGTGTTGTACGAGAAATGATGGGCTTGTAAAGGAGGTGCTTTTCATTTGGAAGTCAAGATAAATAAAGAAATCCGTAACTATACGGAGTCGATGTTTTTTGGACTGTCGCTGCGGCAGTTCATTTTTTCTGTCCTTGCCTGCGGTGTGGCGGTAGGCTTGTATTTTCTGCTCCGCCCCCACTTTGGCACGGAAACACTGAGCTGGATGTGTATCTTAGGGGCAGCTCCATTTGCCCTGATTGGCTTTGTCAAATATAACGGGATGACCGCCGAGCAGTTTTTGTGGGCGTGGATTAAATCGGAATTTCTGATGCCAAAAAGGCTGCTCTTTTCTCCTGATAATCTCTATTACGAAGCCCTAAAAGAAACCATCCAAGATCACGAAAGGGAGGCTATGGGTATCCGCAAGAAACGCAAAACCCAGACGAAAAAATCCAAAAAGCAGGGAGGTAAACGCTGATGAAAACTTTAAGGACGCTGTTCAAGCAGGACAAGGAAAAATTTGTCGTTCCCAAATCCGTACAGACCGTCATTCCCATCAAAACTATCTGGGAGGACGGTATTTTTCTTGTTGGCAAGAACAAGTACGCTAAGACATTCAAATTTGAGGACATCAATTACGCTGTGGCGAGCAGGGACGACAAAGAAGCGATGTTTCTGGAATACTCGGAGCTTCTCAACGCCCTTGACAGCGGAGCTACCACGAAAATCACGATCAATAACCGCAGGCTCAATAAGGTGGATTTTGAGCAGACCATCCTGATCCCGATGGCGGAGGACGGTCTGGATAAATACCGCAAGGAGTACAACAAGATGCTGCTCGACAAGGCAACAGGGGCAAACTCCATTGTGCAGGATAAGTATGTGACCATTTCCGTCTCCAAGAAAAACCTTGAGGAAGCGAGGAATTACTTTGCCCGTGTGGGCGCAGACCTGATCGGGCATTTCTCAAGGCTCGGCTCAAAATGCACGGAGCTTGACGCAGGCGAAAGGCTGCGCATCTTCCACGACTTCTACCGTACGGGCGAGGAAACCGCCTTTACCTTTGACATGGTACAGAGTATGCGCAAAGGTCACGATTTTAAGGATTTTATCTGCCCCGATACCTTTGAATTTGAAAGCGACTATTTCAAAATGGGCGATCGATACGGGCGTGTCATCTTCCTGCGGGAGTACGCCGCCTATATCAAGGACAGTATGGTATCTGAGCTTTGCGAGTTAAATCGGAATATGATGCTCTCCATTGATGTTGTCCCCGTTCCCACGGATGAAGCGGTCAGGGAGGTGGAAAACCGTCTGCTCGGCGTAGAGACGAATATCACGAACTGGCAGAGAAAGCAAAACCAGAACAACAACTTTTCAGCGGTCATCCCCTATGACCTTGAGCAGCAGCGCAAGGAAAGCAAGGAATTTCTGGACGACCTGACGACCCGTGACCAAAGGATGATGTTCGCTGTCATTACGATGGTGCATACCGCCGACAGCAGGGAGCAGCTCGATAATGACACGGAAGCCCTGCTCACGACTGCCAGAAAGCATCTGTGCCAGTTTGCGGTGTTGAAATATCAGCAGATGGACGGTCTGAATACTGCGCTTCCCTTTGGTGTGCGCAAGATTGACGCTATGCGTACCCTGACCACGGAAAGCCTTGCGGTGTTTATCCCCTTCCGTGTGCAGGAAATCTACCATAAGGACGGTGTGTATTACGGGCAGAATGTCATCAGCAAAAATATGATTATCGCTAACCGCCGCCACTTACTCAATGGCAACTCCTTTATCCTCGGCGTATCGGGAGCAGGCAAGTCCTTTACAGCAAAAGAAGAAATGACAAATATTATCCTCACAGACCCTAATGCGGATGTGATCATTATTGACCCGGAGCGGGAATATTCCCCGCTTGTAAAGGCGATGCAGGGCGAGGTCATCCATATCTCTGCCACGAGTGACAGCCACATCAATGCTATGGATATGAACTCGGATTATGGCGACGGGGCAAACCCTGTTATCCTGAAATCTGAGTTTATCTTGTCCCTCTGTGAGCAGCTCATCGGCGGCGCAAGTCTGGGAGCAAAGCAGAAATCTCTAATTGACCGCTGTACAGCCACAGTGTACCGCCATTATCAGCAAGGGAACTATCAGGGAACACCGCCTACCCTGCAGGACTTCCGTGAGGAACTCTTAAAACAGAATGAGCCGGAAGCGCAGGAAATCGCTCTTGCCATTGAGCTGTTTACGGATGGCTCCCTGAACACTTTTGCCAAGCTGACGAATGTGGACACCCACAGCCGCCTGATCTGCTATGACATTCTGGACTTAGGCAAACAGTTACAGCCGATCGGTATGCTCGTTGTCCTTGACAGCATCTTAAACCGTATCACGATGAACCGGGCGAAAGGAAGGAACACCTTTATTTTCATTGACGAGATTTATCTGCTGTTTCAGCACGAATACTCGGCAAACTTCCTTTTTACCCTCTGGAAGCGTGTGCGTAAATACGGGGCGTACTGTACGGGTATTACCCAGAATGTGGACGACCTTTTACAGAGCCATACAGCGAGGACGATGCTTGCCAACAGTGAATTTATCATTATGCTCAATCAGGCGTCCACGGACAGACTGGAGCTTGCCAAGCTCCTGAATATCTCCGACCTGCAGATGGGCTATATCACGAATGTGGGGGCAGGTCAGGGGCTTTTGAAAGTAGGCAGTTCCCTTGTCCCGTTTGTCAATAAGTTCCCACGCAATACGGAGCTTTACAAGCTGATGACGACCAAGTTTGGAGAGGTTTAAGGGCGTGGAGAACGGACGGGAAACAGAGTTTTTTAACCTGCGCAACCAGATTTACTGTACGGACTGTATGGAGCTGATGGCGCATATCCCGGATGGCTTCGTGTCGCTGATCCTGACCGACCCGCCCTATGGCATCTCTTATCAGAATCATTTTGCCAGACAGCCCCATAAGCGACTGGACGGGGACTGCGGGATAGACTATGAACGCTTTGCGTGGGAAAGCTACCGCATTTTGCGGGACAATTCCCACGCCTATTTTTTTACCCGGTTTGACTGCTATCCCTATCATTACGACTGCCTGCAAAAAGCAGGCTTTACGGTAAAGAATTGTCTGGTGGTGGAAAAAGGGACAGTCGGCGGCATAGGCGACCTGAAAGGCAGTTTTGCCAACAACGCCGAGTGGATTATCTTTTGCCAGAAAGGGCGGCGGGTATTTCAGCAGACGCAGCTATTGGAAAACCGCTATAAGGAAGGCACACAGTTCCATAAAGGCAGAGAGCCGAGCAAACGGTATAAGACAAGGTTTCCTGCCTGCTGGTTTGGGGCGGAATATCCAAAGGCGACCTATCATGCCATCTGGCAAAAGCAAAACGGGATTTACCATCCCACCGTAAAGAGCGTGGAGTTTTTGTCGTGGCTGATACAGATTTCCAGTACGCCAAAGGAACTCGTCTTTGACGGTTTTATGGGAACGGGCAGCACCGCACTGGCTGCCCTGAGAAACAGCCGGGACTATTTAGGCGCAGAGATTGACCGTGAGTATTTTGCGGTGGCGCAAAAACGGATTAAGGAGGTATTTGAACATGTCTAACATTCGCTTTCGCTCTGTGGAGCATCAGGATTTCTTTCTGGAAAATATGATGAAATGCAGGGTCAACGACTGCTATCACCGGGCATTTTTCTATGTCATGGGGATTGCCGGGGAAACGAGGAACAACATCAACCAGATGTTTGATTTTAAAAACGACTGTATCGTGCCGGAGGGGATGCATGGAGGTTGGCAGACAAGCGGCACGGTCAAGGTCTGCCACCTTGCCTTTAACCTCTGGAATAACTATGTGGAGGAAGGACGGGAAAAGAGTTTTACCCCGGAAGATTTATTCTGCTGCGAGTTTGCTCCCTACTTTATGGAGGGCATCAAGGTCAGGTATCCCGAATACTGCCGGGATTTACCTGCGCCGAAGCAGAATAAGGACTATGCGAGATAGGAGGGATTTGTCTATATGAAGAAATATAAATCTGTAATCTGTGCTGTTGCCGCCGCCTGCCTTTTGGGTCTGGCGGCATTTAGTGTTTACCACATTTATGACCATTACGCACAGCTTGACGAACAGACGGAGGCTTTTGAGGAAATAGCGGAGACTGTGGAGCAGGCTCCCGATGATGAGCCAGTGCCAGAAGATATTCCCGTCAGCGAGGGCGAGGATGTTCTGGCAAAGTATAAGGAGCTGTACCTGCAAAATGAGGATATGGTCGGTTGGATTTCCATTGACGGGACGACTATCAATTATCCCGTGATGCAGACAAAGGATAATCCAAACTATTACCTCAAACGAAATTTTGAAAAAGAATACAGCGACTTAGGCACTCCGTATATTCAGGAGGACTGCGATCTATTATCGAGCGACAACCTTATCATTTACGGACACCATATCAGCGGAAACCGTATGTTTGGAGCGTTGGAAGATTACAAGTCCAAGAGCTTTTACGAGGATCACAAGACCATCCGCTTTGATACCCTCACACAGCAGGGCGAATATGAAATCGTGGCGGTATTTAAAACCGTGGCGTACAGCTCCGAGGGCTTCCGCTACTATGATTTTGTCCATACGGAAAGTGAGGAAGAATTTAATGCCTATGTGGAAACATGCAGGGAGCTTGCCCTTTACGATACGGGCGTGACCGCAGAATACGGGGATAAACTCATTACACTCTCCACTTGCGAATACTCTGCCGCCAATGGCAGGTTTGTGGTGGTGGCAAAGCTGTTGAAATGACCTGACCGCAAAACTTCTGGGAAAGGAGGTTTTGTATGGCTGATATTAAGACCAGAGATGCGGTCAAAGGTACAATAAAGACACTGGATAAGGCTGCGGTTGCTTCTGAGCGAATGAAATCCGCTTATGCCAAGACAAAGGAAAAAGCGGAAGAAGGTTATTTTTCAGAGGAAAACTCCCCGTCCGAATATGCGGGCAACCGTCTCTCGTCCTCTGCCGAGCGTGTCACGAAAGAAGGTATCCACCAGTTTGACAAGCAGGGGCGAAAAGGTGTCCGGGAGACAAAGGAAAATATCATAAAGGCAAAGGACAAGATTGCCGATTTCAGGCAGCGCAGGGCGGAAAAAGCGATGTCGGGCAAGCAGGCTGGCGCACAGGTGCGCTATGGTACGCCATCCCCTTCCCCTGCCGCCCAGACGGGGAAAGCGGCACAGCAGGCAAGCAGCAGGGTCAAGGGGACTGCCCGAAAAGCAAACAAGACGGTCAAAACCGCCGCTAAAGGAACGGTCAAGACAACCCAGAAAACTGTAAAGACAGCGCAGGCGACTTCAAAGGCGGCAATCAAGACCTCGGCACAGGCGGCAAAGGCTTCGCAGGCAGCGGCACGGGCGTCTGTCAAGACCGCACAGCGGGCAGCGCAGGCGGCACGGATGACCGCAAGGGCTACCGTGGTTGCCATAAAAGCCGCAATCCGGGCGACTATGGCTGCGGTCAAGGCGATTATCGCAGGTACGAAAGCCCTGATAGCCGCCATTGCCGCAGGTGGTTGGGTGGCGGTCTTGGTCATTATCGTCATCTGCCTGATCGGGATGCTCGTCGGCTCAGTATTTGGGATATTTTTCTCCGGGGAGGACTCCGGCACGGGAATGACGATGCAGACCGTAGTGCGGGAAATCAATACCGAGTATGAGAGCCGCCTTGAAGAAATCAAGAGCAGCAATCCCCATGATACCCTTGAGATGTCGGGAAGCCGTGCGGTCTGGAAAGAAGTGCTTGCGGTCTACTCCGTCAAGACGACCACAGACCCGGACAATCCGCAGGAAGTGGCGACAATGGACGAAACCAAAAAGGGGCTTCTGACAGATATTTTCTGGGAGATGAATGAGATAAGCTCCCGCACGGAAACCAAGACGGAAACGCAGGTCATTGAAAGTGACGACGGTCACGGGAATATCGTGGAGACGGAAACTACCGTCACGCACACCTATCTGTATATCACAGTGACCCATAAGACCGCATGGGAAATGGCAGACCAATACGGTTTTGACGAAGAACAGAGGGAAATGCTCACGGAGCTGCTTGCCGATGAGAACAATTCCCTATGGTCGCAGGTGCTGTATGGCATCACAAGCGGCGACGGAGAGATCGTGTCCGTTGCCTTGTCGCAGGTCGGCAATGTGGGTGGTCAGCCTTATTGGTCATGGTACGGTTTTGGAAGCCGGGTGGAATGGTGCGCCTGCTTTGTATCTTGGTGTGCCAATGAAAGCGGCTATATCGACACGGGCGTCATCCCGAAATTCGCAGGCTGTGTCTTAGGCTCACAGTGGTTTATGGACAGAGGTCAGTGGCAGGATGGCAGCTTTGAGCCATCCGCAGGTCATATCATCTTTTTCGACTGGGAAGGCGATGGCGTGACCGACCATGTGGGCATTGTGGAACGGGTGGAAAACGGTACGGTCTATACCGTAGAAGGAAACTCCGGCGACTCCGTCCGTCAGAACAGCTATCCCATTGGCAGCAGCGTCATTTACGGTTACGGTATCCCCGCCTATTAAAAGAATGGCAAAAGAAAACCAGAGGTCATTCCTCTGGCTCTTTTGCCTTACATAGCCCGTTGATCGTGGCTTCAATGACAGAAAGCTCTCTGTCGTCCAGTCCGTCAAGCAGGGTGTCTACACGCCTGCGGACGGAGCTTTTCTCTGCCTTGCTGCCCGTATGTATATATTCGTCAACCGAAATATCAAACATCGTGATAAGCTGAATGAACAGCTCCATGCCGGGATACTGACCCTCATTTTCGATTGCCTGCAGATGTCTTGGGTCATAGTCCACGATGCGGGCAAGCTGCTCTCTTGTCATCCCTTTGGCTTTACGGGCTTTTTTGATCGCCTGCCCTATCGGAGTAAAATCAAAGTCAAAATCATTGTTCCTTTTATCCATAAGCTCACCACCTTGTACTCTGAAAATATCTCTATTTTATTTTACAGAGATGTGGCTTCTGATAGAACGATATGAAATCCCTTATAATAAGAGATATAATCTCCTAATATAAGCTGTGAAAATTCATATTTGCACAGTTGATTAAGAAAATGGGGCGGATATAATAAAAAATGAAGATTTTATCCGTAACTCCACCTGAACTCCACTTTTGTATGTTACCATTACTTTGGAGGTGTCGAAATGACAAAAACGATACTTAACCATCACGGTATCCCTCTTAAAATGGAGAATACAGAGAATGTTGTGCGGTTTACTACTATCTTCCCCGGAAGCAATAATGCCGGAGCAGCCCTCGGTTTGTATATCAACTGGTGGTATGGAGGCTTTAACCTCCGATTGATTGAAAAGTTTGACCGAAAATTGACTTTTTCATGTTATATACGATGTATAATCTATCAAAAATGGAAGGACATAGAATGGAACAAAAATACAAACTTTTGATTGTAGATGATGAGCAGTCTATATTAGATATGTTGAAGCTCCAACTTGAACTTGAAAACTATACCGTTTATACAGCGGCTGATGCGAAAGATGCTTTAGAAAATCTTTCTCATTCCCCGGATATTATCTTACTTGATATTAACATGGCGGGAATGAATGGGCTTGAATTGTGTGCATCTATTAGAGAATATGTATCAGTCCCTATTATCTTTCTTACGGCAAGAGTTTCTGAACAAGATAAAGTAAATGGTCTTATGGTTGGCGGGGATGATTATATTACTAAGCCTTTTTCTATGAATGAGCTGTTAGCAAGAATATCTGCTCATTTGCGTAGAGAGCAGAGAAGTCGTGTGCGAACAAAAACAAAATTCTCAGAAGAACTCATAATTGATTATTCAGATAGGAGCGTTTTTATAAAGGGAAATCGGATAGAACTATCTAACAAGGAATTTGAGATTATTCAGTTATTATCAATGAACGCAGGGCAAGTGTTTGACCGTGAAAAAATATATGAAATAATTTGGGGCATTGACGGAGTTGGCGACAATGTGGTTATTAAAGAACATATACGGAGAATACGATTAAAATTTGCTGAATACACAGAAAAATCTTACATTACTACCGTATGGGGAGTGGGATACAAATGGGAAAAATAAAAGAAGCATTTCAAAATATGCCTTTAAGAAAAGCCTTGATAACATTGGCTGTTATGTGTCTTGGAGTAGTCTGTGTATTAACAGTTGTTACTATTTTAAAATTTTCAGACATCCGGCAAGAAATATTGGACAGCCGACCTATTTATGTTTCTGAATATACAGTCGAAGATTATGCCTCAGATAATAGTGTAACGCTGGTTAATCCGAAAGAATTTCGCTTTGAACCGTTATCAGGAGAAAATTTAGTTTACTATTGGATCATTACAGTTTTTATGGTTGCCTTACCTGTGATATATGTCATTGCCGGTTCTATTGTTATGGCTAAATTGTACTATAAGTTAAAAATACAGAAACCTCTGATGAGTTTAAATAATGGTGTTGAACATATCTCGGAGCAGGATTTGGACTTTAAAATAGAATATACTTCTAATGATGAACTGGGGAAATTATGTAATGCATTTGAATGTATGAAAAAGGAAATCTATACAAGCAACCGTAAAATGTGGAATATGCTGCAGGAAAGAAAGGCTCTTACTGCTTCCGTATCGCACGATTTGCGGACACCTATTACCGTAATCAATGGCTATCTTGATTATCTTGATAACGTAAGTCATAAACAAATAATCACAGAGGAAGCTCTGCGCTCTACGCTAAAACAAATGAAAGGGGCTGTGCAGCGTTTAGAAAGATATGTAGAGTGTGTGAAAGATATACAGAAAATCGAAGATGTAGAAATTAAAAAGGAATACTTTAACTTGAAAGAGTATATCACGAACACTGTAAATGACTTTTCTCTTTTGGCGAAAAAATATGGTCGAGTATTGGAGTATCAAAACCAGATAAAAACAGAAAGCATATGTAGCGATAAAGATATGTTATCAAAAATTCTTGAAAATATTTTTAATAATGCTTTGCGCTTTTCAGAGAAAGTAATTTACTTTTCTATAACAGAAAAGAATAATTGTATCTGCTTTACAGTTTATGATGACGGAAAAGGGTTTTCAAAGGATGAATTAAAATATGCCACTACATTTTTTTATAGTTCTCCGACAAATAAGGGCAACTTTGGTATTGGGCTGTCCATCTGCAAAATCCTTTGCGAAAGACTCGATTGTGTCTTATCATTGGAAAACATAGCCGATCATGGAGCCAGTATTACAGTTCAAGTAAAAAAATAATGAGTTTTTCTAAAAATTGACTTTTCTATGAAATAATCTCCTTACAGATAATGAAAGGAGATTTTTTTTATGGAAATTAAGATTGAACATTTAAACAAAAGTTATGGAAAACGAACAGTTCTTAATGATATTTGCCTTCATATTCCTGTTGGTATGTATGGGTTGTTAGGAGAAAACGGTGCAGGAAAAACGACTTTAATGCGTATTCTTTCAACAATGTTAGAACCAACAAGCGGGGATATAAAAATGAATGGCGTGGATATAAAAGATAAAAAGAATATACGAAAGATCATAGGTTATCTCCCGCAGGAGTTTTCTGTATATCCTAATATGAGCGTTTATTCTGCTTTGGATTATTTGGGGATTTTAGCAGAGCTTCCTAAAAAAATGCGCAAAGAACGCATCGATTACTTATTAAAACAAGTTAATTTGGAGCAGGAAAAAAATAAGCGTTTTAAAAATCTTTCCGGTGGTATGAAGCGACGCTTTGGAATAGCTCAAGCATTATTGAACAATCCTAAAGTTTTGATTATTGATGAACCGACGGTGGGTCTTGACCCAGAAGAAAGGTTACGCTTTTACAATCTTCTTTCTGAATTAGCGGTAAATAGAATTATTTTACTATCGACACATATTGCTGCGGATATTGAAGCAACTTGTTCAAATGTTGCTGTATTATGTGCAGGTAAAGTTGTTTTTGAGGGCGATACGGAAGCTTTATTAAAGATAGGCAATGGGAAAATATATACCGTTTCATTCCCGCAAGATGAACTTGAAGATTTTAAAAATCACTACAATATTATCAGTATTCATCAAAACGGTAAGGATATTTCATGTAGATTTTTTTCTGATGAAAAACAAAACAAATCATGGAGTGTATGCGAAACAACGATTGAGGACAGTTACATGTATCTGCTTTCAGAACATAGAGCGGGGGAGGGAAAATAAATGCTGTTTATTAAGGAATTAAAAAAAATATGTTTTAGTATTGTATATATACTTTTCATTGGATTACTTCTGCTTAGCTGGCATGAAAATTTTTATGGAGTAACAAGTAAAGAAATACAAGCGTCCAATGGAGCCGAAGCGTCTATTACTTCACAGATAACGGGAGGATCTATTTTAGCCAAACCAGAACAAGGGGCAGATAATTATGGTTTGATAAAAAAAGAAGTACCAGATAAAATTATGTGCGGCGGAACAGATATGTTAATTATTGAGTATTTGAACAATTCTTATGCCACATATCCTTTTAATTATTATAAGGAAGTAATTTTAAGTACAGAAGAACAAAAAGAAATTTTATCCATTATTGAAGAAATCACAGGTTTATCCGAAGAACAGATAAAAAATCTTCCAGATGATTACTTTCCGTCCGTTAATGGAAATATTATCCATATGGGAGGAGATGCTGCACAAAATCAAGATGGTAGTTTTAGTTTTTCGACGGAGAATAGCGATACTTTACAAGAGGAAGAAGATTATACAAAGCATTTTGTAGCACAGGTTTCATATGAAAGATTTAAAGAACTTATGTCACAAGCAGAGGAAATAATCGGAGATGGTTCTTACTATTCTATGGATATGCTATTGGAATACTACGGACAAGCAGAAATGACCTATGATGAAGCTATCAATGAGTATAATAAAACGATTTATGATGATAAGGTTAGCATCGCTTTTGCAAGGCTGTTTTGTGATTACATGACAAGAGTTTTAGGGTTATATCCTATTTTTATCGTTGTTGTTTTCTGGTTAAAAGACAGAAGGAATAAAATGAATGAACTAATAAACAGCAAACAAATAGAAACGGTAAAACTCATTACTGTTCGAACTTTGGCTATTTTAACAGCGGTAATACTTCCAGTTGTTATTTTGAGCTTTGAGTCGTTGATACCACTTATGGAATACTCTGCCGAAACAGGTATTGCAATAGATGCATTTGCATTTCTTAAATACATTTTATGGTGGTTACTTCCTACTGTAATAGTTGTTACTGGTTTGGGAACATTTTTGACAATTTTAACATCTACGCCCCTTGCGATATTAGTGCAATTCATATGGTGGTTTATTGACTCTGCTATCACGGGGCTTTCTGGAGACACCAGATTATACACTTTAATGATACGCCATAATACGCTGAATGGAGCAGAACTTATCCAACAAGATTTTAACATCATTTGGCTTAACAGAGGGTTAATGATGTTTGTATCGATTGTTCTGATCTATTTGTCAATAGTAATTTACAACAAGAAACGAGGTGGAAAACTGGATTATGCCTATTTCATGCAAAAGCATTTTGGAATTTTTAAAGAGAGACTTCGGACTCGTTTTCAGAAATAGTTTATTGCTGACTGCAATTTACTTTTTAATCATTCCTATTATTAGAGGTATATCAAATTTAAATCACATACAATCAGCACAATGTTTTTCACAATCGGTTGCCTTAATCGGGATAATTATACTTGTCCCTATTACTCAATATGAATTAGATATGAGTATAAAAGAAATTGTTTGCACAAAAACATGGTCGTATTTAAAAAGCGTAATTATTCGTTTATGCGGTGGTTTTGTAATTATATCTGTCGCAATTATTGGGTTTGCAATGATTATGCAAAGTAGGAACTGTCTATTTCCATTTTGGACATATGTAATCTCCACAATACTCTATGCAGGATTTATGGGAACTGCAGGAATTTTGTTTTCACAAATAGGAAGCAATATAGTAGCAGGCTATCTAACAGCTTTAGGTTATTGGTCACTCTGTCAGCTTCAAATTATATCAGAGAATAATGTATTTTCTCTATTCCCTATTGTATCTGGTAATTTTGAAATGCAAAAACTGATTATTCTAATAGTGGTTCTTGTAATTCTTATTTGTGGAATTGTTTTGTCAATAATAAAATTTAATCATTAGTTAAGTTTTGCTGTTAGTAGATAATACTGCGAAGAAAGTTATTTTACAAAGTCGAGAGGTTATCTATATGGAAGCCCCTCGGCTTTTTGCACTGTACGGACAGCTCCACTTAAAGGTCATTCTTGCCGACGAGCCAACGGAAAATCTTGATGAGGACACTGCAGCAGATATAACCGCCATCTTAAAGGAGTGCGCTCAACAGATGAACAAATGCGTTGTTATCATGACATACTCGAATGAACTGGCAAGGAAAGCTGATGTGGCATTTCGATTGAAGAAAGGTCAGTTGAAGATGCGATTGTAGAAAAAAGGAATAATTCAAGGCAGCCCGCCAAATAAAAAAACGGTGCTTTTGGTGGGTATCATTTGTCACGCTTAAAATGAAATCATTACGAAAATCCCTTCAAGCCCGTTTGAGTTTGGAGGGATTTTTTATGCGATGGTGTAAATCCACCGCACTGCTGCTTATCCGAAGCAGCAGCTACATATATCTCATTATGGATTTGTGAGGATGATCCGTTAAAAAAATCCTCACCTCTGTAAGGGGGATTTATACTCCGAAAGTAGAAGCCAAATATCTACTTAATAGAATATTTTTAGCCTATAACCGCATTGCTCAGACAGCTTTTGCGGTTTTTCTTGTGTCGTTTTTTATCAGAACACGACACAAAGAATTTTTCAGCGTAGGTTGTCGTTCCCCACCGACCAATCTGGATTTTTCAAAAAATTCAGATTGGAGGGAATAATATGTCATTTAATTATGGCAGAGAAGAACGAAAATGGAGGCTTTGGAAAGAAGCTGAGGAAAACAAATTGCGGAGCTTGGGTGTTGATGAAGATACTATTGAGAAGCTCCATAACCACGATTGGGAAGTGTTTAATTCTGACAGAAAGTACTATCGCAGATTACAAGATGCGGGTACATATCTTGAAGAACTGCCTACTGAAATAGAGCAGCCCGAAATCAACACAGTTGATGAGCTTCTCAATAGCATTGAAAATCAGAAGCTTTATCAACTTCTTATTATGGTGGACAAGCTGACACTGCAAATTGTCGTTATGAGGTTACAAGGTTACAAATTATATGAAATAGCACCAATAGTCAATTTGTCAGAGCAAGCAGTCTATAAGAGGATGCAGCGGCTCAAGAAAAAAATCAAAAAAGTTTTAAAATAGCGTCCAGAAATGGAGATATATGAGGACTATGGGATGAGAGGCAAAACTCTCATCCCATTTTCCTTGTGTGGCGAGAATGGGAATGTTCCTTGAAAAGTGAATACCCATTCGCCAAATACTTCCTCTTTGTGATTGTGATGAGCATAAGCGTGTGCAGCGGTACGCCAAGACCTGCCGACAAGCAGAAAAGCGATGAAAGGTGGTGAGCGATTTCTTACCGACTCAAAATATCGGGCAGCTCCCGATTACGCCATAACCCACAAAGAGAACTATGGTACTCCCGTCCAGTCACAGTCCGAACGGTAATCAATCCGTCGCAGGCAATGAGGGCGGCTCTGGCAGACCGTCAGAGGGGGAAAACACCCGTGGAGTCAGTTCGCTACTGACCGTTTGGCGACTTCCCTGCGCATTTTAGCGCATTAGCATTTTGGGGCGTCGAGGACAAATAAAAATGCTCCTATTCATATATAGTCAAACACAAGGCGGTCATTGAAGCAGAGAATTGTTTATACTCTCTCGACCTTAAAAACTCCCTTGTGTTTGACTGCTTACATAGGCAGATCGTGTTTGCCTAAATAAGATGGGAGGTTATACACATATGGAAAGAAAAATAAAGCGGGGCGACATTTATTATGCCGACCTTAATCCAGTTGTAGGCTCGGAGCAAGGCGGGACACGCCCCGTACTTATCATTTCTAATAATATTGGGAACAAGCATAGCCCCACGGTTATTGTTGCCGCTATTACAAGTCGAAATTCTAAGAGTCATTTACCCATTCATTATAATTTATCAGGCGTGAATGGGCTTCCTGCCGACTCGATTGTTCTGTTAGAACAGTTGCGTACCATTGATAAAACAAGGCTGAAAGAAAAGCTCACACGCCTTGATGAGCCTAATATGGAGGCTGTCAGCACTCCCTTGTTAATCAGCATTGGCATTAAGAAATGTATGAAGGGAGGGGCTTATGAGTTTCAGTGATGTTTATGAGACAGTTTTGAAAGAATATCCTGACATCTTAACTGTTGACGAGATGAGTAAGGCTCTTGGTGTCAGCAGTAAAACAGGTTATCAATTACTCCGAGATAATAAAGTTGAACATTTAAAGGTGGGCAGAGCGTACAGAGTACCCAAAGCCCACCTTCTTTCATACCTGCGGTTAGGTATGCGATCTTGCGAAGAACTTTGAATTTGCACATTGGACTTTCCTGACCGCATTTATTACAATAAAGACGGTCAACAGCAGAAGTCTACTGGTGCTACAATAAAGGAGGTTTTATTTATGGTAGCAGGACATCTGCAAGAGAAAAAAGGTTATTATTATATGGTTTTAAGTTATCCTAATGCAATGGGAAAGCGAAAGACGAAATGGTTTCCGACAAAGCTGCCCGTAAAAGGCAACAAGAAAAAAGCCGAGGCAATGCTTATGGAACTGAGGAAAACTTTTGTGCCAGAGGATAAGCCGATAAATGATGACATCCTTTTTTCCGACTTTATGCTTCAATGGTTGGAGGTGGTAAAGCCCACGATTGCGATAACGACATATTCCTCTTATTCCAATATGGTAAAGAGTGTTATCGCTCCATACTTCAAGAAGAAAGGTATAACCCTGAATGGACTAAAGGCAACAGATATTCAAGCCTTTTATATGGAACAGCTAAAACGGGTAAAGCCGAACTCTGTCATCCACTATCACGCTAACATTCACAAAGCATTGAAATACGCTGTGAAAATCGAGTTGCTTGACACAAATCCGGCTGATAAAGTGGAACGCCCGAAAAAGAATAGTTTTGTAGGCAGTTTTTACGATAGTACAGAAGTTGAGAAGCTGTTTGAAGCGGCGAAAGGCACACGCCTTGAAATCCCTATTTTTCTGGGAGCTTTTTATGGATTGCGAAGGAGCGAGGTGCTTGGCTTAAAATGGAGTGCTATTGATTTCCAGAGCAATACCATTACAATTAAGCACACCGTGACTTCCTGCAATATCGATGGAAAGCATGTTCAGGTAGCGCAGGACACTACTAAGACGAAGTCCAGTATGCGAACACTGCCCCTTGTGCCTGTTTTCAAAGACAAGCTGCTGCAGTTGAAAGACAAGCAGGCGGAATACAGACGAGTATGTGGGAAGTGTTATGACAAACGGTATCTGGAATATATTTGTGTGGACGAAATGGGGACACTTATCTCTCCCCACTATCTCACTTCTGCTTTTCCAAAGCTGCTTGCCAAAAACAATCTGAGGCATATTCGCTTCCACGATCTGCGTCATAGCTGTGCATCGCTGTTGCTTGCCAATGGTGTACCGATGAAGCAAATTCAGGAATGGCTTGGTCACAGTGATTTTTCCACGACAGCAAATGTATATGCTCACTTGGACTACAATTCAAAGCTATCCTCTGCCGATGCAATGGTAAATGGTTTAAGCGGAGCTTTGGAAGCTATTTCCTGAAATAATGGCGTATCTTTAAAGGATGCGCCGGGTACATAGTAAATGAGAGTTCGATTAAAGGCGGTTTTTGCCAAAAACTCCTTGATTTCAGGAGAGAACTAAGGTAATTTAGGAGAGAACTCAATACTTACGGAGCGTGGGAATAAAAAAGCCCTCAAACGGAAACCCGCTTGAGGACTGGATTTTCTGGCGGAGATGGTGGGAGTCGAACCCACGCGCCCTTGCGGACCTATCGCATTTCGAGTGCGACCTCTTACGACCACTTGAGTACATCTCCAGAAATTTATCTACTACATCAGCTCTCAAAACACTCTCAGAAAAAGGAGAGAACTGATGGAGAGAACTAAGGAGTATTCAGTTGTTAATGATACGCTGAAAGCCTTGAAAAATCAAGGATTATCGGAGAGGTACTTCCAAAAAGGTCACTCGTTTTCGAGTGCGGCTCGTTATGACCACTTCGATAACTCTCCCTATATGTGTAAGCCGGCCTGCCGGACACAGTCTTTATTATACTGTTTTCCGGGGATTCCGTCAACATTCTTCTTTTGTTTCCTTCTTTTTTCTGTCCCGGAGACGGCGGAAAAAACTGCTGAAAACCAGTAAATACAAGGGATACAGCGATTTTTTCTTCTATCAACTGTCAAAAGCGGAATTATGGCATATGAAGCAGTACAAGGCAAAAAAGCCCCGGATCAACCGGGACCGTATAATTGAAGTATTTGTATCAGTCGGTAGTTGTTTGCCACCTTTTATCCAAATACTGCTGGATCATATCCATAATATCTTCCACCTTACCTATTTGCTCTTTTGCGGCATCTTTTGAGACTACAAAGAAATCCTGGTAATCCGCTTTTTCTCTTAATCTGTAGCAAGTATCAATGAGTTTTGAAATCCGTTTTTCAAACACGCCTTCTTTGACATACTTATGATTAAAATAAGCTATAACGCCAGAATGTTTGCTGGAATCAAAGTTGTCAAGGGCCGTTACTGCCCTTAGCAGTTCTTTCATGCTGCCTTCCACAGAACGACACCCTCCTTTGTAACATTCTGATAAAAAGGAATAGCAGGTTCCCACTTTTTAAATCCGTCATATTCGATATCAATCACGGAAAATACTTTATCGTATTTCAAATTCAAATCGACAATAAAATCCGACAGCTTATCTTCCGTTTCCGGATCAATCTTGCTATTGACCAATAGGGCCACATCTATATCGGATTCATCTGAATTCGTGCCTCTGGCAACGGATCCATACAGAATAATTTGTACAAGGAAAGGTTTCATAATATCCAGTATACCATTTACTAATTCATTCAGCATATCTGTATACATAATTTTCTCCTTATTCACAAATGTACTGAGATATAATTTATTATATCAGAGCTATTCATCCCACACAAGCGGTTTTAATCACACGAGATTTCAATCCCAACTTGGATGCCTCCTGGTTTACGAATCGCTGGGATTTATCAATTTAAAGTTTGTTTCCTTCTTTTTTCTGTCCCGGAGACGGCGGAAAAAACTGCTGAGCATAGAACTGCACTCTTCTTCCAGCACGCCTCTCACCACCTCCGCCTGGTGATTGAACTCCTTCATTTCCAGAAGATTCAGCACCGAACCGGCACAGCCGGCCTTCGGATTCATACTGCCGATGACCACCCGGTCCATGCGCGCCTGTATAATGGCTCCGGCGCACATCTGGCAGGGTTCCAGGGTCACATACATGGTGCAGCCTTCCAGCCTCCAGTCTCCCAGCTTCCGGCTGGCTTTTTTTATGGCGTTCAGTTCCGCGTGGGAAAGGGTATTTTTATCTGTATTTCTCCGGTTGTATCCTCTGGCGATGATTTTCCCCTCATACACGATCACACAGCCGATAGGCACCTCCATCAGAGCCTCCGCCTTTTTTGCCTGGCGGATAGCCTCCCTCATAAATTTTTCCTGTTCTGTCATAACTTTTTCACCTTCCGCATAATTTGTCTATAGAAATTGAAAGGAACAGGTAATCCGTCATGTCTGATTATAAACGGTTTGTAGCATACCTGTATGAGTATCGTGAAAATACGAAACGAGAAAACCGCGGTTTTGTGCGGGTAGAATCCCGCAGCGGCACCTGTCAGATGGGATTTCAGATGAAAGTCATCTCTCTGCCCGAGGGCGCTCCTCTGAATGTCTACGGCTTTGTACGTCTCCGCGGATCCCTGTTCGGCATACCGGTGGGGATCCTCCGTTCAGGAAAGAACGGCATATCCGGCCGGCTTATGACTCCCTCGGTACATATGGGAGATACTGCCTTTTCCCTGTCTGATCTGTCCGGGCTTCTGATCACCGGACCGGAAGGCCGCGTCTACGCCACCCAGTGGGATGACATTCCAATTGATCCGGGCCGCTTTACCACAGATCCCTCCATTCTCCGGGAGCCGGACCAGAAACCTTTTGACAGTGCTTTGGAGACTTCGGAAGATTCTGAACCGGAACCTTCCGAAGAAGTTCCAGAAGAAGTGCCTTCCGAAAACATTCTTCCCGAAGAAAAGCCGGCTGAGGCAGAAACGCTCTGTATGACTTCCGCCCAGGAAAATCCGGAAACTGTGACTGCCGTCCGCCCTCCCCTGGACCGCTGGAAGGATCTGACGGCCCGCTGCCCGCATATCCAGCCTTTTGATGATGACGAAATCCATGACTGCGTCCGGCTGGAGTTAAAGGATCTTCCGGATCTGCGCAGATCCGGATGGCAGATCGGAAACAGCCAGTTTCTTCTGCACGCTTTCTACAACTACCGCCATTTCCTTATAGGACGCTCCGCTTCTATGGATGACGCTTTTATCCTGGGGGTTCCGGGCATTTTTGATGTCAAAGAGCAGTTTATGGCGGGTATGTTCGGCTTTTCCGGCTTTAAGCCGGCCCATACAGAGGGGAGTTTAAAGGGCAATGCCCCTTTCGGCTACTGGTACCGGCAGGTGCAGTAGCGCGCTCCCGGAGGGGCGCCGTCAGTCCACGCCCCGGATTCCCACCTCCGGGATAAATTCCGTCAGCATTTCCCGGAAGCGCTCCAGCTGTTCTCTGGAATAGCCGGTAAATTCCGGGCGGATCACAGCCGCCGAATCCCGGTAATTCTGGAGAAAATAACGGCGGCTGCCTGCCAGCCATTTTCCGATCTCCAGCAGCTCCTCTCTTCCCTGCAGTTCTCTGGCCAGAGTAGTCCGAAACTCATAATCCGCCAGGCCCTGCTTCAGAAGTTCCACGGAATCCTGAATCTTCAGCACATCCAGTCCCGGAAGGCCCGCTGTCTCGGCGTACCGTCCGGGGCTGTTTTTAATATCCATGGCCACATAATCCAGAAGTTTTTTGCTGAGAAGCCGTTCCAGCACTTCCGGCCGGTATCCGTTAGTATCCAGCTTCACCAGATAGCCCAGCTCCCGGATCCGTCCGATCAGTGATTCCAGTTCCGGATCCAGTGTGGGCTCTCCCCCGGTGATGCAGACCCCCTTCAGAATCCCCCGCCTCTTTTTTAAATGTTCAAAAATCTGTTCCTCAGGAATCACCGGCTCCACTTCCGGCTGCAGGACCAGATTTCCGTTCTGGCAGAAAGGACAGCGGAAATTGCAGCCGCCCAAAAAAAGGGTGCAGGCCACCTGTCCCGGATAGTCCAGCAGGGTCAGCGTCTGAAATCCGTGTATTTTCATCTCGTTCCTTTCCCCGGGATTTCCAGAATCTTCCGGATGGCAAAGGCCACCCCGTCCTCCCGGTTGGATTTTGTAATATAGTCCGCAGCCTCCCGGCAGCCCGGCGACGCGTTTTCTACGGCGATGCCGATCCCCGCCGCCCGCAGCATATCGATATCATTGTCCGCGTCCCCGAAAGCCGCCGTCTCCTCAGCGGAAATCCCCAGCATATCCTGAAGATATTTCAGGGCAGCTGCTTTTCCCGCCTCCGGCGAGGCCGTCTCGATGCGGTTTTTTACAGAGGATGTGAGATACAGAGGCAGTCCGGACTTTTCCAGCCTGCGCCGGATCTTTCCCCGCTCCTCCTCATCTTTCACGATCAGATCGATGCCGTCCAGAGATTCTCTGTGCTCCTTTATGAACTTCCGGATATCCTCCACAGGTTTTCTGGTGCTCTGTATATACGACACGGCGTAGGGCATGGCTCCAAACCGGAGCGGATCTTCCACATATGCCCGGAGGGCGTAGGGCACACCCTCCAGAAACGCCTCAATTCCCAGGGTCCTTCCCTCCGTGAGCCGCAGAATCCCGTCCACCGCCGCCGGGTCCAGCGTTACCCTGCGGATACAGGCGCCGTCTGCCAGGCGGTATACTGCCGCTCCGTTGCTGGTCACCGCGTACTCAATTCCCGGGATGGACAGCACGCTCTCCGGCAGAGAAGAACAGGAACGGCCGCTGGCGATAACCACCTGGATCCCCGCGCGGACTGCGTCCCAAACAGCGTTTCTGGTCTCCCGGCTGATGCTCTTGTCATCCTTCAGGGTTGTCCCGTCCAGATCCAGAGCGATCAGGGATATCTTTCTTTTTTCTGTCATCTCACAGGTATTCCTTTCCATGTTCCCGAAGCCACTTCCTCCGTTCCCGGTAATCCGGCAGAATCTTTTCCACCTCCGCCCAGAAATCCGGAGAATGGTTCATCTGCCTGCGGTGGGCCAGCTCGTGGACCACCACATAATCCAGAATGGCCGGAGGCATCAGCACCAGCTTCCAGTGAAAATTCAGATTTCCCAGGCTGCTGCAGCTTCCCCATCGTGTTTTCGTATTCTTAATAGCGATCCTTCCATAGTCCACACCCATCTGAGCGGCGTAGTAAGCGGCCTGGCGGCTGCAGACCAGCCGGGCCTGCTCCCGGAAGAGCTTCTCCTGATTTTCACTGTACTTCATCGCTCTTCACTCCAAAAAAGCGCGGATTGCTTCCATATTTTCCGGGCAGTACTCGATCTCCTTGGAATACAGCTTTACCGTGAAGATCCTATCCGCCGCCGAAAAATCTCCCCGCTGCATCCACAGTTCCGTGTCCAAAAGCTGTATCACCAGAAGGCTGGCAGCCGCAAACCGCACCGGCGGCAGAACGCAGCCGTCAAACAGGGCTTCCATAAAATAGCGGTAGAGAAAATAGACGGTCAGATGTTCATACTGGTACTCCCGTTCCCGGAAGGCTTCCAGAAATTCTTCCCGTTTTTTCAGAAGCTCCGGCAGCTGCTCTGCAAGGCTTCTCATGCGGTCTCCGAAGGTGCCGTCCAGGGATTCCAGCCCCTGATACAGTTCCAGAAGCTTCCGGATCTCCTCCGGAGAGCCCGTCCAGGAAGTTTCTTCCTCTCTGCCGGCCCGGCAGAGCCATTCCCCGGCAGAAATCCCGGCAGTTTTCAAAATTTCCCCGGCCTCTTCCTGCCGCAGCGGAAGATCCAGCGCTTCCGCAAAACGAAGGAGGGCGGCCATTCTCTGATCCATGGAATATTCCCGGCACTGCAGAATGGAAAAAGCCCGCCTTCTGGCTTCCAGGAGGGGCGCCAGCAGCGGATCCGCATCCGGGTCTTCCTCCTCTTTCTCACCGGAGAGGATAAATTCCAGCGGCTCCTCTCTCTCAAAGACCAGACGGCAGACCTCCTCGCAGCAGAGCCCCAGCCCGGCCTCCGTATAATCCCCGAACCACTGGTAGAATCTGGGATGTTCCCGGCAGATATCGCAGAGCATCTCCTCTCCCAGATGAATGTAAATCTCACAGAGATTGCTCTCATTCAAAAAAGGGCAGCGCCGGCCCGGGGCCAGCGTAAAATACGCCCCGTCCTCCTCCTCAGAAATCCTGGAGCAAAGCAGCCTGCCAAAGTTTCCCTCCACCTGCCTGTATTTTCTGCAGGTATCCTCATCCACCTCGATTTCCCAGCCCGCGCAGCAAGTATCCTGGCAGCGGGAAGCCGTACACACAAACGTATCATAAAAATCCGGTTTTAATGTTTTCATGCTGTATCCCTATTCTATGCATATTTCAGACAGATCCTGGTCCGTTTCCCAGACGGCGGCCAATTCTCCTCTAAGAGGGAGATAAAACAGGACCATTCTTTTTCGCCCTGCCATGCCTCTCCCTCCTTCGGTGTTCAAAAAGCGTTCACTCTGTGATCCATTCCACCTCCACAGGTTTTTCCCTCCTGGTACAGACACAGAGCACATAATTTTCTCCGATATCCTCTTTCCAGAACCACACCCCTTCCGCTGTCCAGGGCAGACGGTTCCGGATGACCGCCCCCTCCTCCGGCGCCGTGGAAAACTGGCCAAAGCTTCCGTCAATGCCCTGGCCGGTATATTTTACATAGCTTTCTTTCGCGGCCCAGATTTCAAAAAATCTCTGGTACGCTGTGCCGGCTCTTCCGTTTTGCACGTAATCGCTCTCCTCCGGCTGAAAATGCCGGTCCGCCATCCGTACAAGTCTTTCTTCCGCCGCCTTCTGGCTCTCTCCCCGCTTTCTGGTCCGCTCCTGGATATCCACGCCGATCCGCTCCCCGCTTAAGGCGCAGACCCAGTAGGGTCCGCTGTGGCTGATGGAGAGAAAAAGTTCCGGATGATGGAGAAAAAAGGGTTTTCCCTTTTTCCCCCGCAGAAGTTCCCAGGTGACCGGAGAAGCTTCTATGCCGAAGACCTTCCTGGCCGCCAGGGCCAGTCTCTCCTCCGGCTCTCTGTGGTCACTGCTGTTAAAAATACACACAACTGTTTTCTGATTCATGGCTGCTCCCCTTTGGGAAGGAAATCGAAAAGGCTCAGCTGCCTGGGCTGCTCCTTTTTCCGGCTTCCCTCCGTTTTCTCTTTTTTACTGTATTTTTCAGGCACTTCCTTCCAGAACCCGGAAAGTTCCCCGGCTCCGGTAAGGATCAGCTCCTCTTTGGCCCGGGTCATGCCCACATAGAAGAGCCGCCGCTCTTCCTCGATATCCGCAGGCTCCTTTTCTGTCTCCAGCGGCAGCTGGCCACGGCTCACCCCGTGGAGGATCACCACCGGAAATTCCAGGCCCTTGGAGGCGTGGAGAGTCATCAGATGGACCGCGTCCGCCTGATATGTTCTGCCGCCGCAGCGCAGCAGATCTCCTTCCTCCCCGGAAGAAAGATTTTGCAGGAATTCCTCCATTCTTCCGCAGAGCACCGCCGCGCCCCGCAGCTGCTGCATGGCTGTATTTTCCTGAAGCCGCTGTTCCTCCATCCACAGATCCAGGATCTTTGCGGGCCGTCCCTTCTGCATCAGGGGCCGGAAGGTTTCCTCCAGTCCGGCGAACAGGGTTTCTGTCATCCGGCTCTCCTCCTGTCCCAGCAGAAGTTCCGCCGCCGTCTTCCGGTCTGTCTCCTCTCCCAGAACCAGATACCGGAAAAAGGCGCAGGTGCCCCGGACCTTGGGATCTTCCAGAAAGCTTCCCCGGCCTGCGGCCACATAGGGGATTCCTTCCCGGCTCAAGGTCTTTTCCAGCAGATCCATCTGCCGGTGGGTCCTGCACAGAACGGCGATCTCCCCGAATCCCCGGAGGCGCTTTTTCTCCCGGTCCGCTCCCTGCTCCTGAGCCTCCAGCATATCTACGCCGCCTACCTGGCGGTTGATCTCCCGGGCAGCGAAAATGGCCTCTGACAATTCTTCTTTTCCCCGGACCATCCGCACCGGGCAGCCGGAGGGAAGAGCGGGTTCCAGTTCCCGCTCCCCTCCGGGATTATGGCGGATCACCGCCGCTGCCGCGCCCAGGATCTCCGGTGTGGAGCGGTAATTGGTCCGCAGGCGTATCACTTCCATCTCCGGGTGATCCCGGAGCAGATCCTGAAAGCAGGCCGCCTGGGATCCCCGGAAGCCGTAAATCGACTGGTCCGGATCTCCGATGACAAACAGGGATTTCCCCTCCCGGTTCCAGGCCTCTGTCAGCCGGTACTGCACCGGGTTGATATCCTGAAATTCATCCACCAGCAGATAGGAGAAATGGCTTCTGTCACTGTCCGGCCTCTCAAAGTATTCTGCCGCCGCCAGCAGCAGATCATCAAAATCCAGCAGGCCCCGCTCTTCCAGAAGCTTCTGGTAATAGGCGTAAACCTCCTCCGGAATCAGCGCAGATTCCCTGCCCGACTTGATCCGGGAAATTTCTCCCAGAAGCCTGCCGCCGGAGCAGGACAGATGAAAGGCCGCCCGGGTCTCCCCGGCCAGTTCCCGGCACTCCAGGTTTTCCGCCAGCCGGGTCTCTATTCCCGCGTCCCTGAGGGCTTTTATGGCGACAGAATGAAAGGTGCCGATCTGCATCCCCTTCAGATGCCGTTTTCCTCCCAGGGCTTTTTCCAGCCGTTCCTCTAGTTCCGCCGCGGCTTTTCTGGTAAAGGTCACGGCTGTGATCTCCCGGGGCTTTACCTGCTTTTCCCGGATCAGGTACAGGATCCTGGATACCAGAGTCTTGGTCTTTCCGGTACCGGGCCCGGCGATCACCGCCAGACGGCGGCTCTCCGAGCGGACGGCTTTCTCCTGTTCCGGATTCAGGCTTTCCTCCCGGGTTTTCTCCTCCCGGCCTTTTTCCTCTGCTTTCGGCTGCTCCTTTTTCCTGCCTGCCGCGCCTTCTCTCCCGGCGATAGCCGCCGGAGAAGCAAAGGAAAAACTCAGCTGGCCTTCGGTGTTTTCCAGTTCTTCCTCTGTAAACAGGCGGATCTTTCCGTACTCTCCATCGTAGCCCGGCTCCCGGATCACCGCTCCGGCCCGGAGACGGCGGATTCCCTCGGCCACACGCTCTCCGGCCTCCTTCCGGATATCCTCCAGAGGGATTTCCCTCAAAATCGAAAATTCCGTGCCCAGGTGCGCCAGAAGCTTTTCAGATTCCGCCTGCACCCGTTTTCCGGAGGCGGCGTGTCCTGTAGAAGCGCCGATGACCTCCGGCAGCGGCGCCAGGCTCTGGAAAGGCCTGGCGTTCTCTCTCACATAGCCTTCCTTTCGGTCCGAAAGCTGCAAAATCCGGTGGGAGACTCCCATGGTCAGCTTCTTTCCGCAGACCGGGCAGATGTTGCCCGCCGCCTCCGCCTCCGCTGGACTTAAAACCAGGTGACATTTCCGGTGGCCGTCAAAATGATATTTTCCCTCCTCCGGGAAAAATTCGATGGTCCCCGCCAGTCCCTCTCCCTTCTGCACCGCGTTGTAAAGCCCCTCGTAAGAACAGTCGATCTCCAGCAGGTTGGCCTCTCTCCCCAGTTTTCCCGGAGAGTGGGCGTCCGAGTTGGAGATCAGCTGCAGCCCGTCCAGCGCCGACAGGGTCCAGTTCATGGGCGGATCAGAGGACAGACCGGTCTCCACCGCGTGGATGTACGGGGTCAGCTCCTCAAAACATTCCTCCATGGTGTCAAAGCCGGAAAAGGCCCCGAACAGGGAAAAGTGAGGCGTCCAGATATGGGCGGGAATAAACATGGCTTCCGGGCAGGTCTCCAGGGTGATCTCCAGCAGGTCGCGGCAGGGCAGTCCCAAGATCGGCCTCCCGTCGGAATGGATGTTGCCGATGGCTTCCAGCCGTTTGGAAAGTTCTTCCGCCTCGGCAAGACCCGGCAGCAGGATCAGGCTGTGGACCTTCCTGGTCTTTCCGTTCTTTTTATAGATGGAACTGATCTCCCCGGACACCACGAATCGGGGCTCCTGCTGTCCGGGAACCTCTGTCCCCGAGATTCTGTATTCTTTTTTCAGCCGGTACAGTCCCGGCTCCGCAGGCTCCAGCTTTTCTTTCAGTTCCTCCCGCCAGGCCGGATGGGTGAAATCTCCGGTACCCAGGTACCGGATCCCCTTCCTGGCCGCCTGGTACGCCAGCATTTCCGGGTTTCCGTCCCTGCTGGTGGCCCTGGAATAGCGGGAATGAATATGTAAATCCGCAATCTCTACGTTTTTCATCGCTCTTTTCTTCTTTCGTATCCCTTATCTGTCAGTCGCCGATGACTCCTGTTTTCCCCTCCAGCACTGCCATGGCGATCTTCTCGCTGGTGGCCGGCAGGGAATGGAACCAGCAGCCCGTGGCGTTGGCGATGGCGTGGACCAGAGCCGGAGCCGGGGTGTTGATGACAATCTCCCCGATGGATTTCGCGCCGAAAGGTCCCGTAGGCTCATAGCTGCTCTGAAACTCCACATGCAGTTTTCCCATATCCAGACGGGTGGGAATTTTGTACTGCATAAAGGAATTGTTTCTCAGACGCCCCTCGGGAGAATACTGGATATTTTCAAACAGGGTCATGCCGATGGCCTGCACCAGGCCGCCCTCCACCTGGATCCTGGCCAGGTTGGGATTGATGGGCGTGCCGCAGTCCACCACCGCGGCATAATCCAGGACCTTCACTTCCCCGGTCTCCTTATCCAGTTCGATCTCCACGGCTCCCGCCATAAAGGGAGGCGGAGAGATCCTGGAACTGTTGCTGACTGTTACCTCCAGGGCATGGCAGTTCCCGCACATGGAACGGGCTGCGATGTCCGTCAGCGAAATTTCCCGGCTCTCATCTTTCAGGGCGTAGACCCGGCTTCCGTCGAACTCCAGCTCCGCGGCCGGAAGTTCCAGCGCTCTGGATCCCTCCTCTAAAATCTTTTCTCTCAGCTCTCTTCCCGCCTTTTCCACCGCCTTGCCTGTGACGTAGGTGGTGCTGGAAGCGTAGGAGCCGGAATCATAGGGGGAGGTGTCTGTATCCGCCGCCGACACGGAAATCTGATCCAGAGAGCAGTCCAGAACCTCCGCGGCGATCTGGGCCAGAATGGTATCGCAGCCCGTTCCCATGTCCGCGGAACCAATCGACAGCATGTAGCCGCCGTCATCGTTCAGCTTCAGAGTGGCGGAGCCTACGTCCACGCAGGAAATTCCTGAGCCCTGCATCCCCATGGCCAGGCCCACGCTGCGGATCTTTCCGTTTCCCATATCTCTGGCCGGGTACTTTTCCTCCCAGCCGATGAGTTCTTTGACTCTGGCAAAGCAGCGGTCCAGGGCGCAGCTGTCCGTGCGCTGGGCCGAATCGTAGGAGGTCATCACGTCCCCCTGCCGCACCATGTTTCGCTCCCGGAGTTTCGCCGGATCCATATGCAGCTTCTGCGCCAGTTCGTTGACCGCCGTCTCCACGGCGAAAATCCCCTGGGTAGCCCCGTAGCCCCGGTAAGCTCCGGCGGACATCACGTTCGTATATACCACATCGTAGGTAAAACGGTGGGCCTCCAGATTCCGGTACAGGGAAATGGATTTTGTCCCCGAAAGTCCCACTGTGGTGGGGCCGTGCTCCCCGTAGGCGCCTGTATTAGAGAGGGTATGAACGTCGATAGCCCGGATCCGTCCGTCTTTTCCGGCTCCGATGCGCACCTTGACTTCCATTTCATGCCTGGGGGAGGAAGCCGTCTGGCTCTCCTGTCTGGTAAAGATCAGCCGGGAGGGCTTTTTCGTCATCCAGGTCACAAAGGCCGGGAAAACTTCCGCCACCACCGTCTGTTTGGCCCCGAAGCCTCCGCCGATGCGGGCCTTGGTCACCCGGATCCGGGTTTTGGGGATCCCCAGGGCGTTCGATAAAATTCTTCTCACATGGAACACGATCTGGGTGGAGCTCACCACGTTCAGCCGCCCGTAGGTATCGATGCTGCAGTAGGTGCGGAAGGTCTCCATCATGGACTGCTGGGCGGCCAGGGTGTGGTAGGTTCCCTCCACCGTTACCTCGCAGTCCGCCAGGACCTGATCCACATCTCCCTTCTCGGAGCCGCCGCTGGCGCAGAGGTTCCGCCTGTTGTCCGCTCCCACAGGACAGAGGGATTTCCAGCTGTCCTCCGGGTGCACCAGCAGTTCATTATCCTTGGCCCGGCGGAAATCCAGCAGGGCCGGCAGCACCTGGTAGCGGACCCGGATCAGCTTCAGCGCCTTCTCCGCCGCTTCCTCGGTCTCCGCAGCCACAATCGCCACCGGATCTCCCACGTAGCGCACATGTCTATCCAGGATCAGCCGGTCATAGGGGCTTGGCTCCGGATACGTCTGTCCGGCCATGGTGAACCGCTGCTTCGGCACATCCTCCCAGGTATAGACAGCTTCCACTCCCGGCACCCGTTTCGCTTTTTCTGTATGGATCTCTTCCACCAGAGCATTGGCATGGGGGCTCCGCAGCAGCTTTACCACCAGAGTCCCTGCCGGGATCTGATCCTCCAGAAAGACCGGCTTTCCTGTCACCAGCGCCATGGCGTCTTTTTTTCTCAAAGGCTGATTGACAACTCTCATCTGGCACCTCCCTGTCCGCCTGCCCGGCCGTGCTTCTGCTCCAAAAAGTTCCGCAGGCCCCGCAGCTGGCCTTCGTATCCGGAACAGCGGCAGAGATTTCCCGCCAGATATTCCAGAATCTCCTCATCTGTGGGATCCGGATTCTCCCGGAACAGGGCGATGGCATTGAGCAGGTAGCCCGGATTGCAGAAACCGCACTGTTCCGCTCCCTGATCCGCGATAAAGGCTCCCAGTTCCGCCGCTTCCTCCTGAAGGCCTTCCAGCGTCTCCACCGTTCCTCCGTCGGCTCTGGCCGCCAGCACCGAGCAGGACAGCACCGGTTTTCCGTTGAGAATCACCGTGCAGAGTCCGCAGTTGGAGGTCTCGCAGCCTCTCTTTACGCTGGCGCAGCCGCGGCTTCTGACAAAGTCCAGAAGCAGAGTCCCGGGCTCTATTTCCGCCTGCAGGCTTTTTCCATTTAATGTCATCTGTATTTTCACTGCTCCGCGCCTCCCTTCTTACCGTCCCACAGCTCCTGCAGCTTTAGAAGTCCTCTGCGCCCCAGTACCCGGACCAGATGGGCCCGGTAGGCCGCGCTGCCCCGCATGTTGCTCCCCACGGGAACCTTTTCCGCCGTCTGTTCCATATAGGATGCGGCCTCGGCCTCCGTCAAAGCTCCGGCCTGTATTTTTTCCCGGACTTCCTTCGCCATGGGCAGGCCAAAAGCCGCCAGAGGTCTGGCTCCGAATACCAGCTTGCCGCCTGTCTCCTCCAGGGAGACAGCCGCGTTCAGCACCGGAAAATCCGTGCGGCTGTTCCGGTGGGCCTTGTAAACCATGTGAAAGCCCGGCTGTTTCCGGATGCGGATCTCCTCCAGGATGTCCCGGTCCCTCTTCCGGCCCAGGAACTCCTCCAGGGAAAGTTCTCCTCCCCGGTACAGCTTCACAGAAGTGTCCATGGCCAGCAGCACTGTCAGCACATCGGAAAAGCCGAATCTGCCAAAGACACTTCCCCCCGCTGTGGCCAGGTTCCGGAACTGCACCCCCACAATATCCCGGAGAGCCGCTTTCACGGCTCCCTGCGTATAGCGGTTCAGCCCCTCATGCAGTTCCAGCTCCCGCAGGGTCACCATGGCTCCCACCCGGAAGCACTCCTCATCCTCCCGGATCTGATCCAGATGGAGGCCGGAAAGATCAATGGCCATGCCCACGTTCCGGCTGCTCATTTTCAGCCAGAGCATGCCGCCGATGACGCAGCTGCTCTTTTTCTGATTCCACTCATACGCCTGTTCCAGGCTCTCCGCCCGGGCATACTCTTTTATTTTTAACATTCTAAAACCCTTTCTCTGCTATGGCAGGCTGTAAAGCCCCCTGATTACGGTAAAAAGTATAGCGTAAAATGCCGGGAATGTACAGGATTTCAGGGACTTGCCGGCGCTCTTTTTCGACGTGTTCCGGCAGAAACCGTTATTCTTCTTCTATCCCGCCGATTGTCCCTATCATTCCGATCAGATTCATGTATCTGCTTCCGTCTGCCTGCAGCATTGCCCGGTCCCCCGCCGCGTAGGGATTTTCCGTGCGAAGCCAGTCCTCCCAGACTCTCCGGAAGCACTTCATTTCCCAGATCCGGAAGTCCGCCGCGCTTTCTTCTATTTTCGGCCGCCACCAGTCTATGGAATGCCACATGGACAGAGCTTCCTCCTCCCAGTAGGGCTTCATCTCCTCCGGCACCTGCTCTCCAATCTCCTGCTTCATGCCCGGAACGGCCAGGGCGAACCAGCCCCCGGCTTCCAGAAGAGGCGCCAGCTTTTCCCGGAAAAAGGTCTCGTTGTTTCCAAAATAATGGTAGGCGTCCGCGCTGACCACAGCGTCGAAAAATCCCTGGGCAAAAGGCAGGTCTCTGGCATCGGCATGGAGCAGAATCACCAGATCCTCCATGAGGGCCATGGAATTCGGCCCCATCATATTTTGTTCCAGAAATTTCCGGTCATATGCTTCTGGTTTCTTAACGCTCATCCGTTCCTCTCCTTAAAATTTCTGTCTGTTTTCCTCATTATACCGCCTCCGGCGTTCCCGGAGAAGAGGCTTTTCAAATCTCCTCTCCGCGGGAACTCCATAATTCCATGCAGTACTCTCTGCCAAAGGTGCATGATGCCAAAAACAATTTTGTCTCAGATGGAACAAAAAAGGAATGAGATGGATTTTATAAATATCATAGAAATGAAAAATGTCGGATATGTCTAAAATATGTATGAAGAGACGGCCGGGGATCTCAGGGCCGTCCTGAAGGAAAATGCCTCTTTATCCCCGGTAAAATTCTGTGTTTCTTTCACGGATCCGACTTTTCTGTCCCGTCCTCCCCGGCCAGACGGTTCAGGGTATCCCCCGCGATCCGGTACACGGTCCAGTCGGACATGGGCTCAGCCCCCAGGGAACGGTAAAACCGGATGCTTGGCTGATTCCAGTCCAGGCACCACCATTCCAGTCGGCCGCAGCCCCGCTCCAGAGCTATGGCTGCCAGGCGCTGCAGAATCGCTTTTCCAAAGCCCTGCCCCCTGTATTCCGGTTTTACGTACAGGTCTTCCAGATAAATACCCGCTCTGCCCAGAAAAGTTGAAAAATTGTGGAAGAAAAGGGCAAATCCCACTTCTTTTCCCTGGACAGCCGCAAAGATCACTTCCGCCTTCTGCTTGTCAAAAATCCACTCCTCCAGTGTTTTCTCATCTGCCACCACCTCGGACAGCAGTTTTTCATACTCGGCAAGTTCCCGGATAAACTCCAGGATCAGCGGCACATCCTCCCGGACGGCATACCGAAATGTTAACTCTTCTTTCATACAGTGCCTCCTTGTTTTTTCTCTATCATACCACAGCCGGAAAATCTATGAAACAAAATCGGAAATCAGAAGCCCCGCCAGAGTCAGCACGGTGCCAAGACCGGTCATCCAGGTAAAGGGCTCCCGAAGGATCAGCACCGACGCCGCCACCGTGATCACCGGAACCAGGTAGATATACACACTGGTCCTGACTGCTCCCAGCACCCGCACTCCGAAATTCCAGGTGACAAAACACAGCGCCGAGGCTCCCAGGCCCAGAAACAGAAGGTTCAGCAGCGGCACCGGACTGGCCAGCCGTTCCAGCCCCGGCTGAAAACCAAACAGGAACAGCGCCGGGATCATAAACAGGATCCCGTAGAAAAAGATCCGCCGAGTAGTCAGGATCGTGTGATATCCGTAAGCACTGATCTTTCTGGTCAGGATTGAATAGCAGGCCCACAGAAAGGCAGCCAGCAGCGCCAGAAAGTCCCCTGCCGGATTCAGGTGCAGGGCGGATCCGTTGATGCTGATGAGAGCGATCCCGGCCATGGCTACCCCAAATCCCGCAAAAAATCCCGGGCGCAGCTTTCCCTCCTGTTTCAGCGTCAGCCGGGACAGCACTGCGGTAAAGAAGGGGGCTACAGAAATGATGATTCCCACATTGGAAGCCATGGTGCAGGTCAGGGCGATATTTTCCATCAGGTAGTAGAGGCACACTCCGCACAGCCCGGCCGCGGCAAAGGTGAGTTCCCGCCTCCGTCCGGTTCCCCGGAGCCTGCGGGGGCAGACAGCCAGCAGCGCCAGAAAGCCTATGACAAAGCGGAAAAAAAGAATCTCCACCGGCTGAAAATCCTTCAGCAGCACCTTGGTGGAGATAAAAGTAGTTCCCCAGATCACAACAGTCAGCAGTACGGCCAGATGGCCTTTCAGTCTATTTGTTTCCATTATTTTCCGTCTCCTTTTTCTCCCTTTTCCCCGGCAGCCCGGCGCTTTTTTTCCGTGGCAAACATATCCCGGTACGTCCCCGGCGCCAGCCCCATATAGCGTCTGAACACATTCGTAAAATGGCTTTGGTCAAAAAAGCCCGTGCGCAGAGCCGCCTCCTGCAGAGCCGTTCCCTGCTCCAGCGCAGATTCCCGGTTTCGGCACCACAGCCTGCGCCTCCCTTTTTTGGTCCGCTGTTCCTTCTGCTCTCTGCGCCCGCTGCGTCTATTTTACCACCTCAAAGAAAAAAAGGCTTGTAAAATATCGTCTGCGCCGCTCTTCGGCATACATTTTACCATGCCTATATTCAGGAAAGATGAGAAAGACTCCTTCTCCCTGCTTATGAACAGACTGCAGACCGGACCGACCGCGTGAAATCTTCCCCCGGAAAAATTTCTTGATACTTTTTTCTGTATGTGATACCATACCTACCGAATGGAAATCATCCGGCCGCGGCCTGACCGCCGGGCCGGTTTTTGGAGGACATCATGGTAACACTTGGAATTATGATTTTAGGCTTTCTGGTGGGACGTGTGTTTCCTGCCCGGCACAAGGCCAAAAATGAACGGGTACAGCTTTTCTTTACCCTGCTGCTGATCTTCACCATGGGGGTGAGCCTGGGACAGCGGGATGGCTTTTTCTCGGAACTTTTAGATCTGGGGCTTCGGAGCTTCCTGTTTTTCCTGATCCCCACTCTGCTGTCCATCGCGGTGGTCTACCCCCTGACCCGGCGCTTTATGGCCGGGCCGGAGAAAGCTTCTGATCCCTGCCCGGATGCTCCCCGGGCCCCGGCTTCTCCCAAGGGTGATCCCATGGTGCTGATGGCTCTGGGTTCCCTGATCGCCGGCATTTTCTGCGGTGCTTTTCCCGCGGCGGCGGATTTTCTGCAGCCGCTGACTGACCACTCCGACATACTGCTCTATCTGCTGATGTTTTCTGTGGGGATCAGCGTGGGGCTGCACCGGGGCCTCCTGTCAAGGCTGCGCAGAAATCTTTTAAAAACGCTGATCATCCCCCTGGGGATCATCATCGGCTCTCTGGCAGGCGGCGCTCTCTGCGGGGTACTTCTTCACTTCCCGCTGAATCAGTCCGTCTCCATCGCCGGCGGCATGGGCTGGTACAGTCTGGCAGGCGTGACCATAGGCAATCTGGCAGGCGCCAGTCTGGGGAGCATTGCCTTTCTCAGCAATCTGATGCGGGAGATCGGGGCCTTCTTCATGATCCCCTTCCTGTCACGGCGCTGCAACGCCTACACCTGCATCGCTCCGGCGGCGGCTACCAGCGAGGATACCACCCTCCCCATGCTGATCCGCTATACCAATGAGGAAACGGTAGTATTTGCCGTGCTCAACGGGATCATCTGCTCCGCTGTAGTGCCGGTGATCATCTCTTTCTGCTATTAACAGCGCCTGATAACAAAAGGGCGGGAACGGGGCACCTTAGAGTGCTCCGCTCCCGCTGTTTTTCTGCTGTACGGCAGCTTCTGTATCCTCCTTCACTTCTCAGCCATGACTCTGAGGCAAAACTATTTTTCTCTCAGATATTTTATACATGCCAGTATAATTAAAATTAACGCGCTTAATCTCAGAATCCCGACTGTAATAACATAAATCCAATATATCATTTTTCCCCCCTTTATCATTTGTACTGAACGGATTGCTGTAAAAATTTTTTAAGATGATCTCTCCAACGGCAGCACCTCCACGCATCATCGTGCTTTATCTTCTCTTTATAATTTATAACAATCCCTTCCCTTTGTGTATATTTTGGATTTATCTGCCGGATTATGTCCTCCAGTGCGAAGGGCCCCAGGAAACGTCCGCTTTCCGTACCTTCTGTTATAAACGCATCATCTCCGACATCATACAGGCTCCTGCCGCTCCGCAGGAGAGCACCTCCCGGAGCTGCTCCTCGTCCCGGCGGATGCCGCCGATGGCGTACACCGGCACCGGATCCGCCAGGACGCAGATCTTCCGCAGAAAGTCCAGACCTCTGGGAGGAATCCCCGGTTTGCACTGGCTGTCGTAGATATGGCCAGCGAAAAGCCAGGCGGCTCCCGCTTCCAGAGCCTGGCGGGTCTGTTCCGGAGAATGAACGGAGGTTCCGATCCCGTCAAATCCTGCCTTCTCTTCTTTCCCAAGTTCCAGCAGTTTTCTCAGGGGCAGGTGGATCCGCCCCGCCCCCAGGGATCTGGCAGTTTCCGGAAAATGGTGGAGAATACACTTCACCTGATATTTCCGGCAGATTTCCATCACCTGCTCTGCCAGTTCCCGGTATTCCTCCGGGGCCAGATCCTTTTCCCGCAGCACCAGGGCCGCCGGCTGCCGTTCACAGATCCGCCGGATCTGTTCCGGAAAAGGCCGGACGCAGAGTTTCCTGTCTGTGACAGCGACGATATTTTTATACGTAAACATAGTCGTTCATCACCGGCTGCTGTCCCAGCTTTTCCAGATCCCGGTATACTTCGTCTACCGTACGGCCGTCAGAGATCTCAAACTGTTCATCTCCCTGATCATCCATTTCCGCCACATGGCTGCCCACGCCGGTGCTGACTCCCGCAGAAATCTTGGTAGCTGCGATACAGGCCAGGTTGTCCCGGACTCTGGCGCACTCTCTGGTAGATACGGTAATTCCCGCAAAGGGCATCAGCAGGCGGTAGGCGATGACTACCTGCAGAAGCTGCGCTTCATGGACATCCATGGGATTGATCTTGTCATTGTTGATGATCGGCCGCAGCCGGGGGCAGGAGAAAGAAATCTCCGCGTGGGGATACTTCCGCTGCAGCAGCCAGGCATGGATGCCGGTGGCAAAGGCGTCTTTGCGGAAATCTGAAAGTCCCAGCAGGGCTCCGAAGCCCACGCCCCTCATGCCGCCTAAGAGGGCCCGCTCCTGGGCATTCAGGCGGTAGGGGAAAATCCTCTTGTGCCCCGCCAGATGCAGAGTCTCATATTTATCGGAATCGTAGGTCTCCTGGAATACCGTCACATAATCGGCGCCGCATTCATGGAGATACCGGTACTCATCGGAATTCATGGGATAGACCTCCAGGCCGATGACCTTAAAATATTTTCTGGCGATCCTGCAGGCTTTTCCGATGTATTCCACCGTGGATTTTTTCCGGCTCTCCCCGGTGAGGATCAGGATTTCCTGCAGGCCGGTCTTGGCGATGGCCTGCATCTCCTTCTCGATCTCTTCCTCATTCAGCTGTGCCCGGCGGATCTTGTTGTGGCAGTTAAAGCCGCAGTAAATACAGTAGTTTTCGCAGTAATTGGCAATATACAGAGGGGTGAAAAGATACACGGAATTTCCGAAATGCCGTCTCGTCTCCTCCTGGGCCTTCTGTGCCATTTCCTCCAGGAAGGGCAGGGCGGCAGGGGATAACAGGGCGGCAAATTCCTCGGGCCCCCGGTTCTCCTTCTCCAGAGCCCGGCGCACATCCTGCTCCGTATATTTGTTATAGTCGTAAGCCTGCATCATGGAAACCACCTGATCCATGACCTCCGACTCCAGCACTTCCATGTCCGGCAGATATTTCATGTGATCGATGCGGTTCTTCTTCAGCTGCTCCCGGACCTCATCGTTTAAAATATTTTCATTTACAAATGTGTCGCTCATCTTCTGTCTCCTCTCACTCTCTTAAAAATCCGGTCAGGGGAGAAGAAGCGCTGGCTCCTTTTTCTCTCACCGCTCCCATACCGGAGAGATAGGCCGTGCGGCCTGCCTCGATGGCCTTCTTAAATGCTGCCGCCATAGCGGGAATGTCCCCGGCAGTGGCGATGGCTGTGTTGGCCATGACCGCCGCGGCTCCCATCTCCATGGCCTCGCAGGCCTGGGAGGGCCGTCCGATGCCGGCGTCCACGATAATGGGCAGGTCGATCTCATCGATGAGGATCTGGATAAATTCTTTGGTGCAGATTCCTTTGTTGGAACCGATGGGGGCCCCCAGCGGCATGATGCAGGCAGCTCCGGCGTTGGCCATATCTCTGGCGGCATTCAGATCCGGATACATGTAGGGCATGACCACAAATCCCTCCCCGGCCAGAATCTCCGTGGCTTTGGCAGTCTCATAATTGTCCGGCAGCAGATATTTGCTGTCCCGGATCACCTCGATCTTCACAAAATCCGTGCCGCAGACCTCTCTGGCCAGACGGGCAATGCGCACTGCCTCATCGGCGTTTCTGGCGCCGGAGGTATTTGGCAGCAGAGTAACGCCCTTGGGGATATAGTCCAGAATGTTGGCCATGCCGCCCTCATTGGCCCGGCGCAGAGCCAGGGTGATGATCTGGGCGCCGGCGTGCTCCACCGCCGCCTGAATGAGATCCAGGGAATATTTTCCGGATCCCAGGATAAAACGGGAGGTAAAGGTATGTCCTCCCAGCTTCCAGGTATCATTGATTTTCTCAGTCATTTTTGTCATCCTCTCTATCTTTGTACTTTTTGCAGAAATTCTCTATTCCGGCTCTCTTCCGAGGATCAGGCTCACCGCGGCGTTTGCCTGATGCGCCGCGCAGAGCGCCACCCGCGGAGCCATCAGCCCCGCTCCCGGCAGGGATTCCGTCTCCCCGTCCCCGCAGAGGTAAAAATTTTTTGTGATCTTCCGGGTCCGGATCCGGTTGCTGCCGCCGAACCCCGCCATGCCGGAAGCCGCCACCAGCTTTTTTTCCGGAAACCATTCCAGGATGCCGTTGACCAGCATAGCCTTCTGCTCCGGCCGGTCAAAGGCCTCGCAGATGATCTCCTCCCCGGCAAACAGTTCTTTCAGGTTCTCTTCGTCCACCTTTACACAGTCCGCGGTGATCTGAAGATACGGGTTCAGTTCCAGGAGTTCTTCTTTCAGAGCCTCCGTCTTATACCTGCCCAGATGGCAGAGCCGGTACTGCTGCCGGTTCAGGTTTGTCAGATCCACCCGGTCAAAATCCACCAGATGCAGATGCCCCACACCGATCCGGGCCAGAAAGACCGCGATATGGGAGCCCAGGCCTCCAAGGCCCGCCACCGCCACCCGGGCGGCGGAAAGCTTTTCCTGGACTTCTTCGGTGTGCCTGAGGCAGAGAGCCCGGCGGATCTGCTCTCTGGTCACTGTATCTTCCATCTCAGCCTCCTCCTACAAAGCTTACCACTTCCAGCACGTCCCCCTCCTGCAGGGCGGTTTCCCCGTACCTGCTTTTGGGAACAATGTCTCCGTTTAACTCCACAGCGATCCGTTCCCGCTGATACTGATTTTCCTCCAGAAACTCTCCCAGAAGCTTCCCATCGGAAAGCTCTCTCTCCTGTCCGTTGGCCTGAATTTTCACTCCCGGCACCTCCCTTCTGTCACTGCTGAAAAAAAGGAGTCCACAAAGAAACTACACCCGCGGTGGTGTACCCCTTCATGAACTCCTGTTCACTCTCATGTATTTCTTATTCTATTTGCAACAGGGATAGTATAAACCAGCCCGGCCTTCCTGTCAATCTTTTTCCATGATCCGAAAAGAAAGCCGGTAAAAAATCGGATCCTCCATGGCGCTTTCCGCATCCGGATATTCCGGAAGGACTTCTGAGGGTTTCCAGCCGGGATCCCGGCTCTCATCCGCCCCGTACTGATTGCAGACAATACAGCTTTCCAGATTCGGCATCAGCCCCTTATTTTTCTGCAGACGGCGGATTTTTTTTGCCGCTGTCCTGCTGGCCTGCGTCACCACCACCAGCACATCGGCCGCCTCCATCAATTTCTGGCTTTTTTCATTCAGTTCGCTGCCGATATCCAGGATCACGGCGTCAAAATCTTTCTTTTCCCGCAGAATTGACACCAGCGTCTTTAGTTCCCGGGCTCCGATCCCCTCCGCGAAAAGAGCCTTTTCAAAGGGCTTCAGGCAGGTCAGTTCCCCCCTCTTTATATTCTGAAGGATCTTCCAGTATGTATCCTCCCCGGGATCTTTCAGTTCGTCGGCCAGAGATTTCTCCGCGTATTCCTCTTTGTCCAGATAAACAGAAAAACTCTGCAGGGAGTCGCATCCGATCAGCAACGCCGGAATATCCAGCTTCTGCATTTTTCTGCACAGAGCGGCAGCCACCAGGCTTTTTCCGCAGCCTCCCACCGGTGAATACACCGCGATCACCCGGGTTTCCGGCTTCTGCACCGGCTGCACTTCCTCTTTTTCTTTTTCCAATTCCGTGAGATTCCGGTCCACTGCGGTGAGGATTTCTTTATAAGGAAGATATTTTACGATCTGCATCACATGTTCCGGCACTTTTCTTTCAATCTCAATGCCGGGGACCAGGATCAGGATCCGCCGGATCGCGTGCTCCTCCAGATAGCTCCCGTAAAAATGCGCGTCCGCCACCAGCAGATCAATATTTCTGGACGTATGAAAAAAGACTTTCGCATAAGCCGGATCGGTAATGATCTGGATATGGGCCCGCCCGGAAAACCGGCGGATCAGCTCCTCTTCCATAGGCCTCAGATATTCATAGTCGCTGTCCAAAATAACCAGATTTAATTTTTTCCCCATCTCTGTTCCTCCGCTGTCATTCCACATTAAACGTGCAGTCGGCAAATTTCAGAACGCTTCCTTTTCCGATCGGAATCTGGGCCATAGGCGCGATCCTCTGGCCGTTGAGAAAGGTTCCGTTGGCGCTGCCCAGATCCATCACGTAAAAACAGATGTCATTCCATCCCACCACAGCATGCAGGGGGCTCACAGTACTGACGCCCGGAATCCACCCGTCCGCCTGTTCCTGGTCCGATCCGATCTTAAATTCCCCGTGTCCCACCTGAAAATTCAGGATCTGGGGCGTATTTACACTTTTCAGCGTCAATGTTTCATCTTCCTCCGGCATGCGCCGGATCAGGGCTTCCTTCAGGCTCTGCCAGTTTCCAAAGTCTTTTTCTTTCTGAAATTCAATCTGCCGGCAGACTTCCTCCCCGCCGGCTGTGTGCTCTACCATCTCCTCCAGCAGGGCGTAGACCCGTTTCAGGTAAATCTGACTGGTCAGCGATACTTCCGGTATAACCGCCGGAAGGCAAATGCAGAATACCCTCTCCTGCCTGTCCAGATAAATGCTGTCCACATCCCATGCCAGATTCTCCAGCGAAATTTCCATCCGTCCCTCCAGCATCCGGATCCTGTCCAGCAGCTGCTGCCCGATATAACAGACCTCGTCCAGCTGCATATGCAAAAGCCGTTCCCCCAGGCATGTGTACTCATCTGTAAAATAAGCCAGCTTTATTTTTTCATTGAAACGGACCGCATGGCAGGGCAAAAGCCCCCATATTTCTCCGTTTTCCAGGAATGCCAGCGCATTCCGGTCCAGCAGTTCTTCTGAATTGAGCAAAAACTCTCTCATGCCGGCACCTCCCATTTTTCTGTATTTTCACAATCGCTCTTTTTATTGTACCGCAGCAAAGCGGAAATAACAAGAAAAAGCGGACAATCTGCCGTCCGCTTTTTGAAGAGTCCGCCGGTATTCTATCACCGCAGGAATCAGAAAAACAGGCTTCCCAGCTGGTAGGCCGCGCAGGATACCACCCAGGCCAGCAGGAGCTGAAAGACGATACAGCCCGCTGTAAATTTCCAGCTGCCGGATTCCCTCCGGATGGTAGCGATGGTGGCGATGCAGGGAATATACAGCAGACAGAAAATCATCATGCTGTAGGCGTTTAAGGGGCCGAAGCCCATCTGTCCCAGCACACCGGAAAGAGCCGCCATTCCCGCGGGAGCGCTGACGTTGGCGATGCCGAACAGCACGGAAAAGCTGGATACCACCACCTCTTTGGCGGAGATTCCGGCGATCAGCGCCACTACGATCTGCCAGTATCCCAGGCCCAGAGGCGCGAACACCGGCGCGATCACCCGCCCGATCACAGAGCCGAAACTCTCTGAAATTTCCGTGGTATAGCCGTGGATTCCGAAATTCAGGATGAACCACATGATGATCGAGGCTATAAAGATCGTGGTTCCCGCCTTGGTCAGATAATCCTTGACCTTTTCCCACACATAGATGGCCACGGTGCGGCCGCTGGGAATTTTATATTCCGGCAGTTCGATCAAAAGATTATAGGCTGTTTTCTTTTTGTCAAACAGGTGGAGCACAAAGGCCACCAGGATCGCCAGCAGAAGTCCCAGCACATACATAGAGTAGGCTGCCACCATGGCATATTTCCCGAAAAACATCTGGGAAAGAAGCAGGTAGATGGGAAGCCTGGCGGAGCAGGACATCAGCGGGGTCACCAGCATGGTCTTCAGCCGGTCCTTCCGGTTTTCCAGCGCCCGGGAGGCCATAATGGCCGGAACAGAGCAGCCGAATCCCAGGACCATGGGGATAAACGCTCTTCCGGAAAGTCCCACCTTTCCCATAATGCTGTCCATGACGTAGGCCGCCCGGGACATGTAGCCGCTGTCCTCCAAAAAGGCCAGCGCCAAAAACAGGATAAAGATGTTGGGCAGGAAGGTAAGGATTCCTCCCACACCGGAGATAATGCCGTCCACCACCAGAGAGATCACCGGCGCGGCAATGCCTCCGGCCTCCATGCCGCCCCGGACGCTCTCCGAAAACCAGGAAATGAAGACGGAGAGATAATCCTTCAGCCAGTCGCCGATGGTAAACGTCAGGAAAAACACTGCCGCCATGATCACCAGGAAGATCGGAAATCCCAGCCATCGGTTGGTAAGGATCCGGTCCACCCGGTCAGTGGACGCCTCTTTTTCCGCCTTATTAAACAGCACTTCCTTCACGATCTCATCGATAAAGTTGTATTTCTGACGGATGATCTCCTGCTCGTAATCACAGGTCAGGCCCTCCGGCAGATCCACCGGATATTTTTCCGTGATGGCCTGGTCGCCCTCCAGGATCTTCAGGGCGTGCCAGCGGTGGTTGAACATATCAGGATACTTCTTTTTCAGAGCTTCCTTGATAATATCGATCTTATCTTCGATCTCATCGCTGTAGACCATGGCGAATTCCCGGTGATGGTCGTGGGCGTGGGTACTACTGCGCTCCAGCTCCTCATGGTGGTGGATGATCGGCGTAAACTCCTTCCGGTCATGGTGATGCACCACGGCGTGCATAAGGATATCCAGCCCCTTCTTCTTCCGGGCGCTGACCGGGATCACCGGGATGCCCAGCATTTCCGGGAGCCGGTGCATATCGATCTCCATGCCCCGCTTCGCCACAATATCCATCATATTCAGCGCCAGCACCACCGGCTTGCCAAGTTCAATCAGCTGCAGTGTCAGATACAGATTTCTCTCCAGGGCGGAGGCATCCGCTACATCCACGATCACATCCACATCGTCGCTGAGGATATATTCCCTGGCCACCCGCTCCTCCATAGTATAGGAGGTCAGGCTGTAGGTGCCGGGAAGATCCACCAGCTTCAGGTCGTGGTCCTGAAAATGAAAGCTGCCTTCCACCTTTTCCACCGTCACCCCGGGCCAGTTGGCCACCTTCAGATTGGCTCCGGTGTAGGCGTTGAACAGGGTGGTCTTTCCGCAGTTGGGATTTCCCGTAAAGGCTACATTGACCTTCTCACTCATCAGCCTGCACCTCCCTCACCTGGATATGTTTCAAAATTTCCTGGCCCAGAGCAAACCGGGTCCCCCGGAGCTTGATCACCATAGCGCCCCGGCGTTTTTTATTCATAACAGTAACAGTGGTCTTTCTGGTCATGCCCAGCGCCTCCATTCGCCGTTCTGTCTCCAAAGGCATGTGCATGTCCTCCACCTCGTAAGTTTTTCCAATTTCTCCTTCATACAGCTGCATCCATCATTCTCCTCGTTTTGTTAGGACTTACTAACATTGCCGAAAAAATTGTATCACAGGCAGACGGAAAAAACAATGCCTTTTCCCAGGATAAACAGACGATATAGAAACGCCGCCCGGTAATTACCCGCCGGAAAGCGGGATTTTAAAACTCTTTCTTTTTATAAATTTTGACCGACAGGGCGTAAGATGGAATCTGCGCCGCCGCCCCCGCCAGCAAAAGCACCCAGGGCAGCCGCCTCGCCAAAGGCCACAGAGCCTCCGCAGCGCCGAAATGGCTTCCGGCATAAAACAGGCTGAAAAAGACGGCCAGGATCAGGAGAATGTAAATGCGGCTGTTTCCTCCGAAGCGATACAGAAGCGGCAGCAGAATCGCTTCCATCAGCAGCATACTGCCAAAGCTCAGGACTCCGATCATCCCCATGTCAGCGCCCTGGGTCCGGACTGCCGGAAGCAGGGGCAGAAACAGATTCATGATCAGATACAATCCAGCCGCCGCCCCGAAAACCGGCAGCACCAGCAGATACCGTGACAGCACAATTTTCCCGGCGCTGACCGGCAGCACCCGCTCAAGGATCTTCCACTCGCAGGTTTCATCCACCGTAAAAACCTGTACAAAATACAGGCTGCCCACCATACACAGCATCGGACCGATGATCGCCGGCTTTTTCATGTACAGCCCCAGAACTATATACCCCAGGATCAGCAGAAGATACATCCTCAGCTGTTTCTTCATAGAAAAAAAGTCTTTTAGGATCAGTCCCTTCATTCTGTTTTTCCTCCCTGTTCCCATTGCCCGGCCGTCTTTCCTTTTACCAGGTGAAGGAGAATTTCTTCAATGGTCGGCCGCTCCACGTTCTCCTGACTCTCCAGCTTTTTCCGGTCTACCAGCGCCGAGCGTCCCAGCCCGGTGACGCAGACCTTCAGCACTGCCTCCTCCGGCAGGCGCTCCAGTTCGCTTTGGCGCCCTCTCCAAATCCCATACCTGTACAGCAGATCATCCTTGGCCTCGGTGAGCAATATTCTTCCCTGGTGGATAAAGGTCACATAGTCCGCGATTTTTTCCAGATCGGAGGTAATGTGCGTTGAAAAAAGGATGCTCTTCCTCTCATCCAGAATAAACTCTTGAAAAATTTCCAGGATTTCATCCCGGACAACCGGGTCCAGCCCGCTGGTGGGTTCGTCCAACAGCAGCAGCCTGGGCTGATGGGACAGTGCCGCGGCCAGCTGGAGTTTTATCCGGGTTCCCCGGGAAAGATTTTGATATTCCTGACAGGGATCCACCTTCAGCCGTTTCAGGAAGCCGAAAAAATCTTCTTCCTGCCAGTTTTTGTAAATCCCCTTCATAATTTGATTGATATCCTTCCCTGTCATAACCGGATGAAATCCGGCATCGGAAAACACCACACCCACTTCTTCCATCAGCGCTTTCTGTCTTCCCGGCTTAGTCTCTCCTATAAGTTCTACGCTTCCGCCGTCCCTTCCGGCCACATTCAGGATACATTTCAGCGTTGTGGTCTTTCCGGCGCCGTTCTCGCCTACAAATCCCATGATACATCCGCCGGGCAGATCCAGATCTATCTGGTGCAGGTCAAACCGCGGATAATGCTTTTTCAGCCCCCGAACTTTTAAGATTGCTTCCATAGTCCCTCCTTTGACGCTTTCCGGGCCGTTTCACTTCTGTTCCTCTTCATACAGCGTCTCTAAAATTTCCTGCATCTCTTCCAGCGAAACTCCCGTTTTCCGGGCCGTCTCCACCGCCTGGGCCAGTTTTTCCTCCACGACCCGCAGCTTTTCCTCTTCCAGCAGCTGACTGCTTTTGGCCGAAACAAAACAGCCCTTTCCCGGAACACTCCGGATATAACCCTCCTGTTCCAGTTCCTCATAGGCCCGCTTGGTGGTAATAACGCTGACCCGCAGGTTCTTCGCCAGAAGCCGCAGGGATGGCAGCGCCTCCCCGCTTTTTAATTCCCCGGACAAGATCAGGCCCTTGATCTGACCTGCGATCTGTTCATAGATCGGCGTCTCGCTGGTATTGTAAATAATAATTTCCATGGATCTTCCTTTCAGTTAACTGTATATATTATATATATACAGTTATGCACAGTTTGTCAAGACACAAAAAACAAATTTTCTTTTTCTCCTGATAAGATAAAATCATCAAAACAAACAGGGAGGTTCCAATATGAACACAAATACAAATATCAACAACCACGCGCAGAACACAGAAACTCATGTTAAATCCGGCGGCAGAAAAGCAGGCGGGGCCGTCCTGGTCCTCTTCGGTATTCTCCTTCTGATTCTTCTCTCTCAGCCGGACGCCCGGATGGCCGGCGCCGTTTTCCAGAGTAACTACGCTCTGGCCAATCTTATCGCCCTGGGGCTTCTGATCGGCGGCATTGTCCTTCTCTTCCGCGGCGGCAAGCCGTCCTCCAAAGACACTTCCGCGAAATAAGTTTCCTTCCGTTTCTGATACGGGCACGAAAAAGTGCGATACCTGGTTCTAAGCCAAGTATCGCACTTTTTTATATCTATGCAATTCTTTCTGATATTTCTGAAAATCCGCAGATTACTTTCCGCAGCCTGCGCAGTCACTTCCGCAGGAGGGATGAGATTCATTCCACAGCTTCTCCGCGGTAGGTCTCCAGTTCTTTGCGTACTCTTCGCACTTGTCGCACAGATGATCTACAGATTCCGGTGCCTCGTAGTCTGTATTGACTGCTCCGGTATCCTTCACCAGCTTGCGCAGCCGCGCCGGGTTCTCCAGCATGGGGCAGGGACGCAGATGGTTTCTGTTGAAGGGCTGATTGTCATGGTATGCCTGGAAGATGGGGCTCTTCAGGGCCTCCAGCAGTGTGCAGTCATGGATGTTGGCGTTGGAGTAGTGGATAAATACGCAGGGCTCCACAGCTCCCTTAGCGTTGATGTGCAGGTAGTGGCGTCCGCCTGCGATACATCCGCCTACATACTCTCCGTCGTTCTGGAAGTCCATGGCGAAGATCGCCTTCTTTCCGCGCATCTCGCGGATTCTGTGGTACATCGCCTCTCTCTGCTCCGGCTTCAGCATCAGATCTACGGAAGCATCGTTTCCAACCGGCATATAGTGGAAGAACCATACGAACAGAGCTCCCTTATCCATGATCTTGTCATAGAAAGCTTCGCTGGATACATCCTCAAAGTTGCGGCTTGTGTAGCATACAGAGATACCGAAGGCCAGTTTGTTCTCCTTCAGCAGGTCCATAGCATGCATAACCTTCTGGTATACACCCTCGCCCCGGCGGCTGTCATTGGCTTCCTCAAAGCCCTCCAGGCTGATGGCCGGAACAAAGTTCTTCACCCGCAGCATTTCCTGGCAGAATTCCTCATCGATCAGAGTTCCGTTGGTGAAGCACAGGAACTCGCAGTCCGGATGCATCTCGCAGATCTTGATCAGGTCTTTTTTGCGCACCAGAGGCTCGCCGCCGGTGTAAATGTACATATAGGTTCCCATCTCTTTGCCCTGCTTGATAATGGAATCAATGGTCTCCAGAGACAGGTTCAGCTTGTGGCCGTACTCCGCTGCCCAGCAGCCTGTGCAGTGCAGGTTGCAGGCTGAGGTGGGATCCAGCAGGATCGCCCAGGGAACGTTGCAGTTGTTCTCCTGCGCCACTTCCTCCTGACGGGCGCTGCCCTTCAGGCTGGCGTTGGTAATAAAGTTGATAAAGAATGCTTTCCGAACGCCGGGATCCAGAGCGTAAATTTTCTGGATCAGCTGGAACCAGTTGCCCTTCTCGTTGATGGCTTCCCGGATCGCGTCTCTCTGTCCCTTGTACCAGTCATCGGGCACCAGCTTATCGATCATATCCATCAGTTTGGGGGCGTTTTTTTCCGGATCCTTTTCCAGATAGTTCAGTGCGGTGTTGATGGCGGCGGAAATGGCCGCTGTCTTAATCTTTGCTCCTACCTTCATGATTCGTTCACTCCATTCCTTATATTTTATGTAAAAGCATCTATAGGTTTTTGCGCTGCCGTCCGGTGACAGCAGGCAAACTCTCTCAGTAACGAGATACATTATAAGGATTTCAAACTAAATTGTCGAGGGAGAAATCTTGTTTTTTTTGGGACAGTTTATCTTTGGTGTTCTAATTTTGGACACTTTCCCCAAAGTGTCCCTCCGGTTTTCCGGGCAGTTTCCCAGAAGGTTTTTCTCTTTTGTCAAGGACTAAAAGTTTATGAAATTTTTTTCCGCGGCGAATATCCTCCGTCCGGAACGTCAATTCTGAGGATAGAGCGAATCTATCAACGACTTGTCAGGAGGAATCGTTTATGGCATTTAATAAGGTAGAAATATGCGGTATCAATACATCCAGGCTTCCGGTCTTAAGCAGTTCGGAAAAACAGGAGCTGCTCCAAAAAATCCAGAAAGGAGACGCGGCGGCAAGGGAAGCTTATATCAAGGGCAATCTGCGGCTGGTTTTAAGCGTGATCAAACGTTTTTCCGCCAGCGCCGAGCAGGCCGACGATCTGTTCCAGATCGGCTGCATCGGGCTCATGAAAGCGGTGGACAATTTTGATCTCTCCCTGGGAGTTCAGTTCAGCACCTATGCGGTGCCTATGATCATCGGGGAAATCCGCCGCTATCTCAGAGACAACAACTCCATCCGGGTGTCCCGGTCCCTGCGCGATACCGCCTACAAGGCGATCTACGCCCGGGAAACCTATGTAAAAAAGAATCTGAAAGAGCCTACGATCATGGAAATCGCGGAAGAAACCGGCATCAGCAAGGAGGACATCGTCTACGCCCTGGACGCCATTCAAAGCCCCATGAGTCTCTACGAGCCGGTATATACAGAAGGCGGGGATACCCTTTACGTGATGGATCAGATCAGCGACAAAAAGAACCGGGAAGAGAACTGGGTCCAGGATCTCGCCCTTCAGGATGCCATCTCCAGGCTGAATCCCCGGGAGAAATATATCATCCGCCTGCGCTTCTTTGAGGGGCGCACCCAGATGGAGGTAGCCTCGGAGATCGGCATTTCCCAGGCCCAGGTCAGCCGGCTGGAAAAAAGCGCCCTGCGGGCCATGAAAAATTATCTTTCATGACCCCGGGCGCCTGCGGGCTGCCTTTTAAAGGCATTCTTTATTCATAACGGACGATCTCCTTTTTCAGACGTTTCATGATCCGTTTCTCCAGTCTGGAAATATAGGACTGGGAGATTCCCAGGAGATCCGCCACTTCTTTCTGTGTTTTTTCCCTGCCCTCCGGCATATTGATGCCGAAGCGCAGCTTTACGATGGTCTGCTCCCGCTGGGAAAGCTTGCGGATCGCTTTTCCCAGAAGATTTCGTTCCACCTCATCCTCCAGGCCCCGGTAGATCACGTCCTCATCCGTCCCCAGGATATCGGACAGGAGCAGTTCGTTTCCGTCCCAGTCCACATTCAGCGGCTCATCGATGGAAACCTCCAGCCGGGTCTTGCTGTTCCGGCGCAGATACATGAGGATCTCGTTTTCAATGCAGCGGGATGCATAGGTGGCAAGTTTGATCTTTTTTTCCGGATTAAAGGTGTTGATTGCCTTGATCAGCCCGATGGTTCCGATGGAGATCAGATCCTCCACCCCCACTCCTGTGTTGTCAAACTTCTGGGCAATGTAGACCACCAGGCGGAGATTATGTTCAATAAGGCAGGCCCGGGCTTCCTTATTTTCCGGATCCTGCAGGGCGGCGATAGCCGCCGCTTCCGCCTCAGGACTTAAAGGGGACGGCAGTACGTCCGTCCCTCCGATGTAGCAGAGTTCCCCGGATTTTCCCAGGATCGCCGGGGAAAATCCCGGCAGTGTACGCAGCCGAAAGTGGTACGGCAGTGCGGCGCGCATGATCATGATGCATTCCTCCTAACTGTTTATCAGATTTGGATTCAAAATCATCTGATAGCTCCGGGGAGAAGAACCATGCTCTCTTTCAATGGCGATCACCGGGCGGGTGATCAGCCTGCTGGTATTTCCGTTTTCCAGATAGAGAAAATCCAGGATCACAGCCGGGAGAACTCCTCCCTCTGTGCCCACGCTGCAAAAGGGGATATAATGCGGGTGAAGATCAGCCAGAAGTTCCGGCCTCTCCACCTTTTCGCGCCGGCAGAACGCCAGCAGCTCCCTCTGCGTTTCTGCGGAAAACAGTTCACAGATCAGCGGATAGCAGATTACGGATACCGGTCTGCGGTAAGTGGCATCCCACAGTCCGTTTCCTGTATCATAAAGTCCTTTCACCTCTTTGCAGGCCTCTTTGCAGTACAGCACCGCTCTCCAGTATTTTCCCGCCTGGATCCTCAGGGCGCGGTACGCCCAGAGCAGAAAGGTCACAGCCGCGTAGGCGGCCGCTCCCCACAGAAGGGAAATCCGGGCGCCCCAGTCTCCCGCGAACCGCCGCAGCAGGCTGTACAGAGCGCCGTACAGGAAAGCCGCCAGGTACAGACAGACAAATCCCTGCAGAAATCGTTTCTTATCTTTGATTTTGCAGCCAAACCTTACCATAAGTGCAGTAGCAGCCACAGAAACCAGCAGTGTATCTAAAAGGAGATATTTTCCCGCAAAAACAATGGTAAGACAGGTCATCCCCGACCCGAGAGCCGCGGCGGCAAGGCACCTCAAATGTGTGGCAGAACATTTCATCAGTCTCACCGCTGTCCGCAGAAGGAAATAATCCATTACCAGATTTTCCACAAAGAATACATCGATGTACAGTTCGTAGTACATAAAATACCCCCTGTATCCTGTGAACACTTACTGGAATAAGCAAGTTTCATTATAGGTTACAGAGGGTATTTATTTTGTCAAAACCCGGGTGTCGAAAAAAAGAGAGTTTCGACAGATTGGGACAGGAGCCGCGGGCTGATCTCCGCGGCTCCCCATAGTCCGGCGTAAAATGAAGCGTCAGACCTCCAGCCGCTCCAGCATCTGCCGCAGTTCCGCCGCCGGCAGCTGCCCCGGGGCGGATGCTTCCGCCGCAGTTCCGAAAGTGACGGCTGATCCCGTAAGTCCGCCGCTGATCCTGGATACAGCTCCCAGTTTTCCCATAGCCATAGTCACCACCGGCTGGGGTCTTTTCATATGCTCTTCCAGCGTGGCGTCCATCAGGCGCAGAACATCTTCCGGCGCTTTCGGCATTACCGCCAGCTTCAGGATATCCGCTCCCGAATCCGCCAGAGCTCCAAAAACATTCTTCAGTTCTTTTCTGTCCGGTGTCCTCTCAAAATAATGACGGCTTCCGATCACCGGCTTGCCTGCCCGGTGAATCTGCCGGACAATCTCCGGCCCGTCCCAGCGGGAATTCATAATCTCCACATCCACCAGACTGATTTCCGGACGGCAGGCTGCCCAGAGATTCAGCTTCAGATATTCCTCCGGAGAAATCCCGCGGCTTCCTCCCTCATCCCCGCTGCGGAATGTAAACAGGATGGGGATATCCGCCAGAATTTCTGCCAGGCTTCCCAGAACCTTCCGGGCGGCTTCCCGGTTTTCGGCCTCTTCCCAGAAATCCACTCTCCATTCCGCTAGATCCGGCTTTGCCGCGGCCGCCGCTCCCGCCTGATCCAGGATCTGCTCCCGGGTCTTTCCCGTAATGGGAACGCAGATTTTAGGGCGGCCTGCGCCTACCACGGTTTTATTTAGTTTTACGGTCTGTTTTTTTACCTGCATGTCTCGTCTCCTTTTTTCTTGTCTCTCTGATTTTCCGGCCCCTTAGCTTCTCAGGGCAGGATTTCAAAAGACAGCTTCTTGTATAAATTATAGCAAAAAAAAGCCGATCCCTCTACCGTTTCCTCCTAAGGCCGCCCCGGTGGACACGTTTTTTTCCGAATGTTATAATAGGAAAGAATCTATCTGATTCCGCAGAATTTTTTATCTATGGAGGAACCATCACTATGAATCATATGCCAATCACCGGCCATACCGGGCTGACCGGCCTGCTGGGAAGTCCTGTGGCCCACAGCCTCTCCCCTATGATGCACAACGAAGCCTTCCGGCTTCTCGGCCTGGACTACGTATATCTCTGCTTTGACGTAGGTGAAGACCGCCTGGAAGAGGCAGTAAAAGGGCTGAAAGCCTGCGGGATCCGCGGCTTCAACCTGACTATGCCGGACAAGACAAAAATGGCGGAACTGGCGGACGATCTGTCCCCGGCCGCGAAAATTATCGGCGCCGTCAACACAGTGGTCAACGACAACGGGCGGCTGACCGGCCACAATACCGACGGCGTAGGATTTCTCCGGTCTGTCCGGGACGCGGGCCTGGACATCCGGGGACAGAATCTCACAGTCCTGGGAGCCGGAGGAGCCGCCACAGCCATCTGCGCCCAGGCTGCTCTGGACGGAGCCGCTTCCATCCGCATTTTTGCCCGTCCTCAAAGCCGTTTTCACCAGCGGACCCTGGGGCTTGTGGACAGGATCTGCCGGGACACCTCCTGTCAGGCACAGCTGTGGGATCAGGCGGATACCAGAGCTCTGAAGGACGCACTGGAAGACTCCCTGCTTCTTATCAACGCCACTTCTGTGGGAATGGCTCCGGATACAGAGCAGTCCCTTATCGAAGATATGTCCCTGCTGCCGCCCTCTCTCACCGTGGCGGATATCATCTACAATCCCAGAGAGACTCGGCTGCTGCGGCTTGCCAGAGAATCCGGCCACAAAACCTTTAACGGCATGTATATGCTGCTTTACCAGGGTGCGGAAGCCTTCCGCCTGTGGACCGGACAGGAGATGCCGGTGGATGAGATCCGCGGAAAATATTTTTCCTGACCGGCCCTCCGCCGCAAGTCAAGACCACCGGCTTAGCCGGTGGCTTGTTCTGCCCCTATAAGGGGCTATTA
>ERZ1643246.339-NODE-339-length-61730-cov-8.335095_pt1 | contig 61730 bp, 47 predicted proteins | sample MGYA00579265_ERZ1643246 | MGnify/ENA primary metagenome ERZ1643246 (study PRJEB29033, sample SAMEA4952261) | chicken gut metagenome | biome: Broiler Chicken; feature: Gastrointestinal Tract; material: Caecum | place: Ireland | collected 2018 | study: Broiler... | reverse complement strand
TTTCATTACTATTTGTGCCGCCAACTGAAAGGCGGCGGAATGGAGATTAATATGGATCAGAATGAATCATTTAAAAAGCGCCTTCAACGGCATTATGATGAATTAAAATGGCTTTACTGCGAACTGTATGGATCTATGGACGCTTTTCATGAACTGTGCCGGACCATGGAATCCAGTTTTCTGCACCGTAAGGACAGCCTGAAAAATCTGGATGAGGAGAGACTTGAAAATCCCGGCTGGTACAGGGGAAACGGCCTTCTCGGCATGATGATGTACACCGATGCGTTCGCCGGCTCCCTGAAGGGAGTACGGCAAAAACTGGATTACATTGAAGAATGTCATGTAAACTGTCTCCACCTTATGCCGCTGCTCCAGATGCCGGAGGCGGACAACGACGGAGGATACGCGGTTTCTGATTATACCCGGGTGGACCCACGCCTTGGGACCATGGCGGACCTGTCCCGCCTCTCCGATGCCTGCCACAAAAGGGGCATCTGCCTCTGCCTGGATTTTGTCATGAATCACACCTCCATGGAACACGAATGGGCCAGAAGAGCCAGAGCCGGGGAGAAAGAGTATCAGGACCGTTATTTCTTCTTTGACAATTTTGATATTCCGGCCCAGTATGAAAAGACCTGCCCCCAGGTATTTCCCACCACTGCCCCCGGCAACTTCACCTGGCTTGAAGATATTGGAAAATATGTGATGACCACCTTCTATCCCTACCAGTGGGACTTAAATTACCGCAACCCGGCCGTTTTTAACGATATAACCGGATATCTGCTGAATCTGGCCAACCACGGCATCGACATCATGCGGATTGATGCGGTACCTTATATCTGGAAGGAGCTGGGAACCAGCTGCCGCAACCTTCCCAGGGTCCACACCATCGTCCGCATGATCCGCATGATCTGCGAAATCGTCTGCCCCGGCGTACTCCTGCTGGGGGAGGTGGTAATGGCTCCCGACAAGGTGGTTCCCTATTTCGGGACCCTTGAAAAACCGGAATGCCACATGCTCTACAATGTCACCACCATGGCTACCTTGTGGCATACTGCGGCGGTAAAGGATGCCTCTCTCTTAAAACGCCAGACGGAGATTGTGGCCTCTCTCCCGAAAGACTATGTATTCCTCAACTACATCCGCTGCCACGATGATATCGGCTGGGGGCTGGAGTACGGCTGGCTGAAGGAGCAGCATATGGAGGAAAATCCCCACAAAAAATTCCTCAACGATTATTTTACCGGGAACTATCCCGGCTCCCTCTCCCGGGGAGAGCTCTACAACGACGACCCTGCCTCAGGAGATGCCAGGCTCTGCGGCACCGCTGCCTCCCTCTGCGGCATTGAGGCAGCCTGCAAAGGCAAAAATCCGGAGGACCTCGAAAAGGCGATCGCCCTGGACCTGCTGCTCCACGGCTATATGCTGAGCCTGTCCGGGATCCCCATGATCTACAGCGGGGATGAGGTAGCCCGCCTCAACGATTACACCTATCACAACGACCCCAAAAAAGCGGCTGATTCCCGGTACGTCCACCGCGGTCCCTTCCTTTGGGAGGAGGCAAAGCTGCGCCATGTCCCCGGCACCATTCAGCAGAGGATCTTTGAGGGTCTCGGAAAGATGGAGACGCTGCGGAGAGAACTAAAGGTTTTCTCCCAAGAAAGCTCCCTTTCCTTAAAAGAGACCTGGGATCCCTCCGTTCTCTGCCTGTGCCGCCAAGGCGGGGGGCAATACCTGGTCTCCCTCTTCAACTTTTCTGACCAGCCGAAGACCGCCTGGATCAAGGAGGAGGGAACTTACCAGGATCTTCTGACCGGACAGCAGCAGGGGGCCCGGGATGTGCCCTTAAAGCCTTATGAAATGAAATGGCTGCTTCTGCAGAACCGCAGTCAGGCTTGATCATGCACCCGTCTCCTCATCTATATCATCTGTAACCATCCTGAAAGCGGCCGCTGATCTGGCCGCTTTCGGCATCTCATGCAGAATCCGCAGAAATTCCTTCTGATATCGGTTCATGTACATTCCCTTTCGGTAGCATACATAGAAATGTCTGGAAACATCCACATGCTTCAATGGATAAACCTGATAAGGATAAGCTCCATCCAGAGCCGCGAACGCATCCGGGCAGGCCATGACCGTCCTGCTTGCAGCGACAGTCCGCTTTCCCACTTCGATGCTGTCTATTTCAAAGGCAATCCGCGGCTGAATTCCATAGGCCAGAAACATCATATCCTGCGTCTTTCGGATTCCATGCCCCTTTTTACAGCTGATAAACGTTTCCTCCCTGGCTTCACGGATATCGATAGCGGTGCCGGACGGATACTTCCTTGCAAGATTGCACTCTCGGTTGGCAAGAAGCACTACGTATTCCTCCTTGATCAGTTCATAGGTCAGCTGGGGATTTAAAGGCACGGTAGCCAGGCACGCAAAATCAATGGTATTCTCCAGGATACTCTTTTCCAGATCCGCCGAACCCTGTTCATGAAATTCCAGTTTTACACAGGGAAACTCCTTTGAAAATACAGGATACAGGTACGGCACGATTTCAATGGCCCTCTGAATGGAGATGCCAATGTGGAGCACCCCCCGCTCCTCCTCTGTCAGCTCTCTTACCTGTTTCGCCAGATTTTCCGTGATCCCCCTCACCTGAAGCACCGCCTCCACATACAGCTTTCCTGCCGGCGTCAGCGTGATCGGGTCTGTTGTGCGGTCAAAAATAGGGGCCCCCAGCCTGCTTTCTGCCGCTTTCACCATCTGGCTCAGAGACGGCTGGGAAATATAAAGCCGCTTCGCAGCAGCCGTAAAGCTTCCCTCTTTCAGCACGGTTAAAACATATTCCGCATGTTTATCGTTCATAAAATTCCCTTTCTTATAGAAAAAATCCTATAGCAATGATAGGTTTTTTTGTCATTGAATCAATTTGGTATATATGTTACTATCAATTTATGAATATTTTATTAAATTTAAACATTTTTCACAAATGGCAGCCAGATCTTTCTGCCAGATCTCAACATCTATAAAGGAGGAATGCTCATATGATCAATCATGCCGGCCGGGAAATTCCGGAGGAAATTCTGCAGAAATACCACAAGACCGGTTATCAGGGAATGAACTATCGCGAAAACGCTTCCTACACAAAAGCAAGTCCTACGGTACGGGCAGCAGTGGACCCGGCTCACAGCAAACTGGTCTCTTCCATACGTGAGGCGCTTGAAAAATGCGGCATCCGGGACGGAATGACCTTATCCTTCCACCACCATTTCCGGGATGGGGATTATGTGGTCAATATGGTGATGGAAGAGGTTGCCGCCATGGGCATAAAGGATATCACCATCTGCGCCAGCTCCCTTGGAGCTGCCCATGACCCGGTGGCCCGGATGATTGAGGAAGGCGTTGTTACCGGAATCCAGTCCTCAGGCGTTCGTGGAAAAATCGGTGAGGCCATCTCCTACGGCAAGCTGAAGACTCCCGCCATCATCCGCTCCCACGGCGGACGGGTACGGGCCATTGAGGAGGGCGATGTCCATATTGATATTGCATTTATCGGCGCACCTACCTCTGATGAATGCGGCAATTCCAGAGGCGTTGGAGGAAAAAGCGACTGCGGCGTCCTCTCCTACTCTATGGTGGACGCAAAATACGCCGACCATGTAGTGGTCATCACAGACTGCCTGGTGCCATTCCCCAATATGCCTGCCAGCATCTCCATGGTGGATGTGGACTACGTCTGCGTGGTGGACCAGATTGGCAACCCCGCCAAGATCGTCAGCAATGTAGTGCGCATGACTAAGGATGTGAGGGAGCTGATGATGGCCGAATACTGCGCCAAAATCATGGCTGAATCCCCGTTTTTTAAAGATGGCTTCTCCTTCCAGACCGGAGGAGGCGGCGCTTCCCTGGCTGTCAACATGTTCTTAAAAGACATTCTGAAGGAACAGGGCATCACCATGGGATTTGCCATTGGAGGAATCACCCAGCCCATGTGCCAGCTTCTGGATGAAGGCCTGGTGAAGTGTATCGTAGATGCCCAGGCGTTTGACCTCGCCTCCATTGAGTCTATTAAAAACAATCCCCGCCACTTTGAAATCTCCACCTCTGAATACGCCAATCCCATGAACAAGGGAGCCTACGTCAATAAACTGGACTTCGTTATTCTGGGTGCGCTGGAGGTAGATGTAGATTTTAACTGCAACGTAGTCGTTGGCTCCGACGGAATTGTAAGAGGGGCTCCCGGCGGACATCCCGACACGGCTGCAGGCTCCAAGTGTTCCATCATCGTTGCTCCCCTGGTAAGAGGCCGGATCCCCACCATTTGCACCCGCTGCACCTCCGTTACCACCGCAGGAGAAGCAATTGACATCGTTGTGACCGACTACGGCATCGCCATCAATCCAAGGAGAACCGATTTGGTGGAAGCCTATCGGAACTCCAGGCTTCCAATCTGTACCATCGAAGAACTGCGGGATATGGCCTATCAAATTACCGGCGAACCTGACCCCATTGAATTCGAGGACCAGATAGTCGGAATCATTGAAAGCCGGGACGGCACTATCATGGATGTAATACGAAAGATCAAGGAATAACGCACTGTATGCGCAGAACAGAAGGAGGCGGAATATGGAAATCAAAAAGGCTGCTATGGCCGGCACACTGGAATCCAGTGATGCCCAAATCACAGTAGAACCGGGAACCGATGGCATTGAGCTTTCTATTGAGAGCAGTGTTATCCATCAGTTTGGTTCTCAGATTCGAAAGGTGGCCCTGGACACCTTAAACCGGCTGGAAGTCACCAATGGACGTATTGTTATTGTAGATAAAGGAGCTCTGGACTGCACCATAAAGGCGCGTTTGGAATGTGCACTGTACCGCTCCAATGATATCAGCGAAAATCTTCCGTGGGGAGGTGCTATCCGATGATCCATCCCAATAAGAAACGTTTGAGAAGGTCCATGATGTTTTTAAACGCCCAAAAGCCCAGCCTGATCAAGGACCCATATATCTACGGGGCCGACTCCATCATGCTGGACCTGGAGGATGCGGTGGCGGAAAATCAGAAAGATGCCGCCCGGTATTCCTTATATCACGCTTTAAAAGAGATTAATTACCGAACAACAGAACGGGTAGTCAGGATCAACGGCCTGGATACTCCTCACTGGAAAGAGGATATCCGCGTTTGCGTGGCGGGCGGAGCCGATGTCATCCGAATCGCGAAAACAGAAAGCGCTCAGGATGTTCACACGGTGGAGGAGCACGTGCTGGCGGCTGAAAAAGAATTTGGACGTCCCGAGGGGAGCACGCTTCTCATGGCCGCGCTGGAATCCTGCAAAGGCGTTCTGAATGCGCTGGAGGTCTGCAAGTCCTCAGAGCGTCTTATTGGAATTGCCCTTTCCGGAGGCGACTACACCAAAGACCTTCAGACCAAGATTACCGGAACCGGCGTAGAACTGATGGGGGCAAGACAGCATATGATCATTGCCGCCAGAGCCGCAGGGGTCCAGTGCTGGGACACTGTATTTACCAACCTGGACGATATGGACGGCTTCCGCAGGGAGACGGAGATGATCAAACTCATGGGCTTTGACGGGAAGTCTCTGGTCAACCCCAGACAGATCTCCATTGTGCATGAAATCTTCACTCCCAGCGAAAAAGAAATCATTTTCGCGGAAAAGGTCGTACGGGAAATTAACGAAAAGAAGGCACGGGGGATCGGCGTATTTACCGTAGACGGAAAAATGATCGATATTGCCTTTTATGACGGGGCTATGCGCACCCTTAACCTGGCAAAGGCAGCAGGAATTTACGAGGGGGATTTATAATTTGCAGCAACTGATGTAAAGGAGGGGTTTATATGAACGAAAAAGGATTTGAGCTGAAAACATTTGGACTACCGGTTTGGATTGCCTGTGTCATCGCTGTTGTTGCCATCGCAGGCGCGGCAACCGGAGCTTTGGGCGCTGATCTAGCCGGCTGCTTTGTCCTCATGCTCTCCATTGGACTGATCTGCAACGAAATCGGCGAACGGATTCCGTTCTGGAACAGTTACATTGGAGGCGGGCTGGTACTTACCTTCCTTGTTTCCGCATTCTTGTTTACCTATAACATTATTCCGGAGAAATATGCCGACGGTATGGCTATGGTTATGGATGAAGCGGATTTTCTTTCCTTCTTCATCATCTTTCTGATAACCGGCTCCATCCTGTCCCTGGACCGCAAACTTCTTCTCAGATCTTTTGCCGGTTACATTCCTGCTATCTTCGGCGGCCTCATCGGCGCCTCCCTCCTGGGAGTAGCCGCTGGTCTTCCATTTGGGATTAATCCGGTTGATATTATTATCAAATACATGCTTCCCATCATGGGAGGCGGAAACGGCGCCGGCGCTGTTCCTCTGAGCCAGATTTACGAAACCATTACGGGAGAACCGGCAGCCAACTACTACTCCTTCGCTATTACAATTTTAACGATCGCCAACATCTTTGCCATTCTCTCTGCTGCCCTTTTGAATAAACTGGGAGAGAAAATGACAACCTGGACCGGCGATGGAACCACTCTGATCCGGGGAGGCGGAGATTTCAATAAATCTGAGGCTTCCACCGCCAAAGCCACGATGAAGGATTTAGGCGGAGCATTTTTCCTGGCTATCGGTTTTTATGCCTTAGGACGCCTGTTTTCCTCTACCATCCTGCCTACTATTTTCGGAACCCCTATCCACCAGTTTGCCTACATGATTATTTTTGTGGCAATCGCAGCAGGACTTGGAATTATCCCGGACAACGTGCGCGCCGGCGCCAAGAAGCTTCAGTCCTTCTTCTCCGGCAACCTGATTTTAATTATTATGGTAGGCGTTGGTGTTGATACTAATATCATTGAGCTGGCTCATGCCATTACGCCCGGAAACGTTATCATCGCGCTGGCAATCGTAATCGGCGCCATCCTCGGCTCCGCTCTGGTCGGATATCTGGTAGGCTTTTATCCCATTGACTCTGCCATCACTGCCGGTCTGTGCATGGCAAACCGGGGCGGCTCCGGCGATCTGGCTGTTCTGGGCGCATGCAAGAGAATGCCTCTGATGGCCTATGCTCAGCTGTCTTCCCGCCTTGGAGGAGGCATCGTACTGATCATCGCTTCCATCGTATTCGGAGCATTTTTGAAATAGACCATCATCTGCAGACTCAGAATCTGCACGCATCTAAAACGGGGATTCCCCAGGCCATTAAACAGCTTGGGGAATCCCTTTTTTTACCCTAATACAAATCTCATCAATATGGAAAACAGAACCATGCCGATCACCGCAAAGGGGAAGGTCGCCCCGTATCCGGTAGCCGCATCATCGGAGCCCAGCACATCCAGCAGGGTTCCCATTCCGGTGGTATTGGTCATTCCGCCGCAGATCGCTCCGCTTAAAAGCACATAATTCATCTTCATTACATACCGTCCCACAAGGAATCCGGACAGAAGAGCAATCAGGCCGCAGATAAATGCTACAACCGCAAATACCAGTCCGCTTCCGGTGATGGCGTCCACTACGCCATACCCATAGCGCAGCCCCACAATAGCCAGGAAAATTTCCAGACACAGAGTTCTGAGCACCTGCAGGACCTTGTCATCCATATGGAAATTGATAAAGCCGATTTTTCCGATGGAGCCCAAAAGAAGTCCGCCGATCAAGGCCCCGCCTGTAGTTCCCAGGCTGAAGTATCCAAGAGGACCCAGGTAAAAGCCGTCCTCAATTGCTTCTTTTAATTCTGTTTCTCAATCTTATATCCAACGCCCCAGACCACCTTCAGGTACTTGGGCTCTCTGGGATTGATCTCAATCTTCTCCCGGATATGGCGGATATGAACGGCCACCGTATTGTCCGCTCCGATTGCCTCCTCATTCCAGATCTGTTCGTAAATCTCATCAATGGAGAATACCTTCCCCGCATTCTTCACCAAGAGCAGAAGGATGTTGTACTCGATGGGGGTCAGCTTAATGGGTTCTCCGTCTACTGTCACTTCCTTGTTGTCATCGTTGATCTGAAGGCCGCCGCACTTATAGACCTGTCCCTCCGGCTGCTGGTTTAAGTTCCCCAGCTGCGTATAGCGCCTCAGCTGGGACTTCACCCTGGCTACCAGCTCCAGCGGGTTAAAGGGCTTTGTGATATAATCGTCCGCACCGATATTCAGACCCAGGATCTTGTCCGTGTCCTCAGATTTGGCGGAGAGAATGATGATGGGAATGCTGCTGGTCTCCCGCACCTTTAAGGTGGTGCGGATCCCATCCAGCCCCGGCATCATTACATCAATGATCAGCAGGTCGGCCTCGTGATTCTCCAGATATTCCAGAACCTCATAGCCGTCATAGGCTTTCACCACCTCATAGCCCTCGCCTGTCAGGTAGATGTCAATGGCTTCCACGATCTGTTTATCATCATCGCACACCAATATTGTCTGCATAATGCCTCTCCTTTTAGAAAATTCTCCATGCCACAATGAAGTTGTTTGCCCACCACTGGGTCAGTCCTCTGTGTACCACCCGTCCGTTACTGGAGGAAGCATCGATAACGGTTCCTCCGCCTGCGGCAATTCCCACATGGCCGTTTACAACCACGATATCGCCTGCCTGGATGTCGTTAAAGTTGCTGATCCTGGTATAACGTCCCGGATTTCTCCAGCCTGAGGAGGTCAGGTAGCTCTGGCTGACTCCTGCCTGGTTTAAGCACCAGTAAACGAATCCGGAGCAGTCGAAGGAGCTGGGTCCCTTAGCCCCCCATACATAGGGACTTCCTACCTTGGAGGCTGCAACATTGATCAGTGCTGCCGCGCTTCCGGAAGCCCGTCCGGTATTGGGCGGCGTGTAGCTTCCGCTGCCGCCTGAGCTGCTTCCTCCGCCGCTGCTTCCGCCTCCTCTGTTTCCGCTGCTTCCCTGGCTGCTGCCTGAGCTGCTTCCGCCAGAACTGCTGCCGCCCGCCGCCGGCCTGCGCACATTGTCGCTGGTCAGCTTGGCCATGGTCTGGACACCTACCTGGCCGTCTGCCGTCAGGCCGTTGCGCGACTGGAAGTTGCGGACCGCCTGTTCGGTAATCTCGCCGTAGTATCCGGTCACGTTTCCGGAATTCAGATAGCCGTAGTCGCTCAACAGCTGCTGCACTCTGGCCACCGCATCGCCCTGCTCGCCCAGCATCATGCCGTTGGGCTTGGCATCGGGACTCATCAGAATGGCCCTGGTGGAGGGTCCGAGATAGCCGTCCACCACCTGGTCGTTTCTGGCCTGGAACTGCTTAACTGCGATCACCGTATCATTTCCGTAGGCGCCGTCCGGATCGGTGGTCAGGTAACCCAGCTCTTTCAGACGTTCCTGGCAGGCCAGAACCACATCACTGTGCTCGCCGTAGGAGAGCATATTGGGCTTAATCTCATCACTGTAGAGAAGGTTGATGGTCTGGCGCCCGACTGTGCCATCGGGAGTCAGCCCGTTCATCTCCTGAAGGCGGATTACCGCCGCCTCTGTGGAGTCTCCAAAGTTTCCGGTCACCAGGTCTGCTGTGGCCAAATATCCCAGTTCGTAGAGACGCTGCTGAATTCTGGCAATGTCATCTCCCTGTTCTCCCTTGGATACCGCGTAATACTTCGCGTTTGGATCCATAATGGCATCCCAGGTAGAATCCCCCACGATCCCGTCCTGCTCCAAATCATTCTGTCTCTGGAATTTTTTTACAGCCGACTCTGTGGCCTCTCCGAAATAATCCGTGGGCTCATCGTTGTCCATAAAACCCAGCTCCATCAGACGTTCCTGGAGCCGCTTGATAATCTCATGGCGGACTCCCAGTCTCAGATATTCCGGAGCCGGTTCCGTATCCGGCAAATCCACATCCGTCAGCGCCGGCAGGATCTGTCCATTCAGGCCCAGGGGAGCAATGGTTTCCGGCACAGTTTGGATGACCAGAGCATTGCTGGGAGATGCCGTCTGATCCTCGGAGTCCTGACCGGAGCCGGAGCAGCCTGCCGCTGAAAAAGCCAGGGCCGCTGCCAGAGCTGCATATACTGTTCGTACTTTGTATCTGTTCATCCCGTTTTATGTATCCTTTGCTTTCCTTCTGTATCTCTTTGCGTAAATCAAATCTATTTTAGCACATTTTCATCTGATTGGCGATGGGAATTTTCCTATAGCAAAAAAATGCCGCGGGGCCTCTGGCCCCGCAGCCTACTTTTCCCTCATTTTCTTTCCGCCCCGTCCGAACCGTTTTCTTTTAAAGAAGGGGATCTTTGCAGCGGCTGCTTCTTCCCGCCCGTCCTTCTGAAAAGCACGAATGGTCTCGTCCAGCTGCCTGAAGCGCTCTTCCTCCCTCTCATCGGAAACCCGCGACAGGTACTCCAGTTCCTTGGCTACCCGTTCGCTGACCAAAGCGCTTACGTCCTGGCTGAGCTTCTCATTGTTGACCTCAAGGGCCCGTCCAATGATCAGGTTCATAATCTGCTGGAACTGCTCCATCTTTTCCTCTGAGGTCATAACCGAGCCCTTCACCTGAGCCAGGCCTGTCCCCCCTTCCGCCGCCTCCTCTTTAAATTCCTGAAGGGCCGCGTTCATGTCCCGCTCTAAAATCTCATCCGTCAGCTGGGCATCCCCGGATTCCTTCTTTAACACCTCATCCAGAGCGTGTTTAATCGCCTTCAGCTGATATCCCTTTTCCTTCAGATTCTTTACCTGGCGAAACAGGCGGATATGTAAATCCGTATAATACCGATGCCCCATCTCATTTCTCGGAATCTCAAGCCCCAGCTCGTCCTCCCAGTACCTTAATACATGGGCCTCCACATCAACCTTTTTGGACGCATCCGAAATCAGATAATGTACTTCATCCATAGCCATTCTCTCCTTCACATGTCGGCAGTCTTATCCTGCCTTTCTACTAATGTATGCATTGAGAATGGATATTATGATAAAAAATGGATTTTACTGCATCTTTTCCGCATCCTGGGGGCGGACTGCGTTCACAAACTTTGTGAACTCCGGCTTCCAGATGAGGTTCACCGTGCCGATGGGGCCGTTTCTCTGCTTGGCAATAATGACCTCAGCCTCATTGGGATGGTCGGTATCTTTATTGTAATAGTCATCCCGGTAGAGGAACATTACCACATCCGCATCCTGCTCAATGGCTCCGGACTCACGCAGGTCCGACAGCATCGGCCGGTGGTCCGTTCTGGTCTCACAGGCCCGGGACAGCTGAGACAGGGCCACCACCGGGGCCTGAAGCTCTCTGGCCAGCGCCTTCAGCGAACGGGAAATCTCGGAAATTTCCTGCTGACGGCTGTCATTGTTCCCTCTCCCGCTGCCGCTCATCAGCTGCAGATAGTCGATGATTACCAGACTCAGCCCCTGCTCCAGCTTCATTTTCCGGCATTTGGAGCGCAGCTCGGAAATGGAAATACCCGGAGTATCGTCAATGACCAGATTTGCATTTCCAATGACGCCCACGCCTTCCACCACCGCATCCCAGTCCCCGTCTGTCAGGGAACCGGTCCTCAGCTTCTGGGAATCCACATTGGATTCCATGGACAGCATACGGTTGACCAGCTGCTCCTTGGACATCTCCAGACTGAACACCATGCAGGGAAGCCCCCGGCGGACCGAAACGTAATCCACCACATTCAGCACAAAGGCCGTCTTTCCCATGGAAGGGCGGGCGGCGATCAGAATAAAATCCGAGGGCTGGAAGCCGGACAGCTTATAGTCCAGGTCAATAAATCCGGTGGGAACACCCGTTACCGTACCCTGGTTTTTATAGGCTGACTCGATCTTCTCCAGAACATTGATGGCCACCTGGCGGATAGGTACAAATTCCTGAGCGCTGCGGCTCTGAAGCAGATTAAATACGGATTTTTCCGTGTCCGCCAGAATATCCTCCAGGGAATCCTTCCCGGCGTAGCAGGCATTGGCAATCTCTTCCGTGGTGCGGATCAGCCGGCGCAGCACCGACTTTTCCCGGACTATATTGGCATAGGACTTGACATTGGCCGAGGTGGGTACAATGGATACAATATCCCTCACAAAATCCAGGCTGCTGACCTCCGGAGGCACATCCTTTTCCTTCAGCCGGTCCTGAAGGGTTACCAGGTCAACCGGCTTCCCCTCGTTAAACAGCTCCACCATGGAATCAAACATCACCCCATACTGGTGCTGGTAAAAATCACTTCCCGTAATAATCTCCGAGGCGGAGATGACGGCTTCCCGGTCCATCAGCATGGAACCGATTACCGACTGCTCCGCCTCGATGCTGTGGGGAAGCACCCGTTTCAATAAAGCTTCATCCATAGGTTCCTCTCCCATTGTTCATCTGTTTTTAAGCTTCTACTACCTTCACTCTCAGAGTAGCTGTCACATCCTTGTGCAGCTTCACCGGAACCTCATGGGTTCCCAGGGATTTGATGGGCTCCTCCAGCACCAGCTTCTTCTTGTCGATCTCCAGCTTCAGCTGATCGCTTACCGCCTTCCCGATTTCTTTTGTGGAGACAGAGCCAAACGTTCTTCCTCCCTCTCCTGCCTTGATGGATACGGTAACAGAGGCCTCCTCCAGCTTCGCGGCCAGCTCCTTTGCATCCGCCAGCTGCTGGGCCGCCACCTTGGCGTCATTGGCCTTCTGGAGCTTCAGGTCATTTAAGTTTTTGGAGTTTGCCTCCACTCCCAGCTTTTTGGGTAAAATGTAATTTCTGGCATAGCCGTCATTTACCTTTACCACCTGTCCTTTTTTTCCAAGGGATTTTACATCCTGCAATAATACAACTTCCATTTCTGCTCAATTCCTTTCTATCTCTATGATACCTGTCCTTCTTCTACCATCTGACGGATTACCTCCTTCAGACGCTCGATGCCTTCCTCCAGGGTAATTCCTGCAATCTGGGCACCGGCGATGGTCCTGTGTCCTCCGCCTCCCAGCTTCTCCATCATCACCTGAACATTCACCTCATCAATGGAGCGAGCGCTGTAGTAAACCACATCATTGTACATGGTCAGCACCACCGAAGCCTTGATCCCGCGAATCTCCAGCAGCTCATTGGCCGCCTGGGCCCCCACGATGGTGGGACTCTCCAGTCCCTCAGAGGGGCAGATGCTGATGGCAAAGGCATCCATATAAACCTGAGCGTTTCTCACCGCCTCAGCCTTGGCCTGATAATCTGCCATATTTTCCCGGAACAGCTTGCGCACTCTGGTAATATCCGCACCGCTCCTGCGCAGGAAGGCCGCAGCTTCAAACGTCCTCACGCCGGTCTGGTTGGTAAAGTTCTGGGTGTCGATGACAATTCCCGCATACATAGCGTCCGCCTCCGGAGCCTTGACCTTAATCCCGTCGGCAATGTACTGAAGCACCTCCGCCACCATCTCACAGGCCGAGGAGGCATAGGGCTCCACATAGGAGAGCACCGCATTGTCAATGATCTCACTGCTGGCCCGGTGATGGTCCAGGACCACAATGGTCTTCACCATCTTCAGCAGAGAAGGCTCATCGGTAATGCTGGGACGGTTTACGTCCACCACCACCAGCATCGTGGTGTTGTCCACCAGCTGGGCCGCAGCCTCCCCCTTCAGGAACATGTCCTCCGGATAGTCGTTGGTTTCCGTAAAACGCTCCATCATGGGCCGGACAGAGGATGTAACCTGGTTGACCACAATGTGTGCCTTCTTATTAAGGGCCGTGGCGATCCGGTAAATTCCCACAGCAGCGCCGAAGGAGTCGATATCCGCCAAGCGGTGTCCCATAATCAGCAGACGGTCCTTTCCGTCCATCAGCTCCCGCAGGGCGTGGGCTTTCACCCTGGCCTTTACCCTGGTGGTCTTCTCCACCTGCTGGGCCTTTCCTCCATAATACTGAATCTTTCCGGAGTCCTTCACCACTGCCTGGTCACCGCCCCGCCCAAGGGCCATGTCGATGGCCGTGCGGGCGTACTCGTAATTCTGGCTGTAGGAATCGCCGTTCATGCCGATTCCGATGCTCAGGGTCACCGCCATCTCGTTTCCGATGTTAACGGTCTTGACCTCCTCCAGAATGGAGAAATGGTCCTCCTGTATTTTGGCCATATACTGCTGTTTTACCGCGAAAAAATACTTATCCTTTTCCAGCTTTTTCACAATGCCGTTCATGCTGGAAATATACTTGTTGATCTTCCGGTCAATGAGGGCGATCAGCAGGGAACGGCGGACCTCCTCCACGCTTTCCAGTGCCTCATCGTAATTGTCCAGATAGATCAGGCCGGCCACCATCTTCTGGTCGTTGATCTCCTGGCGGTATTTTAAAATCTGAGTTTCATCCGACAGACACACCGCCGTCAGCGTCTGCCTGGGTCCCTCCAGGGGCTCCTCCTCCGGTGAATCCATCTCCAGCTGCCGCAGGTCGATGCGGTAATTGCGCTCTCCGTAGGTGTCGTGCACCGTAACGGTTTCCCCTGCTGTCTGGAGCAGCTCCTTCGTCACCTGTGGAAATATGGACATCAGCGTCTTTGGCCCGGTCCCCCCGGTTTCCGTGATCCGGGCAAATTCCTGGTTCATCCACACCAGCCGTCCCGTCTCATCCACTACGGCGTAGGGTACCAGAAGCTCATCCAGCTGCTGCATCTGGGCGGACGCATACCGGCGGGCATACTCCGAAAGCCCTGCCACCAGAGCCTTCTTTCTGGTAAAATAGAGCCACAGGGAGATTGCCATGTAAATCAGAGTTGCGGCGGACACCATAATTCCGGCCAGCAGGTTTACCGCGCTGACCGCCACTGTCAGAAGAATCCACAGAGCCGAAAGCATGACCGGCCACTGCAGATAGATACGGAACCGTCCCCGCACCTTCATTTGATCATTCATCATTTCCCTCCAAATCCTATCCATAAGCGAAATACGCTTATCCTGTTTAGTATAGCACATCTTGGGGGGTTCGTCCATGATAAATGACGGAAGTAAAACTCCCCACTTATGGAATTTTTTTCTTGACAAGCCCCCCAAATCATGATAGGGTTAAGGAAGTGTAAGGGAGTAGTCGGCACCATATTCTTTCTGGTGCAACAAAGTCAACAGCACTGGAATTTTTATTCCTGGCTTCGTTTTAAATGGCAAGACTTACCTGGCTCTATTTGGAGATAAGAACCGGGGCGGTCTTTTTTTATATCTTAAATTCCCCTTTTCCCGGCAAAATCTTCAAAATTGAATACATGAGGGAGTAATTCCACATACTTTTCCCAAACAGGCAGGTATGCGGAATCAGTCAACATGGTGGCTTCTGGATCCAAAAGCCTGGCTGATTCATAAAGAATGAGACTCATATGCAGGTTTCGTTTGACATCACGTTTAACAGAGTCTGTGTATGAGTTTTTTATAAATCACTTATTTACCAATCTTTCAATTTTAAGGAGGAACAGCAACGTGAAAGAGTATCTATCCAGTTTCGAGGACGTGCTGAAAGAACAGAATTCTTCCCCGGACGGTCTGTCCAGCCAGGAAGCAGCGAAACGTCTTGAAAAGTATGGAAAGAACAAGCTGAAGGAAGGCAAGAAGGTTCCGCTGTGGAAGCGTTTTCTGGATGAACTGGCCGATCCCATGATCATCATTCTGATCGTGGCGGCCGTTATTTCCGGAATCACCGCAGCCTACGAGGGAGAATCCTTCGCAGATGTCATTATCATCATGATCGTGGTGATCATCAACGCCGTTCTGGGCGTAGTTCAGGAGAGCAAGGCCGAAGCCGCCATTGCCGCCCTTCAGGAGATCGCCGCCGCTACCAGTAAAGTCATGCGGGACGGCAAGATCGTAACTTTAAGAAGCGAGGACCTGGTTCCCGGTGATATCGTAGTGCTGGAAGCAGGTGACTCCGTTCCCGCCGATGGCCGCATCATTGAGTGCGCCAGCATGAAGATCGAGGAGGCCGCTCTTACCGGCGAGTCTGTTCCTGTCAATAAGATCGTAAATCTGCTGAATCTGGACGGCCAGAAGGATATCCCCCTGGGCGACCGGAAGAACATGATGTACATGGGCTCCACCGTAGTATACGGACGCGGCAAGGCTGTCATTACCGGCACCGGCATGGACACCGAGATGGGTAAGATCGCAGACGCCCTGGCCAATGCCCAGGAGGAGGAAACTCCCCTTCAGATCAAGCTGAACCAGCTGAGCAAATTCCTGACGGTCCTGGTTGTGGGAATCTGTATTGTGATTTTTGCCGTAGGTCTGTTCCGCTCCCAGCCCATTCTGGAAAGCTTCATGGTAGCCGTATCTCTGGCCGTAGCCGCTATTCCTGAGGGACTGGCAGCCGTTGTGACCATCGTGCTTTCCATCGGCGTTACCAATATGTCCAAGCGCAACGCCATTATCCGAAAGCTGACTGCAGTAGAAACCCTGGGATGTACCCAGATCATCTGTTCCGATAAGACTGGTACCCTGACTCAGAACAAGATGACCGTTGTGGACCATGCTGCCGACGATGAGAAAGCTCTGGAAATCGCCATGGCCCTCTGTTCTGACGCCAACCTGGACCCGGATACCAATGAGGCTGTTGGAGAGCCTACCGAGTGTGCTCTGGTCAACGATGCCAACAAGAACGGACTGCCCAAGACGAAGCTGTCCGAGGAGTATGTCCGCGTAAGCGAAGCTCCCTTTGACTCTATGAGAAAGATGATGTCCACCGTTCATCAGATGGGAGACGGCTCCATCATCCAGTTCACCAAAGGCGCTCCTGATGAGGTATTAAAGCGCTGCACCAAAGCGCTCATCGGCGGCAAGGTTGTTCCCATGACCGACGAAATCCGCGCTTCCATCTTAAAAAGCAACAAGGAGATGGCTGACCGGGCTCTGCGTGTACTCTGCGGCGCCCGCAGAGAGTGGGCCGCCCTGCCGGAAAGTTCAGAACCTGAATTTTTGGAGCAGGATCTGACTTACTTAGGTCTTTCCGGAATGATCGACCCTGTTCGTCCCGAGGTAAAGGCCGCTATTGTCGAATGTCGTGAAGCAGGCATCCGCCCGATCATGATTACCGGCGACCACAAGGATACTGCCGTGGCCATCGCCAAGGAACTGGGCATTATCGAGGATGCCAGCCAGGCGATTACCGGCGCACAGTTAAACGAGATCAGCGATGAGCAGTTCAAGCAGGACATTGAAAAATACTCTGTCTATGCCCGCGTACAGCCGGAGCATAAAGTTCGTATCGTAACAGCCTGGAAGGCCAAAGGCATGATCACCGCCATGACCGGAGACGGCGTAAATGACGCCCCCTCCATCAAGAGCGCGGACATCGGCATCGGCATGGGCATCACCGGTACGGATGTGACCAAAAACGTGGCTGACATGGTCCTGGCCGATGACAACTTTGCAACCATCGTTTCCGCAGTCGAAGAAGGCCGCCGCATTTATGCCAACATCCGCAAGGCAATCCAGTTCCTTCTGGCTTCCAATCTGGCGGAGGTATTAGCCATCTTCTTTGCCACCCTCATCGGATTTACCATCTTGGAGCCGGTACACCTGCTTTGGATCAACCTGATCACCGACTGCTTCCCGGCCCTGGCCCTTGGCATGGAGCAGAGCGAAGCCGACATTATGAAGCGTCCGCCCCGCAACCCCAAGGAGGGAATCTTTGCCGGCGGAATGGGATTTGACGTATTCTTCCAGGGCGCTATTGTAACTGCACTGGTTATGATCTCCTATATCACCGGACACGCCCTTGAAACCGGCGAATGGGTATTCACCAACAGCCACGATGGAACCACCATGGCTTTCCTGACTCTGTCCATGGTTGAAATTTTCCATTCTCTGAACATGAGAAGCCGCAGAGGCTCCATCTTCAGCTTAAAGACCCACAATAAATTCCTCTACGGCGCCATGATCGTATCCCTGATCCTGACTACCGCCGTAATTGAGATTCCTTTCCTGGCAGCAGCCTTCCAGTTCACTCCGATCGACCTGGAGGAGTATGCGATTGCTCTGGGCTTGGCAGTCTTAATTATTCCGATCATGGAAATTGTGAAATTTATTCAGAGAAAGCTTGGGGTTTAATTCTTTCGCTGCCCTGAATGCTAATCTGAAGCAGAATTTTTATCTTGACAGCAGGGATCTTTCCCTCTATAATCACAACTGGCCGCGGCAAACTGCCCGGCCAGCTGCTGCATCTGGCAGATTCAAAAAAATAAAAATTGAAAGGTGGCTATCCGAAGAATGTACAACAAATGATCGAAATGAAACAGTTTCACAGGGAATAGGGATTTTCTTCTCCAAATGGAAAGAAGACTTTTGTTCCCATGTCTCATTTCGTTCAGATGTTCTTCGGGCCGCCTCTTTTTTCGATTTAAGAGGCGTTTGGGCTGCATCCGGATTTTTCCGGCTGCGCCTTTGGCGTCTTTTTTCTTTGCCTGTTTTCCGAACTCATCTGAACGGAAGTTTAAGTTCAGGGAGGGATTTACCATGTTGTTAAAGGCACAGAATATTAAGAAAGAATACGGGACCCAGGAAATCCTGGAGATCGAAGCGCTGCAGATTGAGGATTTTGACCGGATCGGCCTGGTAGGTAAAAACGGTGCCGGCAAGTCCACGCTGATGTCCATTCTGGCAGGAGACCTTGAACCCGATGGAGGGAATGTGAAACGCCTCTGTCCCATCGCCCGGATTCTCCAGTCCCAGGAGGCGGATACCCCCGTCCAGGGCAGCTATATCAGCCGATTGGGACTGAAGGACTCCGCCGTAAAGAGCGGCGGTGAGCGGACGAGACTGGCCATCGGAGCCGCGTTCTCCCAGAACGCGCCTCTGCTGATGGCCGATGAGCCAACTACCAATCTGGACCTTGAGGGAATACTCCTTCTGGAAAAAATGATGGCCGGCTTTCGGGGTGCCATTCTCCTCATCTCCCACGACCGGGCTCTCCTAGACCGATGCTGCACCACCATCTGGGAACTGGAAGATGGGAAACTCCGGGTATTTGAGGGAAATTATTCCCAGTGGATGGCCCAGAAGGAACGGGAGCGGAATTTTGAACAGTTCCAGTATGACCAGTATCAGAAAGAAAAGAAACGTCTGACCCGGAATATCCAGGATTTCCGGGAACAGAGCCGTCAGATGATCAAGCCGCCCAGACATATGGGCAGCAGCGAATGGTTACTCTATAAAAATGGGGCCGCTGTCCGCCAGGGCCATGTCCAGGCCCGCACCAGAGCTGCGTTGAGCCGTCTGGAGCACCTGGAGAAAAAAGAAAAGCCGGCTCAGCTTCCGGAGGTTTCCATGAAGCTGCCGGACTCTAAAAAGATCCGCGCCCGATATGCGGTTTCCGTCCGGGATCTGACCATTCGGTATGAGGACCGGACCGTATTTCAGGGACTGGACTTTTTCCTGTCCTCCGGTAAACGCACCGTCATTACCGGTCCCAACGGCTCCGGAAAATCCAGTCTCATCCGGGCCGTTTTAGACCGTGTTCCGGGCGTTTCCGTCACCTCCGAAGCCTCCATTGCCTGTCTGTCTCAGGAGCAGGGCGACTTAAATCCCAGAAAGACAGTGCTGGAAAATGTATTGGAGGACGCCGCCTTTCCCCAGCATATCTGCCGGGCCGTGCTGGACAATCTCTGCATGAGTCCTGTGGATATCAAAAAGCCCGTCCCCGTCTTATCCGGAGGCGAGCGTGTAAAAACCGCCCTTGCGAAAGTGCTGGTGTCGGGCTGCAATCTTCTGATCTTAGATGAGCCCACCAACCACATCGACATCTACACCATGGCCGGGCTGGAGCGGCTTCTCTCCAGCTACGATGGGACGCTGCTGGCCGTCAGCCATGACCGGGCCTTTATCAGGCATGTGGCGGAGGAGGTGTATGTGATGAAGGATGGGCATCTTGTGCTTCAAAGCTGAAACATATCATTTTCATTTTGAAGGTCCGGGCTCTTGCCAGAAGAATATTTCCTGTGCTATTCTTATCTATATACAAAACAGCTCCTGGGGTAAGTTCTTCTGGGAGAGCTGCGGCTTTCATTTACATTTTTCATTCATTGATTCTTCAAGCGGTTCTTTTGTCTTTTATCATCTCTTTCCGGCATTTCCGCCTGTTCGGCACTGAATCCAGATCAAGCTTCAATGACCTGCAAAATAAGTCCTGCTCCCACGTTCCTTGCCGCCAGGAAGAAATGGAGGTTCCATGCAGGAAAAAGACATCATCAGCAACCGTTACCTTGCAGTTAATGAACGTTTTGCTCAAATCTGCAACAACACCCTCTTTGGCGGCAAGCCGCTGATTCTGCCGGAAAAGCTGGTTTCCCTGGACCGGACCGAGGCCTATATCTCCTCCGGCAAAACCAAAACAAGCAGACGCGAAAGCCCTCAAGCTTCCCAGCTGTATCGGGACATTCTGAAGATTTATGACAACCGGCTTCTGATTCTGATGCTGGGAATCGAAAACCAGACGCACATTACCAGTCTTATGCCCCTCCGGCAGCTTCTCTACGACGCCCTGCGCTATCAGAAGCAGCGGGAAGATATTGCCCGGGTCCACCGAAAGCGGAAAGATTTAAAAGATGAGGAATTTGTCAGCGGCTTCTCCCGCGAAGACCGGCTGGTCCCTATTCTCAATCTCGTGGTTTACTGGGGAACAAAGCCATGGGACGGCCCTCTAAGGCTGCATGAAATCCTTGACATTAAAAGCGATTTGGTGGAATATAGAGATAAGATCAACGACTACCGCATCAATCTTCTGGATGTAGGGCGGATGGAAAATCTGGAGGATTACCACGGAGAGTTAAAGGCGCTTCTGGGGTTCGTAAAATATCAGGCAGACCAGCAGGCCTTGGGACGATTTGTAGCTCAGAATGAAGCTCTCTTCTCCCATGTAAGCCAGGAAACAACGCATGCCATGGCCGCTCTGGGAAACGCCCGCAATCTGGAATCTTATATTCAATACGAACAAAACAAGGAGGATATGCTCATGTACGGAGATGTCAACGAAGCTATTCAGGGAATGATGAACGACAAGCGGAAAGAAGGACAGGCTAGAGGGCAGCGGCAGAAAACCCACCAAGTCGCCCGCAACATGTACATCCGCGGATTCTCCGCCCAGGATGCCGCCGGCCTCCTGGATGAACCGGCGGAACGGGTGGAAGCCTGGTATCAGAAGTGGGACCAGGAACGGTAAAGATCCTCCACCGCAAACTGAATCTTTGTAGCGTTAAATCCCTTTTCCAGGGGGAATAAAAAGTAAGTATCATCCGGTACGGACAGCACCACGCACTGCCCCTTTCCCCGGTAATCATACTCGGTGTGAATGGAGGTCATGGAAGCAGAGGGGAAATGAAGCGTGCGCTGCTGTCCGTCCCGGTAATCCCGGAAGCTTAAATCAAATCCCATCTTCTCATGAACCAGTCTCCCTTTCCCACAGTCAATAAAATTCACACTGTTGGGCAGGGCCTCCACCCGGACGGAACAGTCCAGCCGGTACCGTCCTTCCCGGATTTCCCGAATCACATTCGCCCGCTCCCACTCATACCAATCAGGTATCTTCACATTGGTGCCCAGGGACGTCTTTCCCCTGGTATTTTTTTCTTCCGTCAGATCCCCATATTCATCCATTTCCCAGGCAGACCCGCACGCCCTGCAGAAAATCCTGGCTCCCTGAGAATCCATCTCAAATTCATGCCCGCAGACGGGACACTGATACAACGGCATATGAAGCCCTTCGGCCCTCCAGGGAACATCAATCGCCATCCTGTTTTCTCTCTGATAACGGTACTCATCATAGGAAAGAAGACCGGAAAGCCGCGAGAGGATTTCTTCTGCAGAAAGCTCCCTGGCTTCCTCTGCAGAAACTGCCAAAGTCATCTGCGCCTTCAGCCTGGCCTCCCTGCGAATCCGCGTATTCCAAATCGGGGACTGAAGATAATTCCCCTGCATATTCAAAGTCACCACCGGAACCTTCAAAAGCTTCACCAGCTTTGCCACAGACAGCGTCAGTCCGGAGCTGGTTCCCACATTGGCATACCTGGCCTCCGGATAGAGAACTAAAATCCCCTTTCGCTCCATAACACGGCGGATATTCTGAACCAGGGCAAGATCATCCACAAATTTTCTGGTACCCAGGCAGCCGGCCTGACGGTAGTACCATTCTCCAAATGCTTCAAAGCCCTCCAGCTCCGATACGTAGTTGGCCCGATGCGGAAAAAGGGCCAGAGGGGTCACATAAAAATCCGTAAAAGAATGATGAGTCCCCAGCACCAGGAAGGGAGGCCTTAACCCCTCCACCCCCTTTTTGTCGATGGTCAGCCCCGTTCCCCTGGTCTTGAGCCAGCACAACAGCCACAAAAAAGGCAGAGCCAGAAGATTCTGACGAGGAGGAACTCGAAAACGGTCAAAAGGCGCAGTTTCCGGCTTCTCCTCCAAATCCTTTCTCACATAACGGCGCACCGGCGTAATAGAGGCTAAAAAGAGATACAGCAGGGCCGTCACCAAAAAAGAGAAGCCTGTCGGCGTCAGCGTAAAAAGCAGCCGATGATGGATTTCCCCTGTAACCGGGTTGTAGATGAAAAGTGAAGCCGCCACTCCTGCAGCCAGACATGCAAAACCTGCCAGGTTAAATCCCCCTGTATAGCAGTAACTGTTATGCCCTTCCAGCTCATAAGCGCTCCGAAAAGCCAGCCTCTGGCGCCGGACAAAAAAGAAATCCGCAAAAAGCAGAGCCGCCAGGGGAGCATAGACACAGGATCCGATGGTCAAAAAAGCGCCGAAATACTCCACAATCTTTCCCCACAGGCAGAGAATCCCCACATAGATTCCCAGAATCACCACGATCAGCCGGTAGCTGGCCCGATGAAAGGTGGATTTGAGCATCACCCCATAGATGTAGGAACCTACGGCCTGGGTCCCGATATTGGCAAATGCCACCAAAAGCAGGGCCGTCAACGACAGCCCCGGAACGGAAAGCACCGCCATCATCATAGCCGGGTCCTGGGACATTTCGCCTGTGACATACTGGGTCGCAATGGCCATCACCGCCCCCAGAACCACAAAAAGGGAACCGGAAAGCCCCTGGCCCAGCACACCGGCCAGATAGCCGCCCCGCTCCGTCTTCGCCAGACGGGGCACCTCCGCCATCCCGCCCACCAGGGTAATGACAAATGCAAAATTGGCCTCAATGGACAGAATATAGGAGGTCGTCCGGTCCTGATGCCCCAGCGGCGGAACATAGTCCCAAATCACATCAAAAGGCACCCGGACAAAGCCAATTGCCGTTACCAGCACCCCCACAGCCAGCAGGGCCGGCACCAGAATCCGGGTGGACCAGGTAATGGGCCCCAATCCTTTAAAAGCAATCCCGCTGCCCAAAAGCACGCACAGTAACGCCAGCATCAGATGGCTGCCGGCAGGAAGGGGAAGGCCGAAAATAAGGGCCAGGTTTTCCATAGAGGAGGCAAACAGGTCCGCGCACACGGCATACCAGGGAAAATTAATGGCAATAATCACCAGGGTCATCACCTTCACTCCCCTGACTCCAAATACCGCCCTGAGCCAAATCCAGATATCAATCCCATACCGGACGGAAAGAATCACCGGAAGCTGGTAGAGCAGCAGCATAAAAAGAGCGCCCGCAAAGGCCCCGGTTAAAAGCTGGCGAAACCCCACCAGGCTGGCCAGATAAGCGCCCTGGGTATAGCTCCAGGTAGCAATGCAATATCCGGACAGGATCAGCATGGCGTCCAAAAAACCATACTTTCTCTCTCCCGGCAGAACCGGAAGAATTCCGAACAGCACCTCCCGCTCAATAGCCTTTTCCCGGGACTTTTCCTGAAATTTCTCCTGCTGTTTCATACCCATTTCCTCATTTTCCCCTCAATCTTCAAACCAGCCAGGCCCCCGCGATCAAAAGCAGCAGACAGACAGCAATAGCCAGCGCCGCCCACCGGTAATCCGCTGGCCTCATAGCCGGTACCTTTGGCCCGGATGGGTCTTCCATCCGGGCGATCCGCTTTTCAAGTTCTTCTTCAAACCATTTCTCTTCTTCCATGGCTCTAATTGGTCCTGGGTATTCTCCGCTTGGCATTCCAGGAACCGTACTCCTTCTTCTGTTTCTCCGTTCTGGCATCAGTCCCTCTTTCCGCTGCCCCGTTTTCACAGGTATTGCCATAAGCCCTGGCGTTCATGATCAGCATCTGGAGCCGGTTTTCAATATTGGCAAAGCTTACATCCGGGTCGTAATCCAGTGAAAGGATCTGGGCGTCCGGATACAGTTCCTTTAAACGCTTGGTCACGCCTCTTCCCACAATGTGGTTGGGCAGACAGCCAAAGGGCTGAAGAATGACAAAGGCACGGCAGCCCTCCTTGGCGTAATGGATGATCTCCGCCGGAATCAGAACCCCCTCGCCCGTGTCAAAGGTGTGCTGAATAATGGGGTCGCTGCCCGTTACCAGCTTAGGCAGACGGGTGGGCGGGGTATACAGCGGGTGAGCCGCCGCAATCCGGTCCGTGGTATCGTGGGCAAACTCAAAAATCTGGTCTGCAATCCGGTACCATCCCTTCTCTTTTAAAGGCTGGCTCAAATGGTACTCCCGGTTCTGCATATCCTTGGTAAAATACGTTTTCCGGATCACATCGGTCATGTGGGCCTCGATAATCTCAAAACCGTTCTTTTCCAGATAGGCCTCGATGTCGTGGTTTGCCCCCGGATGGAAGTTCAGCAGATATTCTCCCACGATCAGAACCTGGGGACGCGTTCTGCTCCGGTCATAGGGTACCTCTTTCATGTACCGGATGGCCTGGGCGAATCCCTTTCTGGCGCCGGCAATCCCATGATACTGAAGGCCCTCGCACAGGGCGTCCATTCCCTTTTCAAATGCCCTGTCAGCGCTGCCCTTCTCAAGCTCATAGGGACGGATCTTCCGCAGCAGTCCCTCCAGGGCGTCGATCATAGGCAGGGCAAATGCGATCCGCATGGCAGTCATCAGGTTCATCTGGAATCCCGGATGAATCTGATGGGGGTCCTGGTCATCGTTGGTCAGAATGGGAACCCCGGCAAAGCCTGCATCGTCCAGAGCTTTCCGCAGCAGCTTGCTGTAATGGGTCAGACGGCAGTCTCCCATATATTTTCCCATTCCGATGGCCACATGGTCCAGGTCGTAGCGGCCGCTTTTTAAAGCAGCCAGAGCCTCCCCGATGACCATCTGGGCGGGGAAGCAGATATCGTTATGTACGTACTGTTTTCCGTAGCGGATGGCCTCCTCCCGTCCCAGCTCCAGAGGCTCGGTTTTTAACCCCTGTCCCGCAAAAGCGGCAGCCATGATCCGGCTGAATGCATGGGAAGTGTTGGGGATCAGCACCACTCTGCTCTTCCGGTCCGAGGTCTTAAATTTTACCGGATAGGGCTCCGGAAGAGGACGAACCTGAAGCTCTTCCTCCCGGCTCCTGCGGATTGCCAGCGTCTCCAAAAAGGAGCGGACACGAATCCGCAGAGGACCCTGGATATCGCTCTCATCCAGTTTCAGTACCAGGGGAGTTTTTCCGGATATCTCCTTCATCAGCCGGATAATCTCATCAGACAGGTACGCATCATGGCCGCAGCCGAAGCTGACAATCTGCACATATTCCAGTTCCTCCCTGCTGGCCGCCATAATAGCAGAGGAGAGCATCCGGGCATGGTAATTATTTACAATCTCCACCGAGCTTCTGCTCAAATCCACCTCTTCCAGACCAGGAAGGGAATCCACCGTCAGCACCGGGATGCCCTGGGAGGTAAACATGTCCGGCAGATTGTGATTCACCAAAGAATCGTTCTGATAAGGCCGGGACGCCAGCACCAGGGCGAATTTTCCTTCTTTGCGGACCCGCTGCAGAATCTCTTCTCCTTTTTTCTTTAAGCTTCCCTTAAACTGTGCCATAGCCTCATCAGCAGCGCCGATGGCGGCTTCCACCTGGGACTTTTCAATGCCGAACGCTTCTTTCATATAAGAAATCAGCTGACGGTCCCGGTCCTTTTTGCTGTACCAGTGAAAGAGAGGGGCATCGTAAGCGATGTTCCACTGCTTCTGGGGCGAATCGGAGTTCTGAACTACAAAGGGATATCCCTTGACTACCGCGCACATGGAATTGCTGGAGGCCACCGTATTCTCCGACGGCGTGGTCGTAATGGAGGGCATGAAAATCCGGTCTACCTTGTGGGATGCCAGATTTCTCAAATGGCCGTGAACCAGCTTTGCCGGGAAACACACCGTATCCGAGGTTACGGCCGCCAGGCCGTTTTCATACATCTGCCTGGTAGTAGGGTCGGACAGGCGCACCTGGAAGCCGAGACTGCGCCAGAAGGTAGTCCAGAAAGGCGCCAGCTCCCAGAAGGACAGAACTCTCGGCAGACCAATCACCGTATCCCTCTCCTGGACGGGCCGGGCGATGGGGTAATCCTGGAACAAAAGCTTCTCCCTAAGGGCGAAGAGATTCTCCGTCTCCCGCAGCTTCTTTCCCTGCTCCTTTACCTGGGCAATCACCGCCTGGTCCCTTGGGTCTCCCACAACCTCTCCTCTCTCACAGCGGTTATTGGTCACCCAGTTTTTCCCGTTGGGGAAGGAGAGAATGGTACGTTTGCAGTGGTTGACGCAGAAGGGACAGGGGGAATCCTCCTTCTGGGTGTAGGTAAAATCTTCCATGGCATCCAGGCCGATAAAGGTCCGGACATCTTGGCCTTCCTTTGCCAGCTGCTCCTGGCGGTTCTCCTTTGCCAGAAGGGCCGCGCCGATGGCGCCCATCATCCCCGCATAGGGAGGACGGACAACCTCCCGTCCCAGATACTGTTCCAGAGCCCGCAAGACAGCATCGTTCTGGAAGGTTCCGCCCTGAACCACAATCTTCTCTCCCAGAGAATCCAGGTTGGAGACCCGGATTACCTTGGTAAATACATTTTCGATGATGGAACGGCAAAGCCCCGCCATAATATCTGCCGGCTGTTTGCCGTTTCTCTGGGCAGTGACAATGCTGCTGTTCATGAACACGGTGCAGCGGCTTCCCAAAAGCGCCGGACTGTCCGATGAAAATGCCTTCCGGGCAATCTCATCGACCGGAATATTGAGCGAAGCCGCAAAATTCTCCAAAAAGGAGCCGCAGCCGGAGGAGCATGCCTCATTGACCACAATGTTGGTGATCACTCCGTTGTCCAGCCAGATGGCCTTCATATCCTGACCGCCGATGTCCAGCAGGAAGGTGATGTCCGGCACATACCGGGAAGCGGCCCGGGCGTGGGCCACTGTTTCTACCGTATGGTACTCTGCGGAAAATGCCTTTTCAAACAGCAGCTCCCCGTATCCGGTGGTCCCTGCCGCCAGGATTTCCAGTTCGGTTCCCTTCGCCCTCCAGCGGTCCCTGAGAGCCAAAAGAGCCTTCCGTGCCACCTCCAGGGGTTCTCCCCCATTGGAGGCGTAGAAGGAATCCAGAATATGCTCCTCTTCATCCATCAGCACAAATTTGGTGGTGGTGCTCCCGGAATCGATGCCAAGGTAAACCCGCAGAGTTCCCTCTGACTCCGGCTCCCATACATCCAGCTTGTGGCTATGGCGCTTTTCAAATTCTTCCTGCTCCTGGGGTGAGTCAAAAAACGCGGGGGCAGACTCCGCCTCTCCTCCCTGGAGGCTTTCTCTGGCTGCCGCCAGGGAATCGGAAAGCTCTTGTAAGCTTACCGGGGCAGCAGACTCAAACAGTTCATTTAGGGACAGAGCCGCACCGTAGGCCACCATCGTTTCCGGGTGGTCCGGAATCAGGATATCTTCTTCCCTCAGGTTCAGCCGCTCTGCAAATACCTGGATCAGCCTGGGCTCAAAGGTCATGGGTCCGCCCTCGAAAATCACCGGCCCCCTGATGGTCAGTCCCTGGGCCAGGCCGCCGATGGTCTGCTTGGCCACCGCGTGGAAAGCAGAGAGGGCCAGATTGCTCTTGGACACTCCCTGATTTAACAAGGGCTGGATATCCGTCTTGGCGTAAACGCCGCAGCGGCCGGAAATGTCATACACTGTCTCCCCCTGACTTGCCAGAGCGTTCAGCTCATTGGAGGGCACCCGGAGAATCGAAGCCACCTCATCCAGGAAAGCCCCTGTTCCTCCGGCGCAGCTGCCGTTCATCCGCATATCGGAAACGCTTAATGTTCCCGTAGCCTTGTCCCGCTTAAAAAACAGCACCTTGGCATCCTGTCCCCCCAGCTCAATGGCGGTAGATACGTTCCGAAACTTCTTCCGGATCGCGATAGAGTTGGCCACTACCTCCTGCACATAGGGAATCCCAAGCCGGTCCGCCAGGGTCTTGGAACCGGAGCCGGTCAGTGCCAGGTAAAGCTCGTCCTCCCCGAACTGCTCCTCCAGCTGTTTTAAGCAGCGCTCCACGCTCTCCACCTGTCTGGCCCCGTGGCGGGCATAATTGGAATATAAAATTTCACCTGAAGCGGGATTCATGACCACGATCTTTGTTGTTGTCGAGCCAATGTCAATCCCTGCATGGAGTTTTCTTCTGTCCACTTTTTGTTTCCTCCGAATCTAACTAAATTAAGTCCTTATTCATAACGGTTGGGTACATCCCCGTCCTGAACGGTTGCCTTTATTCCATATTCTGCTGCATCCGGGAGAGAAATTCCAGCAGCTGCCGGATTTCCTCCTCCTCAAAACCGGTGAGCAGTTTATTTTCAATCTCCATGATCCGCCTGCGGTTTTCCTGGCAGATTGTCAGTCCTTTGGGCGTCAGGGTGATCTTCTTGGCCCGCTTATTCTGAGGGAGAGGCTCCCTTAAGATCAGGCCCTTCCGCTCCATGGCCTTCAAAATCTCCGTAGCGGTGGAGCCCCGGACGTTAAACTGTGTTTCCAGGTCCTTCTGAAACACGTCCTGCCCAGCCCTCTGGACGATATACACCAAAAACCACTCCTGGGTGCTGGTGGGATGATTCTTCGGGTCTTCCATCTCCGCCCGGTTGTTGTAAATATGCCGCCGCATCATATTCACAGTGCTCAGCAGCTCCCCTCCCACCATCTGGTTTGCATCACATTTTTCCATAGTTGCCCTCGTTTTTCCCGCCGTCCTGAACGGTTGCATTAAATAATTAGGATTTGAACTATACAATAGGATATATGGGAAGTCGAAATTTGTCAACCGGTTTTTCTCTCATTTGCCTGGCTTTCCATATAGCCGGCATCACAAAGGCCGGGAACATGTTTCTCTGTTCCCGGCCTTTGGACAGCCCTCAGGGTTCTTCCCCCATTTCTGCAAAATCACTTTACTTTTCCTTCTTTTTCCCATTTCGGGAAAGCTCCAAAATCTCCTCAAATACAGTCAGGATCTGCTCTCTCCGTTCAGGAGAAAACTGGCGCAGCCCGGCAGCCAGACCATCCATCCGGTCCTCGCCCACAGGGGCCTGTCCCTCCATAATCCAGGAAGCCGGAACCTCCAGGGCCTGGGCAATCTCCCGCAGTGTGAACACCGATACCATGGTCTCTCCCCGTTCCAGCCGGGTGATGCAGGAAGCAGAGATGGACACCATGCTGGCCAAATCCGCCTGCTTCAGCCCCCGCTCCTCCCTGATCTTTCTGACCCGTGCCCCAATTTCCGGATCACCCTTGCTCTTGCGCTGCTTTTTCTCCATAATATTTGCCACCTCATGCATATCTCCAGTTTAACAATGGGGAAAAAGATTGTATAATGATTAATATGCACTTCGTATTGACTAATATACACATCTCTGAGAGAGCGATGTGACAGACTAAGCACTTTTAAGCCGCGCAAACTGCGGCAGAATGGAGAACGTATGATGGAACAGCAAAGATTTGACGTGGAAACCAAACGGGTACTTCTGGCCGGCCTTCAGCAGAGCGGGTATTCTCTGGAAGAGGCTCTCCCGGAAATTTTGGAGGAGCTGAAACAGCTGGGCGGCCCTTCCTCATCCCCAAAGCTCTATGCCAAAACCGCGGCCCAGTTCATCCTGGCCTACCTGGAACTGGGGTTCAGCTATCTGCGGCATCGGGAGCTTTTCGACCCCATTTTAGAGTGGGCCGGTCTGGACAGCCTGTCCCTCCCCGCCTTTTGGCGCTGCAATCCTTTCATTCCTCTAAAGAAAAGTCCCGTCCGTTCCATGTTCCGCAAATGGCCTGCATCCCCGCACAATTCTCACACCATCATCCAGGCGGTAGAGGATGTGCTCCGGCGGGTATCCACAGGTGATGTGGGCTGTTACCAGTATTACACTGCCAGAAGGGACGGAACCTTCACCTCCCTCTACCAGCTGAATGTATACGAGGATTACGCCATCTTCCACGATGTGATGGAGAACCGCTACTATACCCTCTCCGCCGGTCCGGTTCGCCTTCCCTTAAACCTTCCCCTCTCCTGAGCCCTTGCCTGGTACTGACAGCGAGCAGAAAAGCCGGCAAAATTACTCTGCCAGCTCCGCAAGTTTTTCCGTCAGCTCTTCGGCCATTTTCAGCATAGCCTCGCTGTCCTTATTTTTATGCTTTATATCCTGATACAGCAGAACCGGTTCTTCTTTACCGGTCATCTTCAGCTGTCCCTTATATTCCGCCAGAAGCTGCGGAAACTGCTCCACCTTCAGCTTTGCCCTGCGGTAAAGAGTCAGCCGCACTTCCTGACGGTTAATCAGCACCTCCGTCACATATGCACGATGGGCCTGGCCCTTTAAGGCGGCAATGCGCAGCAGATGGTCCACGCTGGCAGGGATCTCCCCGAAGCGGTCCATCAGCTCATCCTGCATATCCATGGACTCCTCCTGAGTCTCAATAGCGGAAATCCGTTTGTAAATATCCAGCTTCTGATACTCGTTCTTAATATAGGAAGCGGGAATATACGCGCTGATGTCACATTCCACTGTGGTTTCAAAGGATTCCTCCTGGGTCTCCCCGTCTTTTAAGGCCTTTACTGCCTGGTTGAGCATCTTACAGTACAGATCATATCCCACTGCCTCCATATGTCCGTGCTGCTCTGCTCCCAGCACATTGCCGGCCCCCCGGATCTCCAGATCCCGCATGGCAATCTTGATGCCGCTTCCCAGCTCCGTAAATTCCCGGATAGCCTGAAGGCGTTTTTCCGCCTCCTCTTTGAGCATCTTGTCCCGCTTGTACATGAGAAAGGCGTAAGAGGTCCGGCTGGAACGCCCAACCCTTCCTCTCAGCTGGTACAGCTGGGAGAGGCCCATCCGGTCCGCATCCTGGATGATCAGGGTGTTTGCGTTTGGAATATCCAGGCCGGTTTCAATAATCGTGGTGGACACCAGCACATCGATGTCTCCGTTGATAAAGTCCGCCATAATCCGCTCCAGCTCGTGCTCCCGCATCTGCCCGTGGGCGTAGGTGACCACGGCCTCCGGCGCCAGACCTGCAATCCGGTTTGCCACCTCCTCAATGTCAGTGACCCTGTTGTATACATAATACACCTGTCCGCCTCTGGCCATCTCCCTGTTAATGGCTTCCCGGATCATCTCCTCGTTATACTCCATAACATAAGTCTGGATGGGCATGCGGTCCACCGGAGGTTCCTCCAGAACACTCATATCCCGGATGCCCGCCAGACTCATGTGAAGGGTCCGCGGGATCGGGGTGGCAGTCAGGGTTAAGACATCCACATTTTCCTTCAGCTTCTTAATCTTTTCCTTGTGGGTCACGCCGAAGCGCTGCTCCTCATCGACGATCAGCAGTCCCAAATCTTTAAATTCCAAATCCTTGGAAAGCACCCGGTGGGTACCGATGACAATATCCACCATGCCTTTGCGCAGTCCCTCCAAGGTCTGCTTCTGCTGTGCCGGGGTGCGGAAACGGCTGAGCATATCCACCCGCACCGGAAAATCCTTCATCCGCTGGACAAAGGTGTTGTAGTGCTGCTGGGCCAGAATCGTAGTGGGCACCAGGTATACCACCTGCTTGCTGTCCTGCACCGCCTTAAAGGCCGCCCTCAGGGCTACCTCCGTTTTGCCGTACCCCACATCCCCGCAGATCAGACGGTCCATGATCTTTTTGCTCTCCATATCGGACTTGACGGCTTCGATGGCATCCAGCTGGTCCTCTGTCTCCTCATAGGGGAACAGCTCCTCAAATTCCTTCTGCCATACCGTATCCGGTCCGTACTGGAAGCCGTTTTTCTCCTGTCTGGCGGCATAGAGCTTTACCAGGTCCCTGGCGATCTCCTGGACCGCCCCTCTCACCCGGCTCTTGGTCTTGGCCCACTCGCCGCCTCCCAGCTTGTTTAACTTCGGCTTTCTGCCGTCGGCCCCGGAATATTTCTGGATGCTCTCCAGCCTGGTCGCAGGAAGATAGAGGTTTCCCCCGTCCCCGTACTCGATCTTGATGTAGTCCTTGGTAACCTTATCCCGTTCTACCTTCTCGATTCCGCGGTAGATTCCCAGTCCATGCTCCTCGTGAACGACATAGTCGCCCACGGACAGCTCGGAAAAGCTGCGGATTCCCTGGCCCTGATAGCTGGTCTTTTTCCTCTTCCGCTTCTTTTTTTCCACTCCGAACATGTCGCCTTCCGTGATGAAGACGAACTTGATCAAGGGATATTCAAAGCCCCGGTGAAGATTTCCGTGAACCACCAGGATCTGCCCCGGCAGTACATCGGGAATCTCCCCCTTCTCCTGGTCCGGACAGAATGCCCGCAGCTCATACTCCCGCAGGTCGCTGGCCAGACGGCTGGCTCTGGTTCTGGAGGCTGACAGCAGCACCACTCTCCAGCCTTCCTTCTTCCACCTGGTCAGATCCTTAATGAGCATCTCAAAGCTGTTTTGATAGGAGCTGACATTTTTCACCGTAAAGCCGAATTTGCGGCTGACCTTCATGCCGGGAAGCTTCTGGTCCAGGCCTGTCAGCATGACCGTAGTGCTCCGCTGGATCCGGGCCATCACCCGTGCGGCCGGATCGAGAAGTTCTGTCTGTCCGGGAAGCACATAGCCGTTTTCCAGCCGGTGGGACATGCTCTCACGAAATTCCATCTCCACAGTCTCGCTCTTTTCCTTCAGCCTCAGAGGCTCATCCAGGTAAAGAATGCTGGAGCTTTCCGGAAAATAGTCCAAAAAGGACACCGCGTCCTGGCAGAAATAGTGTATATAGCCGTCCAGTCCCCCCAGACGCCAGCCCTCCCGGACGCCCTCCACAAATTCCTTCACCGTCTGGGAAATCCGGTGAGCCGCCTCGCTTTTGTGCTGGTCTCTCAGGGCCTTTTCATAGTTCTTTTCTTCCTCCTCAATGGCTCTTAATCCTTCTTCCAGACACGCCTGTTCTAACGCTACCTCCGTAGCCGGATAGATGGTAACCTGAGAAAGCTCCTCCACGGAACGCTGGCTCTCCACATCAAAGCTGCGGATGGAATCCACTTCATCGTCCCAGAGTTCGATGCGAATCGGCGTTTCCTCGGTCAGGGGAAAAAGGTCCACGATCCCGCCCCGGATGGAAAACTGCCCCATGCCGTCCACCTGGGCCATCCGCTCGTAGCCCATGGACGCAAGCTGGCTTTTCAGCTTCTCCAAATCCAGGATCTGTCCGCACTGGATCGAGATCGTCCGGCGTTCCAGCGCATCGAGGGGCAGCAGATGGTCCATCAGGCCGTCCACTGTAGTCACTACTATCCCGCCTGGTTCCGTAAGCAGGCGCTTCAGCACCTCAATCCGCTGCCTGGTCAGCAGATTTCCATGAATATCCGCACTGTAAAACAGAAGGTCCCTGGCCGGGTACAGCCAGACCTTGTCTGTAAAGTTCCGGAAATCCTCATAGATCTCCTTTGCCCGGGAATCATCGTAGGTTACCGCCAGATGCCATTTAAAATTCCCCTGACCCTCTCCTCCTGCTTCCTTTCCCAGCTCATACATCAGATGAACTTTCTGCGAGTCCAGAGTTCCCGTTGCCTGAACCGGCCCCTGGCCTTTTTTTACAGCCTCCAGTAAATTTTCATATTCCTGCAGCTCCAACAGCGGATTTTGCATGGTTACTTCTCCTCTCCGGCCTTATGGCCGTTAAACCGGTTCATGGCCCGGTCCGCTCCCTCCGTAATCAGGGTTTCCACCGCCTCTGCCGCCTCTTTAAAAGCGTCCTCCATTTTCGCCTGGTCCTCTTTTGAGAAACGGCTCAGCACATAGTCGGCCAGATCCATCCTGGGGGGCTTGGCCCCCACGCCCACCTTCACTCTGGGAAACTCCTGGGTTCCCAGATGCGCGATGATATTCTTAATCCCATTGTGTCCTCCGGCGCTCCCCTTTGTCCGGATCCGAAGCTGCCCCACATCCAGGCTCACATCATCGTACACTACGATTATATGTTCCGGCTGAATTTTATAGAAATCCGCTGCCGCCCGGACGCTCTCTCCGCTTAGATTCATATAGGTCTGGGGCTTTAAGAGGATCACCTTCTGTCCGCCGATGATCCCTTTTCCATAGTATCCCCGAAACTTCTTCTCCTCCACGGACACGAAAAGCCGGTCCGCCAGCCGGTCAATGACCTCAAATCCCACGTTATGCCGTGTTCCCTCGTACTGCCGGTCCGGGTTTCCAAGTCCCACAATCAAATACATCACGTCTTCCTGTTCTCCCTTTCTCAATCTTTTTTTCATCCAATCCAAGACAGATTTCATGACGGTTTTCCTCTGCTTTCGCCTATTTGCGGCACGCCGGAAAGCGCTAGACAAGCCGCTTGCGGTATCTAACGCTTTCCTCTCAGTTTCTTTCTGCTGTTTGATTGTAGCAAAAGAGGTATTGATTGTAAAGGGGCATCTTACCTCCTGGCATAGACCAAAATCCCGTCCCGCAGCCGGACATTCAACTCCCCCTGCTCCAGCCAGTATTCCGCCATAGAGCGGACCAGCCGCTCCAGAAGCCTGGCCTTCTCCACCGTTTTTACGGAAGTGTTCTTGGCCCGGGCCACCTTTCCTGCCAGTTCCTCCAGGGTATTCTCCCCCTGGCACAGATTCCGCATCTCCTCCAGTCCCTCTTTCATCTGCCTGAGATTTTTTTCTGCAAGGGAAGCAATCTCTTCCCGGACAATGCCCTGATGGGCCAGAACATACGCTTTATCTTTATATGGAAGCTTCCGAATCCATTCCATGGTCTCCAGAGCCCTTGTCCAATCCAGCATATAAAACAATTTTTCCCACTCCAGTTCCCTGGGGCCAAAGAGGCTGTCCGCCAGGTACATCACGCCGTCCGGCGTTTCAATCCCCATATGGCTTGCCGCATGTCCCGGCAGGGGAAACAGCTTAAAAATCACTCCGCAGACCTCTGCCTCCTTCGCCCCCGGAGACAGGATCTGGTCCGCCCTGCACACCATCTGGCCGCAGTAGACTTCATTGTCCTGAACCGTATGAGAATAGAAGCAGGCCTTTAATGCCAGGGCATCGTGAGTCATCCCCGCGTCAAAGGCAGTCATCACGATCCGGGCCCCATACCGTTCTTGAAGGCATGAGCAGTTCTCCACATGGTCATAATGTGCATGGCTGACCAGCACTGCCCGGACCTCAATTCCATTATCCCTGAAAAAGCCCAGCAGATTTTCCCTCTGGGAAGAAGGACCGCAGTCCAGTAAGATCCATTCTTTCTCCGTTATACGGTAAAAGGGGATGCAGATACCGGGCAGAAACAGGCAGCCCGTATTCCCCAAAATCATCTTGGCCTGAACCAAACTCATCTTTTTTCCTCTCCGTTTCCTCTCAATAATCAAACACTCCGCAGCAGGCCGCCATGGCGCAGCGCACCAGTCACAGCTCAGACTTCGGAGTATTTGACGATTTCTTTCTATATTATGATGTTACTTCCTGCTCTCCTTGATTTCTTTGATCAGTGCGGGGATCACCGTATTCAGATCTCCCACCACACCGTAATCTGCGATGCCGAAGATCGGTGCATCCGGGTCCTTGTTGATTGCTACGATCACATCTGAACCGCTCATTCCGGCCACATGCTGGATAGCTCCCGAAATGCCGCAGGCGATATAGAGCTTGGGTGCTACGGTTTTTCCCGTCTGGCCTACCTGATGGACATGACCAATCCAGTCAGAATCCACCGCCGCCCTGGATGCTCCCACTTCGCCGCCTAAAACGTCCGCCAGCTCCTTAATCAGCTCAAAGCCCTTGGGGCCGCCTACTCCCCGTCCGCCGGAAACAATGATCTCTGCATTCTCCAGATTCACGCTGCCTGCACCGGCCTCTTTTAATACCTCTACCAGCCGTGTGCGCATATGCTCCGGATTGACCGTAACCTGTTCGTGGATAATCTCCGGCTGATTTTCCGGATCTCTCTCGCCCTTTTTAAATACGCCGGGACGCACCGTTCCAATCTGGGGCCGGTGGTTGGGACACATGATCACCGCGAGAAGATTTCCGCCAAATGTAGGACGGGTCCACGCAATGTTTCCCGTTTCCTCATCGTAATCCACCGCCGTGCAGTCAGCAGTCAGGCCGGTTTTTAACCGGCAGGACAGCCTAGGCCCCATATCCCGGCCCACATTGGTAGCTCCGATCATCATTGTTGATGGGCCGTATTTCTGTACCAGTTCATACATCGCATCGGTATAGAGCTCTGTTGAATAATGCTTAAATTCCGGCCTGTCCGCCACAATGATCCGGTCTGCTCCGTATGCAGCAGCTTCCTTTACCGCATTCTCCACACCGCAGCCGATTACTACGGCCACAAGGGCGCCGTTCTGGGCCTCCGCCAGTCTTCTTCCGGGGCTTAACAGCTCCAGCCCCACATTTCTGGCCTCTCCCTCGTCCGTCGTCTCAATAAATACCCATAAATCCCTGGTTAATGCTTCCATATCCTCTATGCCTCCATCTATATGATATTTCCGGCATTTAACAGCTCAAAGAGTTTCTTTGCCGATTCCTCGCCGGTGGCTTCGCTAACCACGACGCCGCCTTGTTTCCGGGGAGGTGTAAAGGTTTTTTTCACTTTGGTGGGAGAGCCCTTCAGACCGATCCGGTCCGCTTCTACCGGCAGGTCCTCTGCGGTCAGGGTTGTGATCACCGCCCGGTTTGCCGCCATTTTGGACTTAATGGTTGGGAAACGCGGATTAAAGCTGGGCTTTGTAACGGTGATCACGCAGGGAAGCCTGGAAGCCAGGACCTCGTATCCCTCGCCGGTTTCCCTCTTAACAAATACCTCGTCTCCTTCAATCTTTGCTTCTACGGCATAGGTAATCTGGGGATAATCCATATGCTCCGCAATCTCCGGGCCAACCTGGGCGGTATCTCCGTCGATGGCCTGCTTGCCGCAGAAGATCAGGTCAAATTTTCCTTCCAGCTCCTCGATCTTGTCGATGGCGTTTTTCAGCGTATAGCTGGTTGCCAGGGTATCCGCGCCGCCAAAGGCCCTGTCGCTTACCAGATAGGCCTTGTCTCCGCCTACCGCCAGGCACTCCTTCAAAGCCGCAGTCGCCTGCTGGGGCCCCATGCTCACCAGAACGATCTTGGTTCCCGGAGTCTGGTCCTTAATGCGGGCTGCGATCTCCAGCGCATAGGCGTCAAAGGGGTTGACAATGCTGGGAACCCCTGCGCGGATTAAGGTATTGGTAACCGGATCGATTTTTATCTCAGCAGTATCGGGAACCTGCTTAATGCAAACCAAAATATTCATTGATATCCCTCATTTTCTAAAAATTTATTCCTTCTCAGGCGCTTCCCAGTACAGCATGGTGGCCATGCTTCCCACCTGGCAGACTGTCCCTTCCTGATTGATAATAGAGTATTGAATATTCAAAACACCCCGGTCCGGTTTTGACTTTGACCGCTTCACTTCCAGAACCTCGATCTCGCAGTGGATGGTATCGCCGATTTTAATGGCGCCCACAAATTTCCACTCTGTGCTCAGAGCAGCAATGGCGGACCCGTCCACCAGGCCCATGCGGCCCCAAAGACCGGTAGCGATGCCTGCTCCCAGAAGTCCGTGTGCGATCCTGCTCTTAAACGGAAGCTTCTCGGCATAGGTCTGGTCCGTATGAATGGGGTTGTTGTCCCCCGTGATCCCGGCAAATAAAACGACGTCGGTCTCCGTTACGGTGCGGGACAGGGTGGTAAATTTATCTCCTACGTGGAATTCGCTGAGATATAAAAATGAACGCTTCATTTCGCAAGCTCCTCCTTTTGATTCCTATTAATATTCCTTCAGCACATGGCGGCCGATTACCATGCGGCAGATTTCAGAGGTTCCCTCGCCGATGGTCAGCAGCTTGGCATCCCGGTACATACGCTCTACCTGGTAATCGTCGCAGAGTCCATAGCCGCCCATGATCTGAAGTCCCATATCGCAGACGCGGACGCACATTTCAGAACAGAACAGCTTTGTCATGGTCGCTTCCTTGCTGAAGGGCACTCCGTTGTCGCTCATGCGGGCTGTGTTGTACAGCATGGCTCTTGCCACATCGATCTGAGTTGCCATCTCGGCCAGCTTAAAGGCAATGGCCTGATTCTCACAGATGGGCTTTCCAAAGGTCACTCTCTCCTTGGAATACTTGGCTGCCCGCTCCAGCACGCCCTGAGCCATTCCTACTGCTACTGCGGAGATGGCGACACGGCCGTCATCGATGCACTTCATAAACAGCGGAAAGCCCCGGTTCAGCTCTCCTAACAGGTTCTCCTTGGGAATGCGCACATCGGTAAAGGTCAGGGGGCAGGAATAGGAGCTGCGGTTGCTCATTTTCTCCTCAGGCTTTCCAACCTCAAAACCAGGAGTTCCGGCAGGTACGATAAAGATGGAAATTCCTCTGCTGCCCTTTGCCTCCAAATCGGTCTTGGCCGCTACCAGGAAGGTGGAAGCATAGGTACTGTTGGTGATGAATGCCTTGGAGCCGTTGAGCACCCACTCATCTCCATCCAGCACAGCCTTCGTGCGGATCTGGCCTGCGTCAGAGCCGGACTGGGGCTCCGTCAGTGCAAAGGCACACAGGGCCTGTCCGGATGCAGCGGGAACCAGATATTTTTGCTTCTGCTCCTCTGTTCCGGCTAACAGCAGCGGAGTGCTCCCAAGGGAAGCGTGGGCGTCAATAATGGAGGCCAGGGAGGCAGAATGACGGGCGATCTGCTCCATAACCAGAACATCGCTTAAATGGTCCATTCCTGCTCCGCCGTACTCTTCCGGAACACAGATCCCCAAAAATCCCATCTCTCCGCACTGTTTCACTTCCTCCAGGGGAAATTCATGCTTCCGGTCCAGATCCGTAACGGTTGCGGCCACTACCTCGTCCGCAAACTTCTTTGCCAGCTCCTGTACGCTTAACTGATCCTCTGTCAACATATACTTATTCATCAAAAATACCTCCTCTTTATCTGTTCCCCGCTCCATTCTCTGCAGCAGCACGGGCCATCTCCTTCAGATGGAATTTCTGTATCTTTCCCGAAGCAGTGCGGGGCCAGTCTTCCTGTTTCATATAAATAAAATATTTCGGTACCTGAAATTTTGCCAGATGGGCTTTTGCATAGGCTTCCGCTTTCTCCCTGTTCTCCCTGGTATCCTCATAGAGCTGGATAAAGGCTGCTCCTACGGACCCGTGCTTCGGGTCCGGCACTCCCGTAACCGCTGCTGTGTGGATACAATCGCACTGGCTCAGCACTTCCTCCAGGAACTGGGGAGACACGTTCTCGCCGTTGATCTTGTACATATCGTCCACCCGGCCCGCGAAAATCAGATACCCCTTCTCATCAAAGCAGCCGCAGTCCCCTGTCTTAAACCACCCGTCCTCTGTGAAGACTCTCCGGTTGGCCTGGTCACGCTTAAAATAACCCTTGGTCACCACCGCGCCTTTGCACCAGAGCTCTCCGATTTCTCCCGGCCGGCAGTCCTGCTGTGTTTTGCGGTCCACCACCCGGTATGCCAGCTGATGGCCGTCAAACTGCGGGAACCCGCTGCATCCGCCCGGAAGCAGCTTCCCCACACGGGTCTGTAAAATCTCATCGGGATCATCCGGTGCGGTCTGCATGCTGGCTCCGCACACCTCTGTCATGCCATAGCCGGTAATCACATCAGAAACCCCCAGAGTTTCACGGATCGCCGGCCAGATCCAGGAGGGGCACATGGCGGCGGAACAGTAAACCGCGTGAAGATGGCTCAGAGTCCTGGGCCGCTCCCTCAGCTCATTCACCAGCGCCATCATCTGAGCAGGAACACTGAGTATGTCATTGGCCCTTGTCTCCTCCATAAAGTCCAGAGCTTCCCCGGCCAAAAACTTTCCCCTGCGCAGAAGCACTGTGCCTCCCACCAGAATCGCTGCCAGCAGCCCCTCCACATAGCCATAAACATGAAACATGGGAAGAGGAACGTAAATGCGGCGTCCCAGTTCAAATCCCCTGTTTCTGCAGCTGGCAAAGGCGCTGCGCATCAGCATATCATGGGTCAGCACAACTCCCTTGGGAGCCTTGGTGCTCCCTGAGGTGTAAATGATGTCGGAGGCTTCATCCCCGTGCGGCTCTTTTTGAGTTTCCTCCAAAACCGCTCCTGTTCCTGCCTCCAGAAACGCTTTCCATCCGGTTACGGGAACATCCGCTTTCCCCTCCGGTTCCGGCAGAAATATAATCCCTTTTAGCCGTTCATAGGGGACACTGTCCTTCATCTGACAATCGGTAATCAGATAATCCGCCTCCGACTGCTCCAGAATAAACTTCAGTTCCACAGCGGACAGCGCCGTATTCACCGGGATCTTCACAGCCCGGACCGCCGCGGCCGCCAGAGCTGTGAAGATTTGTTCCGGGCTATTTTCCATCTGTACCGCTATATGCTCGCCCGGCTGTACCCCCTCCGCCAGAAGGCCTTTGGCAATCTTTATGCTTTCCTCCTTTGCCTGGCGGTAGGTATAGCTTTCTCTCCCCTGGGCCGCTATAAACTCCTGGTCCGGAAACCGCTTGACGGTATCCAGAAAATGCTCCCAGATTGTTTTTTTCTCCCATCTGGGATAGAGTCGGTCCAGCTCTTTTTGACGAGCCTTTAAAGTCCCTTTCATAGTCGTTCTCCTGTCCGCATTTTCCCCTTATGGAATCGGATAGAAAATGCTTGCCAAAATAATTGTTTCGATCAATATGATGGTGGAACCTACCACGGTGATGGCAAACAGGTGACGGTAACCTTCCTTGTGGGTCAGATGGCAGCAGGCCAGCACGGTCACCATTACGCCGTTATGAGGAAGGGAATCCAGGGTAATGCAGGCTGCGGATGCAATCTTGTGAAGTACGCCGGGATTGATTCCCATTTCCAGATATCTGGGTGCCAGTGTCTCCAGAGCCAGGGTCAGTCCGCCGGAACCGGAGCCGCATGCGCCGGACAGAAGAGCGGTGCCCAAGGAGAAGGAGATTAACGGGGAACCTCCCATACTGGTAGCGGTATCCACCAGGGTGGTATATCCTGCGGTCTGCATTGCCACGCCGCCAAAACCTACTACGGCAGAGGTGGCGACAATCGCGCCCATTGCATCGGTAACACCGCAGTTGAGGATTTCAATCTTATTGTCAATCTTCTTCCAGTACAGGACCGCAATGGCAATCCAGCCCATTAACAGGGTGTACAGCACATCCACTCCAAAGAACAGCGGAATTACCACCAGTGCCAGGGGAATAAAGGCAATGGCTCCGTTTCCATGCTCTTTCTTCTCATACTCCGCCATCATCTGAAGTGTTTCCTCATCTGCACTGAAGTGCTCGCCCTTTTTCCGTGCTACCTTCTCCTGCCAGATGCAGTAGAACATAGCCAGCAGGAAGAAGGAGGCTGCGATCACTGCGGAAAATACCGGAAGTACGGTAGCGGAAGTTCCCAGGTATTTCACCGGGATGTTGTTTACAACGGAAGGAGAACCCGGTCCCAGGTTCACAGCGGTGAAGGAGCCAGCCGCCACCACTGCGGGGATCAGATGCCTGGGCAGGTCCGCCTTCTTAAACATATTCAGCGCAATGGGATAAATGACAAATACGATCACATAGCAGGACACGCCGCCGTAGCTCAGCACCAGGGTTGTCACGCACAGAACGGCGATGGTGTATTTGGTCCCCAGCTTTGAGGTCAGAAGATTCGCCAGATCCTCTGCGCCTCCGCCCAGCTGCATGGCCTTTCCAAAGCTTGCACCCAGGAAGATCAGCGGCCAGTAGCTTTGAATATAGCCTACAAAGGCTTCCATATAGTTGACTGTCAGGCTGTCATAAACATTCAGATTGGACATGAATGCCATCAAGCCGGTACAAATGACTGCGGAAACAGCAATATTAACCCGCTTCCAGATCAGTACTACCAGAAGCAGGAGCGGGATTACAATAGCCAGTACGCTCCACATAATGTTTTCCTCCTATTATTCCCTCCATATGATTCAGATTCCTGCCGCATTAAACGGTAACCGGAATCAGGCCCATCTCTTTGGCCTTTGCCAGAAGTCCATCCCTGAAAATCGGATGAGCGATGGCAATCAGCGATTCAGCCCGCTGACGGACGGTCTTATACCGAAGCTCTGCGATGCCGTATTCCGTAACAATGTAGTCCACATCGTATCTGGGAACCGTCGTGATGTTTCCAGGCTGGAAATATGGCACGATCTTGGAAATGGTGTCGTTCTTCGCCGTGGAATTTAAGGCGATGATGGACTTTCCTCCCTCGCTGATCTGAGCTCCTCTTACATGGTCCAGCTGTCCGCCGATCCCGCTGTACTGATGCCCGTTGACCGTCTCCGAGTTCACCTGTCCCTGAAGGTCTACCTCCAGGCAGCTGTTGATGGAAGTCTGCTTATAGTTCTGACCGATAATATAGGGGTCATTGACATAATCCACCGGCTGTACCTGGAACATGGGATTGTGGTCGATAAACCGGTAAAATTCCAGACTTCCCGCAGCCTGGGCCCCGATGCACACGCCGGGGTTTAACGTCTTTTTCTTGTTGGTAATGACGCCCGCCTTGACCAGTTCCATCATCGCCTCCGTCAGAGTCTCGGAATGAACACCCAAATCCTTTTTATCCATCAGGTTGCGGGCAATGGCGTCCGGCAGAGCTCCGATCCCAAGCTGCAGGGTTGCACCGTCCTCGATCAGGCTGGCGCAGTAGTCTGCAATCTTCTTGATCTTCTCGCTGGGTTCTGCCCGTCCGATGACATACAGGGGAGATTTCTCCTCCACAATATAATCCGCCTTGTCCAGCTCAAAGAGGCGTCCTCCGGTAAAGGGCATATCCGGATTTACCTGAACAATGATCTTCTCTGCGGTTCTGGCTGCCGGCTCGGTAAAGCAGCAGGTATTTCCAAAGCTGCACATCCCCTCCTCATTGGGCGGCGTTACCTGGATAAATGCCCAGTGGGGATTCAGGTCCGGATTCTTGGCAAACATATCCGGCCAGTTGTGGAAGTTGGTTCCTCCCAGGTAATCCACCCGCCCCGCCAGATAGGCAGGTCTGGAATTAGGCCCGATAAACAGGGAAATATGGTGGAAATGACCTGTATATTTCTCCTCCAGATACTTGTTGGGTCCAGGGCTCATGCCATGGATGATCGTCACATTTTCAAGCTCCTCATACCGCTCTACCAGAGCCTCTACCAATGCCGGCGGCTCTCCGATCCAGTCCGCAAAAATGATCTTGTCCCCTGACCGGATATGGCTTACTGCCTCAGCCGCGGTTGTAATCTTCTCTTTATAACGTTCATGCCAGTCCATAATCCATCTCCTTGTTTCTATATAGATTAGAAAATGCTGTTTCCGCCATCCTCGATCCAGGTCTGGCCGGTGCAGTAGGACGCCTCATCGGAGCCCAGAAACAGTGCGACAGAGGTAGCCTCATCCGGCTCTCCAAAACGTCCCATGGGAATATTTCTCAGGAACATCTCGCAGCGCTCCGGATCCAGTCTGGTTCCTTCCGTCAGTCTGGTGGCATGGGTTCCAGGTCCGAAGGCGCATACGCGGATTCCGTATTTGGCCATCTCCAGAGCCGCCCACTTGGTAAACTGGGTAACACCGCCCTTGCTGGCAGAGTAAGCTCCCGTATTGGGGGAAACGATGACAGAAGCGACGGAGCTGGTGTTGACCACAACGCCCTTGATCCCCTTGTCTACCATATGACGCAGCACAGCCTGGGATACGAAGAAGGTGCCGTTCAAGTTGATGTCAATGACTCTGCGCCACTGCTCCTCGGTGGTATCCAACAGAGACTGGCGGCCGATCACGCCCGCAATGTTAAACAGCGCATCAATGTGGCCGAAATGCTCGATTACCGCCGCGATGGCCCCATCTACGGAAGCCTTGGAGGAAACATCACAGGGAACACCAAAAATTTTATCCTCTCTGCCTGCAAATACCGTCTTTAATGTATTCTCCTCCAGGTCCAGAGCGCCTACCAGGGCCCCCTCTTCCACCAGACGGTTTACCAGATTTAATCCCAATCCGTTCGCCGCTCCTGTTACTACACAAACCTTTCCTACATAGCGATGATGTTCGTAATGCATATAGAACCTCCTACCTTTTTCTTTTTTGCTAAAGTATATGCAGCGGATATGCCTACTTTGTTATAAAATTGTCAATCAAGAGTTGACAGATCCCCTTGGTTATTCTTTAGCAGCGATATTATTTTAACTTTATTATCAGCATTAATCGTGCCAAATCGGTTTTTTCCGTCAAAATGTTTATTATTTTCCTAAAAACCGCCTTTTTACGGCCTTTTTGCTTGTTATTTTTTTATTGATCATTTTCCCCTCCCCTCTCCTCTGTATTGACATTCTTCAATATTTATATTAAATTTGATATAAATTGAAAAACATCAATTCCATTTTAAGGGGAAGGGAGAAGAAAAACGTGGAGTACAGGTCTCCTCATGTAAAAATGCGGGACGTATCCCGCATTTATGACGCTCTGGAAGTCGGAATTATCATCACCACAGGCGGCGGGATCATCATCTGGGGCAACCGGTATTACAGCCAGCTTGCCCAGTTTGATATCCGCGATTATTTCGGCCACAATGTGAGGGAAATTTCCCGCCGTGAAGATGTAATCCTTCCTACCATGAACTATATCATCGATATTGTCTTAAAAACGAAGCAGCAGCAGACAGAAATTGTACGGTATCGGACAGAAGATTACGTTCTCACAACCGCCACGCCCATTTTTAATGCAAACAACGAAATTGATTACATCATCTACTCCATCACCAATTACAGCGAGCTTATGCGGCTGAGGGAAAAGGTCTCCGAATCCGGCATGCGGGTGCTGGCTCTGGAAAATCATCTGCGCAACCTTCAGGTAGAAACGGAGATCGGCAAGCAGATCATCATTACCAGCAAGGAGATGTACAATATTTACGGGAAAGCCCTCCGTCTTGCCTCCACCTCCGTCTCCGTCATGCTTACCGGGGAATCCGGCACCGGCAAAGACGTTCTGGCGAAATTCATCCACCAGAGCAGCTCACGCAAAGGACAAAATTTTATCCATGTCAATATGGCCGCCATTCCCAAGCCTCTGTTTGAATCCGAGCTCTTCGGCTACACTCCGGGTTCCTTCACCGGGGCAGCCCGTCAGGGCAAGGAAGGACTTGTTCAGCTGGCCAACGGGGGCACCTTATTTCTGGATGAGATTGGCGAGCTTCCCCTGGATATCCAGGCCAAGCTTCTGCAGGTGATCCAGAACAAGGAGGTCCGGGCCATTGGAGCCGTTTCCCCCACGCCTGTGGATTTTCGCATCATCTGCGCTACCAACCGGGACCTGCGCCAGATGGTGGAGGACCACACCTTCCGTCTGGACCTGTATCACCGCCTCAATGCCGTGGAACTGAACATTCCTCCTTTGAGGGAACGGCGGGATGATATCCTGCCCCTTGCCACCTTTTTCCTGAATCATTTTAATGAGCAGAATCACACCAACAAATACCTGACCGCCAGCGTTCTCCATCTGTTTGCCAATTACTCCTGGCCCGGAAATGTGCGCGAGCTCCAGCACGTTATTGAAGGGGCAGTGGCCCTGTGCCCCAACGATGCCATCACCCTGGACCAGCTTCCCATGGAATTTCATATTTTAGGCCAAAAAGCGCTTCTCACCTCCGCCTCCCACGCAGACGGACTGACCTTAAAACAGGCGGTGGAACAGTTGGAAACACAGATGATCGAAACAGCCCTGCAGAGCAGCTCCTCTGCTGCCGAGGCCGCAGAGAAGCTGGGGATCGATGCTTCAACCCTTTCAAAAAAGAGGAAACGATATGGATTATAGCAGCACTCAGAAAAACTTTTTGACGGCCTCTCCCTCCATGAGGGATGTCTGCCGGAAAGCAGATTTGCTGGCCCAGAGCAATGTCTCTGTCCTGATCTACGGCGAAAGCGGCGTCGGAAAAAATCAACTGGCAGAATACATTCAGCAGAGGAGTCCTCTCTCCCAGGCTCCCTTCATCCACGTTTTCTGCAATGCCGTCTCCGATTCGCTCTTTGCCTCCGAGCTGTTCGGATACACCCCGGGCGCATTTACCGGAGCGTCATCCAGGGGAAAAACAGGGCTTTTGGAGTCCGCCCAAAACGGCACCATCCTTTTTGACGATATTAACGAGCTGTCCGCGGAAAATCAGGCCCTTCTCCTTCACTTTCTGCAAAATAAGACCATCACCCCCATCGGCTCCTTAAAAAGCAGGGAGATCCGCACCCGCATTATCTCCTTATCCGGAAGCAGTCTTCCCGATCTGATCCAGGCGGGTACGTTCCGGGCGGACCTGTACTACCGGATCTGCGTAGCCAGCATTTACATTCCTCCTCTCAGGGAGCGCCGGGAGGAAATTCCTCTATTTCTCAGATACTTCATCCGTCAGTTTGAGGAGGAATACGGCTGCCGCAGCAGGGACTGCCGTATCTTGGACCCTCAGATGGAGAGGCTGTGCGCTCTAAGCTGGACAGGCAATCTGTGGGAGGTGCAAAATCTGGCACTGCGCATCTGCCTGTCCGACCGGCCGGAGGATGTGATCGAGGACTATTTAAAAGCGGAAGAACAGCGCCTTTTTGCGTCCGCTTCTTCTCAGAACGGAAGTTTTAAACCCGTTCAGACCTTAAAAGAAGCCCTTCAGGACTTTGAAAAATCTTATATCCAAAAAGTGATCTCCCAGTCTGACAGCCTTCAGAGCGCTGCCCGGCAGCTGGGGATCAGCTACAGCTCCCTGTGCCGCAAACGGGCAGAATACGGCATGGTCCGCTCAAGGAAATTTCCAGGCACTGCCCAGTCCGTTCACCGAGGATCATTTCCCGGTGAATAGGGCCAAACGGCCTGAGATGATACTTGAATATTCGTGGCTTTTCCCCTTGCATCCCCCTCTAAATTATGTTAAACTAAACATGCTGCGATGGCAGCAAACAAGTTCATATTCTTTCATGAACCCACTTGCCAGTAACCCCAATCGTTGACTGGTGTTTTTTATGCCCGGAGAGATCACCGGCTTTGACTGCAAAGCATGATTCGCGGGCTGTAAAGAAAGGAGATATTTTATGACCAACAATTCCTATGACGTGATTATCATCGGTGCTGGTCCATCTGGCATCTTCTGTGCTTACGAGCTGATCCGCCAGAAACCGGAAATGAAGATTCTTATGATCGAGAAGGGACGTCCCATTGAGAAGCGTGTCTGCCCGAAGCGTACCACCAAGGTCTGCGTAGGCTGCAAGCCCTGCTCCATCACCACCGGATTTGCCGGAGCAGGCGCTTTCTCCGATGGAAAGCTGTCTCTTTCCCCGGATGTAGGCGGAAATCTGCCGGATATTTTAGGCTACGATGAGGCTTCCCAGCTGATTCACGAGTCCGATGAAATCTATCTGAAATTCGGCGCGGACAAGAATGTTTACGGCGTGGACAAGCAGAAGGAGATCGAGGACATCCGCCGCAAGGCCATTAACGCCAACTTAAAGCTGATCGAGTGTCCCATCCGCCATCTGGGCACCGAGGAGGGCTACAAGATCTACACCCGCCTTCAGGAGCATCTGCTGGCTCAGGGCATTGTCATGGAATTCAACACCATGGTAAAGGATATCATCATTGAAGGAGACCAGGTAAAGGGTGTCATCACCGACAAGGATGAGACCTACTACGCTCCCGAAGTGGTTTCCGCCATTGGCCGCGAGGGTTCCGACTGGTTCTCCCACATCTGCAACGACCACGGCATTGAGACCCAGGTAGGCACTGTGGATATCGGCGTCCGGGTAGAGGTGCGTGATGAGGTCATGAAGTTCCTCAATGAGAATCTCTACGAGGCCAAGCTGGTTTACTACACTCCCACCTTTGACGACAAGGTCCGTACCTTCTGCACCAACCCCTCCGGAGAGGTGGCTACGGAATACTATGAGCACGGCCTGGCAGTGGTAAACGGACACGCCTACAAGTCCAAGGAGTACAAGACCAACAACACCAACTTCGCTCTGCTGGTGAGCAAGAACTTCACCAAGCCCTTCAACGAGCCCATCGAGTACGGCAAGCACATCGCCCAGCTCTCCAACATGCTCTGCGGAGGCAAGATCATGGTCCAGACCTTCGGCGACTTCCAGAGAGGACGCCGCACCACCGAGGAGCGCCTGTGCCGCAACAACCTGATCCCTACTTTGAAGGATGCGGTTCCCGGCGATCTGTCCCTGGTATTCCCCTACCGGATCATGCTGGACATCAAGGAGATGCTCCTGGCCCTGGATAAGGTAACCCCAGGCATCGCCAGCGATGAAACCCTCCTGTACGGCGTAGAGGTGAAATTCTACTCCAACAAGGTTGTGGTAAACCGCGACTTTGAGACCAGCATCAAGGGTCTGCGTGCCATCGGTGACGGCGCTTCCGTTACCAGAGGACTGCAGCAGGCTTCCGCCAATGGCCTCAGCGTGGCCAGAAGCATCTTGAAGAAGATGGAGAATGCTTAACGAAAATACATTGCCGTAATATAAATGCCCTCCTCCGCCCAATGAATACTGAGCGAAGGAGGGCATTTCCCTCTTCATAATGAAATTCCTACAGCGCCGCTTCCGCTTCCAGCAGCGTCGTCTCGTATTTGTTCAGGATGATGCTCTGAATCATGTCTCTTGTTCCCGAATTGATTGGGTGGGCAATATCCCGATATTCTCCGTCTGCCGCCTTGCGGCTGGGCATTGCGATAAACAATCCCTTCTCACCTTCAATGACCTTAATATCGTGAATAACAAACTCATTATCCAATGTAATAGATACGATGGCTTTCATCTTGCCCTCTTTTTCAACTCGTCTTACTCTCACATCTGTGACCTGCACTTTTATACCCCTCCAGTCTTTTTCTCAGCCGTATAAACAGATAGCCCCCTTAAAGCACCTTAATCGGCTTACAATGTATACCGCTCATTTTTCTCCACAACAATCTTGATATTGCCCGGTGTCCCGATATGAGTGGTATTGGCCCGGATGGTATCGCGGCTCTCCACGATGCAGTTCTCGATCACGGTATTATCGCCAATATATACATCATTCAGGATAATGGAATTTTTGATAATACAGTTATTTCCAATGTACGCCTTCTTAAAGAGGATGGAATTCTCCACCGTGCCGTTGATGATGCAGCCGCTGGATACCAGGCTGTTGCGGACAACGGCGCCAGGATTGTATTTTGCCGGAGGCAGATCATCAATCTTGGTGTAGATATCCGGGTACTGCTTAAAGAAGTAGTTGCGCACATCCGGTTTCAGGAAATCCATATTGGTCTGATAGTAGGAATCCACCGAAGCGATATTGCTCCAGTATCCTTCCATCTTGTAAGCGTAAATCCGCTTCAGATTCTTGTAGCGGACCAGAATATCATTGACCAGATCGTACCGGTCCTCCGCAGCGCAGCGCTCCAGAAGTTCGATCAGCTGACGGCGGCGCACCACATAGATCCCGCAGGAAATAGTGGTCGCATCGGAGGCCATGGGCTTTTCCTCGAAGTCCACAATCCGGTTGTCATCGTTGAGCTTTACGCAGCCAAAGCGGGTTACGTCCGTTCCCTCGTCCATATCCTTGCAGACAACGGTAATATCCGCTTTCTTTTCAATATGGTATTCCAGAACCTTGTTGTAATCCAGCTTGTAAACGCCGTCGCCGGCGGCGATCACTACATATGGCTCATGGCTGCTCTTTAAAAATGTCAGGTTCTGATACAGGGCATCCGCTGTTCCTCTGTACCAATCCCCATTTTCCGGCGTAATGGAGGGAGTAAATACGAACATACCGCCCTGTTTACGTCCGAAATCCCACCACTTGGAAGAACTCAGATGGAGATTTAAGGACCTGGAGTTGTACTGGGTAAATACGGCTACGCTCTGGATATGAGAGTTGCTCATATTGCTCAGGGCAAAGTCGATGCTCCGGTAGCTTCCTGCAACGGGCATAGCGGCCACGGCTCTTTTATTGGAAAGCTCCTTCATTCTCTTGCTGTTACCACCTGCTAATACGATACCAATCGCTCTCATTTCGCGCCACCTGCCTTTATAATGTAATTTCCGCTTGCCAGTAATCCGTCAGGATAATCGCCCACGGTCGTCTCGCCTGCGATTGCCGTATTCTTTCCAACCTGAACGCCGTCGGGGATCACGGAATTTTCTCCGATGGTCACCAGGTCGAACTGATAAACCTTCTGGTCATAGGTGCTGGGGGCATATTCACCCACTCCCAGCTTGACATTGGCGCCCACGTGAACGTTCTCCGCGACGATCGCTTTGTTCACCTCTGTGCTGGCTCCAATGACGCTGCCCTGCATGATGATGGAATCCCGTACCACGGCCCCTTTGCAGATGGTGACGCCTGCTCCGATGACGGAGTTGATCACCTCGCCGTAGACCTCGGTTCCCTCACCGATGATGCTGCGCTCAATGTTGGCATTGGCATCGATGTACTGAGGCGGAATAATATCGCTCTTGGTGTAGATTTTCCAGTATTCCTCGTAGAGATTGAACTCCGGGATAATGTCAATCAGCTCCATGTTGGCTTCCCAGTAAGAGCCCAGGGTTCCTACATCCTTCCAGTAGCCGTTGTACTCATAGGCGAAGATCCGCTCGCCCTTGGCGTGACAGTAAGGAATGATATGTTTTCCAAAGTCACATCCGGGCTCGTCCTTCATCTTGATCAGCGCTTCCTTTAAGATATTCCAGCTGAAGATATAGATTCCCATGGATGCCAGATTGCTTCTGGGCACTGGTGGCTTCTCCTCAAACTCTGTGATCCGGTTGCTCTCATCGGTGATTACCACGCCGAAACGGCTGGCTTCCTCAATGGGAACCGGCATGGCAGCAATGGTGATATCCGCGTTGTTTGCCTTGTGATAATCCAGCATTACTTCGTAGTCCATCTTGTAGATATGGTCACCGGATAAAATAAGTACATAATCGGGATTATAAGTCTCCATATACTCCAGATTCTGATAGATGGCATTGGCTGTTCCGGTATACCAGTCACTGCCCTTGCTCCGCTCATAAGGAGGTAAGATTGTCACGCCTCCTACGTTGCGGTCCAAATCCCACGGAATACCAATTCCGATATGGGCATTTAAACGCAACGGCTGGTACTGCGTCAATACGCCGACGGTGTCTACGCCGGAATTGATGCAGTTACTAAGCGGAAAATCAATGATTCGGTACTTCCCCCCAAAAGATACCGCCGGCTTGGCCACTTTCTGAGTGAGGACTCCAAGACGGCTTCCCTGTCCGCCAGCTAAAAGCATGGCAATCATTTCTTTCTTAATCACGTTATCACCTCTTGCTGTTGAAATATTTGTAAGATTTATTATAGCACAAAGTTCACAAATAGTACATAAAGAATTCATTATTTTTCTTGATTTTTACAATTTTTATCGACATATTTCTACACATATTTTTATTTTGCAGCAAAATTTTTGTATAAATTGATATACAATTGCTAATTTTCCATTTTTTGCCCGGTTATTTTACCTTTCTTTCGCATATTTTTTACGTTAAACCGGCTTTTAGCCGCGTAATCCAGGTCCGCTTTCCCCTGCAAAAGATTAACCTTGCAACAATTCTGGAAATATCTTATAATCTCGTTAGAGTGCAGATCAGCATATAAAGTGAAAATTGCAGCAGTCGTGGACTGCAGCAGAAAATCTTTAAAAATGTGCACAAAAAGGAGATCATTCATGAACCTGACAACTGTAAAAGAGCTTTTTAAAAACCCGGACCAGTATCTGGACCAGGAGATTACCGTAGGCGGCTGGGTCCGCAGCCTGAGAGATTCCAAATCCTTCGGCTTCATCGTCGTAAGCGACGGCTCCTGCTTTCAAACCCTCCAGGTGGTCTTTCACGATACCATGGAGAATTTCTCCGAGATTGCCCGGTTAAATGTAGGCGCAGCCATCATCGTCACCGGAACCCTGGTTGCCACCCCTCAGGCAAAGCAGCCCTTTGAAATCCAGGCTGCCGCCGTAACAGTAGAAGGCACTTCCGCTCCCGACTATCCTCTTCAGAAGAAGCGCCATTCCTTTGAGTACCTGCGTACCATCTCCCATCTGCGTCCCAGGACCAATACCTTCCAGGCGGTTTTCCGTGTCCGCTCCCTGATCGCCTACGCAATCCACCAGTATTTCCAGGACCAGGGCTTTGTTTACGTACACACCCCTCTGATCACAGGCAGTGACTGCGAGGGAGCCGGCGAAATGTTTCAGGTCACCACTCTGGATCTGGAGAATGTTCCGAAAAACGAAGACGGTACTGTAGATTACTCCAAAGACTTTTTCGGAAAGCCCACCAATCTGACGGTAAGCGGCCAGCTGAATGTAGAAACCTACGCCATGGCCTTCCGCAACGTATATACCTTCGGCCCCACATTCCGCGCTGAGAATTCCAACACCCCCCGCCATGCTGCCGAGTTCTGGATGATCGAGCCGGAGATGGCATTTGCTGACCTGGACGACAATATGGCTGTAGCAGAAGGTCTTCTCAAATATGTCATCCAGTATGTGCTGGAACATGCACCGGAGGAGATGGCATTTTTCAACCAGTTTGTAGACAAGGGCCTTCTGGACCGCTTAAACAACGTGCTCCACTCTGAATTCGGCCACATTACCTACACGGAGGCCGTCAAGATTCTGGAAGAGCACAACGACCAGTTCGACTACAAGGTTTCCTGGGGCTGCGACCTTCAGACCGAACATGAGCGCTATCTGACCGAGCAGATATTTAAGCGTCCCGTATTTGTCACGGATTATCCAAAGGAGATCAAGGCCTTCTATATGAAGATGAATCCGGATGGAAAAACGGTTGCAGCCGTAGACTGTCTGGTTCCCGGAATCGGCGAGATCATCGGTGGCAGCCAGAGAGAGGATGACTACGACACCCTGGTAGCCCGGATGGACGAGCTGGGACTTAAAAAAGAAGATTACCAGTTTTATCTGGATTTAAGAAAATACGGTTCCTGCCGCCACTCCGGCTTCGGGCTGGGCTTTGAGCGCTGCGTTATGTACCTTACCGGCATGTCCAATATCCGCGACGTGATCCCCTTCCCCAGAACCGTAAACAACTGCGAGCTGTAAACAGGGAAACTTTTCTGCCCGGAAGAGGGCGGAGGAATGGAGAATGGTCTTATGAAATTCATCCATACTGGAGATATCCACTGGGGAATGTGCCCGGATGCAGATAAGCCGTGGGGCCGTGAACGGGCCCAGGCTATTAAGGATACCTTTCGCCTGATCGTGGACAAGGCGCGGGAGATGGAGGCAGACTGCCTCTTCATCTCCGGTGACCTGTTCCACCGTCAGCCTCTGGTACGGGATTTAAAGGAGGTCAACTACCTTTTTTCTACCATCCCTTCCGTGCGGGTGGTAATCATTGCCGGAAATCATGACCGCATCAGAGCCAATTCTGCCCTTTTGAGCTTTACCTGGAGTCCCAATGTGACCTGGCTTATGGAGGATTCCCTGACTTCGGTCTACTTTGAAGACATCAATACGGAAGTCTATGGTTTCAGCTATCACACCACAGAGATCAAAGAACCTCTCCTGGAAAATATCCAGGTTCCCCTTTCCAGCCGCATCCAGATTCTCCTGGCCCACGGCGGGGATGCTGCTCACCTTCCGATCAATTTCAGCAGCCTGGAACTGTCTCCTTTTTCCTATGTGGCCCTGGGCCATATCCACAAGCCCCGCGTGGTAGCGGAAAAGAAGATGGCCTTCTGCGGCTCTCCGGAACCGCTGGACATAACGGAAACAGGGCCCCATGGGTTTTTTACCGGAGAAATCAACCCGGTAACCAAAAAGGTATCCCAGCTGGCTTTTGTACCCGTTTCCCAAATCCAGTATATTTCCCTGTCCGTGAATGTTTCCAAGGATACCACCAATATGGAGCTGTCCTCCCGCCTGGAACGGGAAATCGCGGACCGCGGGGAAAAGAATATCTACCGTTTCCGCATCAAGGGGATGCGGGATCCGGATATTGAATTTGACCTTTCTCATCTCAGTTCCCGCTACCGGATTTGTGAGATCATTGATGATTCTGAGCCCCAATATGACTTTTCCGCTCTGTTTTCCGAACATCCCAGCGATATGATCGGCTTTTTCATCCAGACCCTCCAGAAGGAAAACATGAGTCCCGTGGAGAAGAAGGCGCTGTACTACGGTGTCAACGCCCTACTCCATACCACGGATGAAAGGAGCTGACCTATGCGTATTCTCAATCTTCATATCAGCGGCTTCGGAAAGCTTCAGAACCAGGACTTTTCCTTCTCCCCCGGACTCAACGTAGTCTACGGACATAATGAAGCCGGAAAATCCACCCTCCACACCTTCATCCGCGGCATGCTCTTCGGTATTGAAAAACAGCGGGGACGGGCTTCCAAAAATGACCTTTACAGCAAATATGAACCTTGGAACGCAAGCGGCACCTACGAAGGGTGGATGCGGGTAGAAAGCCAGGGGGAAATCTTCCGCATCGAACGCCGTTTCGTAAAAAAGAATCAGGAACTGCGGATTATCAATGAAACCCTTGGGCGTGAGGAGGAAGCTTCTGCCGCTCTGCTGGACCGCATCCGCTGCGGCCTTACGGAAACAGCCTACAACAATACCATCAGCATAGGCCAGCTGAAGTGCGCCACGGATGGCGGTATGGTGTCAGAACTGCGGAATTACATCGCCAATCTCAATACTTCCGGAAGCATTGCCCTCAATATCACCAAAGCCAGCGCCTACTTAAAAAGCCAGCGCCGCCAGCTGGAAGCCCAGCTGATGCCTCAGGCTGCTTTAAATTACACGACAGTGCTGGGGGAAATCCGCAAGCTGGAACAGGAAATCTCCTCCCCGGAATACGAGAACCAGCTTTCTTCCTGCCGTGATAAAAAGCTTCAGCTGAAGCAGCACCTGGAAGAAAAGCAGAAGGAAAAGGAAAATCTGATCCAGAAGGCAGCCCGCGGGAAACAGCTTCTTGCCGGAAGCCAGTTTTCTGACCGCAGCTCCATTTCCTCCTGCCTGGACCAGACGAAAGAGCTGTTTCACAATTACGAGGAAACACGGAGTATTTGCCAGAAATCGCCTTTCAAGATTCGCGGGTTACTCCTTGGAATTCTGGCTGTCCTGCTTTTAGGCGGGGCCGGAGCTCTGTCTGCCTTTCCGCAGTTTCTGCAGGGTTCCCCCGTCACCCTTCCCGTCATTCTGGGAGGAATGGGGGCTGCCGGATTCGTCTGCCTGATGCTGGCGCTCTTTCAGGCTGCCAAGGGACGAAGCCTGAAGAAAAAAATGGAACGGGAGTCCCTCCGGCTGAAGGATATTTTGAAACAGCACCTGGGCGACTGCGACTTATCATCTGAAGCTATGGATGCCTTTGAGAAACGGATGGGAGAGTTGATCCGTCTCTGCGACGCTGTCACCCAGTCAGAACAGACTCTCCTTTCTTTATCAGAGGAAATTGCTGCTCTTCAGAAGGAGGAGGATACCTGTTCTGATGAGCTGGAAAAGCAGCAGAGAACCCAGTGGGAGCTGGAGAAAAAGCTGGAGCATCTGGCTGCCTGCAAGACACAGGCCGAAGCTCTGAAGAAAACTCTGACAGAAAATGAGCGTGTGCAGGAGGAGATCGATGCCATCGATCTGGCCCAGGATACCATGACCAGCCTCTCCACTTCCATTCGGGATTCCTTTGGTCTGTATCTGAATAAAACTGCATCCCAGCTGATCGCCGGAATCACCGGCGGTATCTACAGCAGCATGAGCATTGACCAGAACCTGAATGTATTTATGAACACCCCCACAAGGCTGGTGCCCATCGAGCAGGTCAGCAGCGGGACCATGGACCAAATTTATCTGGCAGTACGCCTGGCCGCCGCAAAGCTGGTACAAAACGGAACTGACACCATGCCCCTGATCTTTGATGACAGCTTTACGCTCTACGATGATGACCGGCTGAAAACAGCCCTGAAGTGGCTGGCCGGAGCTTACCAGAATCAGATCATCATTTTCACCTGCCATCAGCGGGAAGCCCAGCTTTTAACTGCCAATCAGATTCCCTATCAGCTAGTGAGGATCTAGTCGGAGAAAGAAGGGCCATTGCTCCATAGATGATTTTTGCAATGGCCCCGTGGCAGATATATTTATCTCTGGATTTTCAATTTTTCTTTCTCTTCTCAATTTCCTCATAAGCCGCCAGCATTCCGTGTTTCACTCCCAGCTTAATGCACAGATACAGCAGAGCGAAAATAATGGCTACGAATATCATATACAAAAACGGCCCGATGATCCAAATGATTCCCGACATATGCATATTTTCCCTCCTTCTATGAATTGGATTCCTGTTTCTGGTACAGCTCCATAGCCTCTGTCAGATTAGTAGCCGAACCATCCTGAATCAATCTGGCGAGCTCCGCCAGCCGCTCAGGCTTTAAAAACTCCTGACCAAGGTAAGGACCGAAAGTATCCGTAATATAGATATTCTCCTCCCGGATTCTGGCGTCCAGTTCCCGAAGTCCCATCTGATTTTCCGCCTGCTTCTGCTCCAGCTCCTGGATCTTGCCCATATGATGCTCCGTGATTTCATCGGAAATGATATTCTTGGTCACGGTTTCAAAGGTATTCAAAGCCTCTTTCTTGCGTTCTGCAATCTGGGCCAGTTCATTCTCCACACAGGAGATCTCATCGTCGTACTTTTCCAGATTGTAAATATCCTCATTGCCGTCCTTCTCAATGGAGTGGGTAATCACCCGGATTTTTTTCTGATTAGACCTCAGGGTATTCCGAATAGCCCTGCCTTCCTTCAGCGCAGCCTGATAAGTGAGCTTGGTCCGGTTTCCAATGACCACATAGAGGCCGCCAAACAAAACAACATCCACGAAGTAAACCGCCGCCAGATACCAGCTGTGCCTGCCCGGAATCATAAAATAGATCAGGCATGGCAGCGCCAGAAAACAGATCAGCACAGAAAGAAGCAAGATCAGTATCTCTTTCAAGCCTCTGGGCGAATAGAGTGCATAATAAAGGGTACTGTTGCAGTAAAAGGGCACCTGGTTCTGCTGGAAACACGTGCGCATCTGCAGCTTCAGCTTCCGGTTCTGCTCCCGGAGCTCGCTGGTCTCATCCGCAATCCGCTCCTTCACGCCTTTATTCTTGGCCTTCTCCCTGGAAAGCCTGGCTTTACGCAGCTTTTCCTGACCCTTGGCGATCTCCTTATCGTATCCGGAAGAGATCTCCTCCCTCCGTTTCCTGGCAGTCTGAGCGATCTGGTCCGCCATCGCCTTTTTTGCCGCCTCCAGCTCCCGGTCCAGCCGCTTTGCCTCCGCCGCCATCTGGTCTCTGGTATTCTGATCGCAGTTCAGGGAATCCACCGCCACCCTGGCCTGGGTAAGAAATTTCACATAGTCTGTAATGGCTGTTGCCATATTTTTATCCTCCATGTAGGTAGCCTTGAATACAGCGGTTCAGGGCATCCTGAACTGCTGCGCTTAAATATAGATTACTACAAATCCATTCTGCGGGCAAGACCGTCTTTCCGTTCAACCCACTTTACATTCTGCCTGAAATCCGATATAGTTAGTGGAAAAGGCAAGAGGCAAGGAGGAAATCTATGTTCCGCATGTGGGGAAAAATCATAAAAGACAATCACCTGGTAAAGGATACCGTTATTTCCATCGGGGACTACTCCCTCACCAGAACCCAGATGGTCTTTCAGGCTCTGGATGAAATCTGCTACGAATTTGACCTGGAAAAGCCAATCTGGCTGGACGCTACGGTTCGGGAATTCCAGATTCACAGCAAAGCCCGTTTTACCAGAGACTGTTTTATCGAAGCAGTAGATTTTGACTTTCTGGAAATTCAGGTAATTGAAGAATAAAGAAATCCATTCAGTCGAAAACCGCCTGCGGCATCTAGGTGCCGGGGCGGTTTTCGCACGATCTATATTACAGATATCCCCCTGCAGCAGCTCAGAATAAATCCGGGCTGTTACATTCTTTTTACAGCCTCTTTAATAAGGCCTCTCTCTGCTCTTCATATCCGGGTTTTCCCAGAAGAGCAAACATGTTTTTCTTATAGCTCTCAACGCCGGGCTGATTGAAGGGATTGATCCCCAGAATATAGCCGCTGACGCCGCAGGCAAATTCATAGAAGTAGAACAGCTCGCCCAGGTAGAATTCATTCTGCTCTGGAACATCGATACGCAGATTGGGAACCTGGCCGTCGGTGTGAGCCAAAATCGTGCCGTTCATAGCACTCTTATTCACAAAATCGATGCTCTTGCCGGCCAGATAGTTCATGCCGTCCGTGTCCACTTCCTCCTTGTTTAACAGAATCTCTTCCGGAGATTCCTCCACATTGATTACTGTCTCAAACATAATCCGGGCTCCGTCCTGAATAAACTGGCCCATAGAGTGCAGGTCTGTGGTCAGGTCAACGGAGGCCGGGAAAATACCTCTCTGATCCTTGCCCTCGCTCTCTCCGAAGAGCTGCTTCCACCACTCGGAGATGTAGTGGAGACTGGGCTCGTAGTTTGCAGTAATTTCAACCTGTTTCCCCTTGCGCAGCAGAATATTGCGGACTGCCGCATACTGAAGGGCTCCATTGGTTTCATAGGGGCGCTCCAAAGCCTTCTGTCTGGCAGAAGCTGCACCCTCCATTAATTTATCAATATCCGCACCGCTTACAGCGATGGGCAGAAGTCCTACTGCCGTCAGCACGGAATAACGTCCGCCTACATCATCGGGAACCACGAATTCCTCGTATCCCTCCTGGTCAGCCAGGTTCTTTAAGGCGCCTTTGGCCTTGTCCGTGGTGGCATAGATTCTCTTATTTGCTTCCTCTTTTCCATACTTCTCAATCAGCATCTCTTTAAACACACGGAAGGCAATAGCCGGCTCCGTGGTGGTTCCGGATTTGGAAATAATGTTGATGGAGAAATCCTTACCCTCCAGCACCTGCTTTAAATCATGAATATACTTGCTGCTGATGCTGTTTCCTACAAAGTAGATTTCCGGAGTCTTGCGGACTCCCTTAGGCAATACATTATAAAAGCTGTGAGATAAGAACTCGATCGCAGCACGGGCTCCCAAATAGGAACCGCCGATCCCGATTACCAGCAGTGCATCGGAATCCTGCTGGATTTTGGCTGCAGCCTTCTTGATTCTGGCAAATTCCTCCTTGTCATAATTAACCGGAAGGTCAATCCAGCCCAGGAAGTCATTTCCTGCCCCCGTCTTGGCAAGGAGCGTTTCCTTTGCAGTAAGAACGGTGGTCTTGAAATTTTCCATCTCTTCCGCAGAAACAAAACCGGCCGCCTTGGAATAATCGAATGTTACTTCTTTTCCCATAACTTTTTGCTCTCCTTTTCTTATGTTCATGGACCTGTCCCATGAAATCTATATCATGCAAACTCTCGGCCCTGGCCGGGCGCGCAGCTGCCTGCTCTCCAATCCCTCCGGCTGTACCGGCAGGGTTCCCTGCGGCAATCAGACGGTTTCCCGGCTGCATTGCCTTTATTATAACACATCTTTCCTGTAATTGCGATAGAACTTCGGTAAAAAATGGAAGATATTTCTGCCATTTTTCCTCTTTCCACTCCTTTTTCAGAACCTATCAGGAAATAAATTCCTTTAACAATTCCCCCAAAACCCGTTTCTGCTCCGGATTCAGCTCCTTTAACCAGTTCTCACCTATTGATTCCGCTTCTCCTCCTTTGGCCTGCTCTTTCAGCTTTTCCCGGCTGGCCGCCGTCTGTTCCATTCCTCTTCTGGCCTGTCCCCGGCGCTCCCGGCCGATGGCACGTACCAGATTTCCGGGCTTGTCCGCCGTTTCCCCTGCCGTCATGCCAATCTCCGCATTTTCCCTGGCCATTCTGGGCCACATTACATTTTCCAGATAATCCTGCAGGCAGGTCAGAAGCTGTTGTCTGCGGGATTCCAGATTTACTCCATAATCCACAAGCATCGTCAGCATACCGCTTAAAATCCCCACTGCTCCGTAGAGTACAATATAGTAGTTATCGCTTCTATACCAATAGGCACCAAAGGCTGCCGCTCCTCCGACCAGAAAACACAGAAGCGTCAGCTGGCCTGACAGACTTTCCACTCCTTTTACGGAAAGGCCCAGCATTTTCAGGCTGTAAAGCTGTTTTTCCAGATAAACTCTGGTGTTGTTCATGCCCTGGTTCATTCGGTATGTATCCTCTGCATTCTGTTTCAAAGCCCGCAGATACTTATTTTTTGTCAGCGCAAGGTTGGCGCTCTCCTTAATCAATCCTTTGTAGAAGCTTCCCGCCAGCATTCTGACCAGAATACCGGCCAGACAGATGGCTGCCAGCACATACAGTGCCTTACCCGTTTGTAAAACATTCATCATAAAAAGCTCCCCTTTCTTCCCGGATGATACTCCGTAGTTGTTTTTTGCTCCTACATTATAACTACGGATTTGTTCTTTGGGAAGTTCAGAGAGCCTAGAATCGTTCGTCAAATTCTCCCTTTATTCGATTCTCAACTTGTTTTATCCTTCATAGCGGCGGATCATCTCCAGCATCAGATTCACGGAATGGACAATAGCCTTTGCCTCAAAAGTGGGATAATCCACGCTGGCACTGTTGTCCGCCTTGTCAGAGATAGCCCGGATGATCAAGAAGGGGATTCCGTTTAAATAGGCTGCCTGGGCAATGGCTGCCCCCTCCATTTCCGTACAGAAACCCTGAAAATTTTCGATCAGCCAGTCCTTCTTGGCCTGGTCTGAAATAAACTGGTCACCGCTGACCACCCGTCCTTCATAGGTATGGATATCAGGATTTACCCTGCTGCAGCATTCTTTCGCCAATGCGCGCAGCTTCTCATCTGCAGGAAAAGACAGAACATCCATCCGCGGAATCTGCCCCAGCGGATATCCAAAATTAGTGGCGTCCATATCATGCTGAAGGGCATCTGTAGACAATACAATGTCTCCGATATCAATCTCCGCCTTCAGGGAACCGGCAATTCCCGTGTTGACAATGCCGCTGACCTGATAACGGTCCGCCAGGATCTGAGCGCAGACAGCTGCATTCACTTTTCCGATTCCAGAGCGGACTACCACCACTTCTTTTCCCTCTAAGGTTCCTCTATAAAAATCCATGGCAGCCCAGGTCTGCACCTGTACTCCTTCCATCTGCTCCTTAATTTTGGCCACCTCTTCATCCATGGCGCCTATGATTCCTAACATATTCCTTCCTCCTGACTTTGATGATTTTACTTTGCTGTTCCGGTTTCAGCCGCTTTGACAGCTCCGTCATTATGGCATAACTGACATCAGGCTCTTAAAATACCCTGCCAAGTGTTCCTATTATACCAATTTTTATCCTGGGACGCAATCATGGAACCTGGATCACAGGGTTGTTTCATGAACTATGAATGAGCAGATTGATCGTATGCCACCTTATCTC
>ERZ1643246.338-NODE-338-length-61733-cov-9.167450_pt1 | contig 61733 bp, 46 predicted proteins | sample MGYA00579265_ERZ1643246 | MGnify/ENA primary metagenome ERZ1643246 (study PRJEB29033, sample SAMEA4952261) | chicken gut metagenome | biome: Broiler Chicken; feature: Gastrointestinal Tract; material: Caecum | place: Ireland | collected 2018 | study: Broiler... | reverse complement strand
ATAATTTAAACTCAATTTCAAGTAGCTGATTTATTTCTGGCGCTGAATAAAAATAACATAAAATAAAAGTAGTTGTCAATAAAAATCGATCTATTTTTTATGACAACATTTAAAAATGAATCTTTGGTAAATTCTTCACATCAAAATGTAAAGCTTCTTTGTTTTGCGCTTTAATTTTATCTAAAATCTCTTTTCGAAAAACATCTATATGATCAGGCGCTTTAATTCCCAGTTTAATTTGTTCCCCTTGAATATCTAATATGGTTATCTCTATATTCGCTCCAATACAAATGGCTTCATTTTTTTTTCTTGTTAAAACCAACATAAGATCTTTATCCTCACTTTACCGTTTCTTGTCTCTTAAAAAGAGGCGTTTTCACTTGATAGCCTGACTGCTCCAAAAAAATTTGTTTTCCCAAATGTAACGATTGATTTATAATAATTGGTGCATACAGGTTGACTGTACTCTTCTCAAAAGGTTCCTTTGGGGTAATAATACCTAATGTTAAAACTTCTTCCGCTCGTTCCAACAACAATTTATCAATCGCATGTTTAGGAACAACATAATCATATGTAGACTCAATTTTAAAAATGTCTACAACAAGAAAAGCAATCTCCGCTTCTTCCAAAGATTGTAAAATAAAAAAATCGCTGTCATCAAACGGTAATAACGTGTATTTTGTATATTGTTCCAGCGCAGGGATTCCATCTGGAAAATGAATACAAATCAATTCGTTTAAAGGGAGCTCTCCGTGATATTTTGTCAATACTTTTTTCATATTTCCTCCTCAGGATATTTGCCAACATAAATTTTAGGTCTATGCATATAAATTCACAAACGATATTTCCAAATCATTCCAACGGATGATTTCCCCTTTTACATCTCCTCTTGTATACGTAAAAATTGGTTTTTTAGGTGTAACATCAATTTCTGCTTTTTTCGCTTCATAGTGTATATTCAACTCTGCTGGCTCATAACGCATTTTCAAACTTCCATACTTTGGAACAAAATCCATCCAAACTGGTCGATATGGCTTACTTAAATATTTTTTACCAATTTGTTGAATGGCATTGCCACCATTTTCGATTTTCATCATCTGATTACCCTCTGAAATTCTACGTGCAATTCCCTCCATAACTGCTGCATTTCCCTTTTGCGCATTTTGTTCCATCATTTTTTTATTTGTAGTCAAGCCAATATCTTCACGGCATTGTTTGGCATCTATATACAGTTTCCCAGGTTTGGTTTTAATGGTCAGCTCTCCAAGAGGCTGCCGAATAGATAGATCTGCCTGTGGCTGTTCAATCTGATGTTTTGCATCAATGGTTTTTAATCCCAATTGAATAAATGTAGATTGCATTCGAATTTGTGGCAGCTTCATACGACAGCTCTCCTTTCCAGCTTTTGATAATTATTTTAATATTATACAATAACGTTTCTTACAAAATAATGGTACAAATTTTCCCTAAACTTAACTTAAAAAGTCAAGTAATGAAGGCTGAATCACTCTGGCAGAAACTGCCAAAGAAGCACGGTGCATACTTTCCTGAACCGAAAGATTCATAATTACTTCTTCAATATCCACATCCTCATTTTCTGAAAGCATCTTTGTAATAAACAATTCAGTAGAATCATTACGTGTAGTAATTAATTCTAAGCGATTTTGTTTCCCACCAACCTCTGCTACTGCTAAATTGGCACGATCAATCAGTTGATCCGCTGTTTGTAGCCAATGACTCAGTGCATTCGAAGTAAAATATTCACCATTGTCTTGTGTACCATTTACATAGTTTAATAAATCGTTAATCGATTCAAATACAGTTGGCTGTGGCAGCCCAAGTTGCCCATTATCTGGGTCATACTGATAATTGGTAACTGCTGGTGCTGTGTTACCGATACCATCAATGGTTAAACCACCAGAAAAAGTCATAGTCATATTATTACCAGCTGGATTATTGGTATACGCCGTTAAAACCAATATTTCATTTCCATTCGCATCTGTACCCAGCTTTGCAATTGGAGAAACACCATTTTCTACAGCACCTTGATTAATTTTTGACATAATGGTTTTTGTTGAGTCGCCTACTGCCAACTCAACATTAAAGGTTTTTCCATTCACTGTAAACTCTATCGTTCCTGCTGCTGTTACACCATTCGCTCCAATTACACCCCATTCTGATTGGCTTCCCGCAGAATTCTCTGGAACAAAAAACGCACTTGGTAAACTGTTTACATCTAGCATGCTATCAAATTCTCCAGCACGTGAGACCTCTACGCGAACTGCGTCAAACGAACCATCCCCTTGATGAAAGGTAACAGTTCCATCAGCATTTAATGTAAATGGCTTTACATCAATATCTGTACCGTTAAAAATATAGTTACCTGCAATTTGCGTATTGGCAATATCAACCATTTGCTGTTGCAGCTGGGAAATTTCTTTTGCTGCCGCTTCTCGATCTACAGCTGTGTTTGTACCATTTGCCATATTATCGGCCAGCTCACGCAGCCGCTGCAAAATCTTTTTCGCTTCATCATAGGCAGTATCCGTAGCATCCACCCATGTATCGGCTTCTGTATCATTACGAATGTATTGGCCAATGCCAGCTAAATCAGCACGATTTTTCACCCCTTTCATCGCAACAACCGGATCGTCGGAAGGACGATTGATCTTTTTTTGTGTTTCCAACTGTGTCTGATATTTATTCATCAATTCATAGCTACGATTAATGGCAGCAATCGAACGGCTTGCCATCATTCCAGTTGTAATTCTCATAAATCGTTTCTCCTTATCTTGATTTATTCTTAGCGTCCAACGACACCCATACCATTAATAATTTTATCTAAGATCTCATCAACCACGGTAATCATTCTGGCATTCCCATTATATGCATGCTGGAATCGAACCAAATCTACAAATTCTTCATCCAATAAAACACCAGTAACGGATAGGCGATTGTTTGTTGCTGTATTTACAAGCACCAGTGTATTGTAAGCCATACGATTGGCTTCTTGAGCATCCACGCCAAGCTGACTAACTAAACTCTCAATTTCAGATTTTAAATGATATCCTGGTCCATCATTGGTTGTAATCGGATTCCCATTCGCATCTATACTACTTTTTCCAACATTCCCAGATAGAATAAAATCAGCCAATGCTTTGGCATTTTCATTGTTTCCTGTTGAATTTTTGGTTGCCACTGCAACTGCGCGCGGATCTGTAAGGGCAATTTCAACAGCTTGTGCTGCACCAAACTCATTTTGAATATCATTAAAAAAGCTATTGTCTGCAGCTGCCTGATTCCCATCAAGATCAATTCCGTTTGCATGAATGGCATTAAACTCTCGAACGAAATGAAATGCCATTTCATCCAATTTTTTTAATTTATCATAAAACACACCGCTTGCATTGGTACCATTCTGTCCTTGCTGATTAACATAACCATAAGCTTCAATTGAGGCAAACAATCCCCCTCTTTTATTGAAATTTTCCAAATCTAATCTGCTGGCTCATAACGCATTTTCAAACTTCCATACTTTGGAACAAAATCCATCCAAACTGGTCGATATGGCTTACTTAAATATTTTTTACCAATTTGTTGAATGGCATTGCCACCATTTTCGATTTTCATCATCTGATTACCCTCTGAAATTCTACGTGCAATTCCCTCCATAACTGCTGCATTTCCCTTTTGCGCATTTTGTTCCATCATTTTTTTATTTGTAGTCAAGCCAATATCTTCACGGCATTGTTTGGCATCTATATACAGTTTCCCAGGTTTGGTTTTAATGGTCAGCTCTCCAAGAGGCTGCCGAATAGATAGATCTGCCTGTGGCTGTTCAATCTGATGTTTTGCATCAATGGTTTTTAATCCCAATTGAATAAATGTAGATTGCATTCGAATTTGTGGCAGCTTCATACGACAGCTCTCCTTTCCAGCTTTTGATAATTATTTTAATATTATACAATAACGTTTCTTACAAAATAATGGTACAAATTTTCCCTAAACTTAACTTAAAAAGTCAAGTAATGAAGGCTGAATCACTCTGGCAGAAACTGCCAAAGAAGCACGGTGCATACTTTCCTGAACCGAAAGATTCATAATTACTTCTTCAATATCCACATCCTCATTTTCTGAAAGCATCTTTGTAATAAACAATTCAGTAGAATCATTACGTGTAGTAATTAATTCTAAGCGATTTTGTTTCCCACCAACCTCTGCTACTGCTAAATTGGCACGATCAATCAGTTGATCCGCTGTTTGTAGCCAATGACTCAGTGCATTCGAAGTAAAATATTCACCATTGTCTTGTGTACCATTTACATAGTTTAATAAATCGTTAATCGATTCAAATACAGTTGGCTGTGGCAGCCCAAGTTGCCCATTATCTGGGTCATACTGATAATTGGTAACTGCTGGTGCTGTGTTACCGATACCATCAATGGTTAAACCACCAGAAAAAGTCATAGTCATATTATTACCAGCTGGATTATTGGTATACGCCGTTAAAACCAATATTTCATTTCCATTCGCATCTGTACCCAGCTTTGCAATTGGAGAAACACCATTTTCTACAGCACCTTGATTAATTTTTGACATAATGGTTTTTGTTGAGTCGCCTACTGCCAACTCAACATTAAAGGTTTTTCCATTCACTGTAAACTCTATCGTTCCTGCTGCTGTTACACCATTCGCTCCAATTACACCCCATTCTGATTGGCTTCCCGCAGAATTCTCTGGAACAAAAAACGCACTTGGTAAACTGTTTACATCTAGCATGCTATCAAATTCTCCAGCACGTGAGACCTCTACGCGAACTGCGTCAAACGAACCATCCCCTTGATGAAAGGTAACAGTTCCATCAGCATTTAATGTAAATGGCTTTACATCAATATCTGTACCGTTAAAAATATAGTTACCTGCAATTTGCGTATTGGCAATATCAACCATTTGCTGTTGCAGCTGGGAAATTTCTTTTGCTGCCGCTTCTCGATCTACAGCTGTGTTTGTACCATTTGCCATATTATCGGCCAGCTCACGCAGCCGCTGCAAAATCTTTTTCGCTTCATCATAGGCAGTATCCGTAGCATCCACCCATGTATCGGCTTCTGTATCATTACGAATGTATTGGCCAATGCCAGCTAAATCAGCACGATTTTTCACCCCTTTCATCGCAACAACCGGATCGTCGGAAGGACGATTGATCTTTTTTTGTGTTTCCAACTGTGTCTGATATTTATTCATCAATTCATAGCTACGATTAATGGCAGCAATCGAACGGCTTGCCATCATTCCAGTTGTAATTCTCATAAATCGTTTCTCCTTATCTTGATTTATTCTTAGCGTCCAACGACACCCATACCATTAATAATTTTATCTAAGATCTCATCAACCACGGTAATCATTCTGGCATTCCCATTATATGCATGCTGGAATCGAACCAAATCTACAAATTCTTCATCCAATAAAACACCAGTAACGGATAGGCGATTGTTTGTTGCTGTATTTACAAGCACCAGTGTATTGTAAGCCATACGATTGGCTTCTTGAGCATCCACGCCAAGCTGACTAACTAAACTCTCAATTTCAGATTTTAAATGATATCCTGGTCCATCATTGGTTGTAATCGGATTCCCATTCGCATCTATACTACTTTTTCCAACATTCCCAGATAGAATAAAATCAGCCAATGCTTTGGCATTTTCATTGTTTCCTGTTGAATTTTTGGTTGCCACTGCAACTGCGCGCGGATCTGTAAGGGCAATTTCAACAGCTTGTGCTGCACCAAACTCATTTTGAATATCATTAAAAAAGCTATTGTCTGCAGCTGCCTGATTCCCATCAAGATCAATTCCGTTTGCATGAATGGCATTAAACTCTCGAACGAAATGAAATGCCATTTCATCCAATTTTTTTAATTTATCATAAAACACACCGCTTGCATTGGTACCATTCTGTCCTTGCTGATTAACATAACCATAAGCTTCAATTGAGGCAAACAATCCCCCTCTTTTATTGAAATTTTCCAAATCTAAAACATTATTCTGCCCACCATTGGGATCCGTTACTGTAATGGATTGAAAATAATCATACTCTGTAGCTGCCGCACCAGCTGCAGGTTGTCCGCCCTTTTGAAGAGACACCTCCGCATATTTCATCGTCTTTCCATCAACAAGTGTAAATTTGGTTCCATCATTTTGAACCAAACTGATTGTATATGTCCCATCTGCTGTTGGATTTTGTTTTTCTGCTATATTATTTCGTTCCACTTCGATTGGAACAATACTGGACAACTGATCAACCAAATTATCCCGCTCATCATATAAATCGTTTGGCTTGTAACCAACAACTTCAAGCTCCATAATTTGTTGGTTTAATGTATTAATACTTTCTAATAATGTATTAATGGTTTCCACATGCACATCTGCTTGCAACCCAATCTCTTCACGCGCTGTTGTTGTTTGCGTTGACATAAATGCAAAGGTTTCTTTTAATCCTTTCGCTCTTTCAAGCATAACTTGGCGCGCGGACAAATCACTTGGTCTTGTCGTTACATCTTGAATAGATTCCCAAAAGGAATTCAACACCTTACTTAATCCGGCATCAGATGGCTCATTCACAATATCTTCGACTCGTGCCAAAGCAGTGGCTCTTGTATCCCAGTATCCAAAATCGGGGGTTTTATTTCGCAACTGTGCATCTAAATAAAAATCACGAATCCGATCAATCGTACCAGCCTTTACACCCGTTCCCAATTGCCCAGGAATTTGCGGACGGTTTACACCAATGGCCGGCCATGGAGTAGTCGTTGTAAAATTTACACGTTGTCGTGTATACCCTTCTGTACTTGCATTTGAAATGTTATGCCCAGTCGTGTTTAATGCCAATTGATGTGTCATCATTCCCCTTTTGGCAGTCTCCAAATTCGCAAAAGTTGATAACATTCTTTTTTTCCTCCTTATCTTCTGATCGGTTTTATACTTTCAAGCCTGTGAATCAAACATGGATTTTTTTTCCATCATTGATGGCGCACCTTGTTTACCCGTCGAACCATAATTATTGGGCGCAAGCTTTGGCGGGCGAAGCAAATCCAAAGTAAAATTCACATAGTTTAAAGAATCTCGTACAAGCTGTCGATTTAAGGTATTACATTGAATCAAATCTTCTATCGTTGCCAACAATAAACTGCCCGTTTTTTTGATTCGTTCTTTTTGTAAAGAATCTGGCATTGTTTGCAAACAATTCTCCAGCGTAAATGCATCTGCTGGAATATGGTCTGCAAATAATTCTTTTAACAAAGTCACTCGTTGTTTTTCTTCTTGTTCAATTTTTCTTACCAAAGCCTGTTCTTCAAGTGTTATTTTTTCAAAACGATCAATATCTTTATTTGTAATCACTGTTATTTTTTCTTTCCCTAGATCAAGCAAAGCGCTATGATATTCCAATAGATGCGATAACACTGTCTCTAGTTTATCCAGCATAAATAAACTCCTTTAAATTATGGTAAATTTATCTTCCACGATAAAATTGATACATACTGTTTGCAATCGTCTGTATATCCAGATGGTATTCACCGTTTTGTACTTGTTCTATAATCTGAGCAATTCGATCGGCTCGTTCTTTTTCAAAACCACTAACATCTTGCAACAATTTCGCTTCATTTGAAATTACAATTCTATCTTTAACTTTCCCGAAATCCCCTTCACCCTTTGCTGAAATCGGCTGACTCTGACGGTACGGATTCATTTGAAAAGAATTTACGCCCTGAACCTTCATTTGTTCAACAACCCCTTCCTGCCTACATAAACTCAATCTCCAGAAACTTATTCCTCTTTAGATAGGTAAGTAACTGTCTCGTTTTTAATAATTCTTTGCTTCACTTCTTCTTCTGCCTGTTTTATTTCTTCTGAGCGTCGAACCTTTCCGGATAAGTTATCTAAACAGGTTGCACATAGATTCCCTTCACGAATCCTTGCACCACATTGCTTACATGGGTAACTAAAATTCGGTAAAGAAGTGATTCGAATTTTTCCTGTTTTAATAAACCTTTCGATTATTTCTACCGGAACCTTTGTAGCCTCCTCTACCTCCTGCAAGGTTGCTTGCCGATTGGAACGTTTTTTCAAATAATTCAACACTGTATCCAATCTTTTTAAATCTTCACGATAACAAGTTTCACATACCATTTTGGTAGATGTTTTGACAAAAATTTTTCCGCATTCCGGACAGTTTGAAAGACCACTCATATTATCACCTACATTATTATTTAACTTGGGTTCATTTATATTATCGTCAAAGCCACTCAAAATTTTAACAGATGATGCCCGGAAGAGCGTAAAACAATAAATTTCACAGACAAAACATGTATAAATGGCATTTACTGCATGCCATATCGTCGCACCGGTTGTATAGATATCATCAACCAACAAAATTGAACCCATATTCTTTTTGGTATGTTTATGATATTCATCTGACAAAACATAAAATGGATTATCTTGATGCAACCGTTCATATTTACTTCGTTTACTCTGTTTTTCTTGAGACCGACTACCCAGTAATAAAGCAATTTTATCCACATTCATCATTTTTGCAATTTCTTCAGCTTGATTAAACCTTCTCTCTAAAGCTCTTTCTTTTGACAATGGAATCGGAATAATTTTATCAATAGTTCGCCGCTTTGTTCTCCAAAAACATGAAATTTCTTTTTGGAACATTTGAATCAAGATACTGTCTCCTCGGAATTTAAACCGATTCATCCACTCCTTTCCGACTTCATCATATAAGAACAAACTTGTATTCCCAAGAAATTTCGGCATTTGTTGCCAACGAATCAAACACTCATCGCAGGTTTCTTGACAAACTGTAAAGTCACTACGTGTATATAAACGTCCACATCGATTACAAATTGGACCCGTGATGACTTGAAATTTTTCTCTACATTTCTCACATACCGGACTGTAAGTACTTAGCCATTGGCTCCATGTACCTTTCATTTTAAGCAAAGATGAACAATATAAACAAATACGCATTTCACTTTAACATCGAAAGTCTCCTACTCATTATTTTCCATCAATTACATTTTTTCATTATATACGATACTTTCGATTGATTCCTCCTTCATAATAAGTTTAGATGAATAAAAAATCTATCGTTCCTTATGAACGGTACAATAGTACAAAGATTTCCTGTGTCAACATAATTGAAAGACAGAGATCGCTACCCCAATAAGCTGTTTACAAATCAGGTGGATGTTGACTCTTTTAAAAGACCGCATACCACATGCAATCAGACGATGACATGATCAATTCAAAGGAATCGATTGTTTTTTAATACTATTGAAATAAATTGAGAACCATCATTCTTAATACAAAAATCAATATATAAAACGAAAATATCTGATCTTTTTGCAGTATGCCTTATCATCCCATGATTTAGAACCGATTTTTCCTATTTGGATTCATTCTTTAGCCAACCGATTCATTCGGATAATTTGTTTTTTTGCTTGTCGCATAGCAGACGTTATACCTTTATGAAAAAAATATACCGATGCCTCTGTATCTTTTTCATGTCGACCTGCTCTACCCGAAATCTGGATCAGTGCAGAAGCATCAAATAGATCAACTTCACTTCCCAATACCATGACATCCGAAAACGGAACCGTTACGCCTCGTTCCAAAATTGTTGTCGTAACAATAATATCTACTTCTTTTTTTCGAAAGGCTTCTACCTTTTCTTTTCTTCTTGAATCCTCTGCATACACATATAACACACGAAACTTTTTATGCGCCAAAATTCGCTGTACTTGCTTTGCAACCTCAACATACGCAACGAACAAAAAAACTTGTCTGTTCTGTTCCAGACTTTTTTTCAACCGAACAATGAGTGGATATGGCAACACACCTTGATCCAGCTTTCGCTTCCAATTTCCAACCCAAAAAAAATGCGGAACTTCAAGCGGACGACCATGAAATCGCTTTGCCACAAATACAATCGGTACATTGATTTTTTTTAGTGTCTTTAATAATGTTGGTTCTGGAGTTGCCGTACAATAAATTAATGTATGTTGCATTTTCAAAGCATTTTGTAAGGAAAATTTAAGTGTAGAATCTATGCGATAGGGAAAGGCATCCGATTCATCTAAAATGCAGACATCAAACATCTGATGAAAACGCATAAGTTGATGAGTCGTTGATAAAATAAGAGGCGCTGCAAAATCACGGACTTTTGAACCGCCGTAAAAAACGCCAATTGGAAGTTGTGGAAAGACGCTTATCAGTCTGGGTAAGATTTCCAATATTACATCTGTTCGCGGTGAGGAGAAACAAACCTTCTTTTTTTGCGATAATGCATAAGCCATCGGATAAAACAACATTTCAGTCTTTCCAGAACCTGTAACCGCATGTATCAAAATATCTTCATTTTTTTCAATCTGTCGGATCACTTTTTGGGAAGCGTTGCTTTGTGCAGGTGTCAACCGACCTTGCCACATAAGCAGTTCCCCTTTTTGAGGTAACTGAGGAGGAATAAAATCTTCTTGATTCCAAACATATAGAGATGTACATGCAGATATTTTTCGGAGTGTAATACAGTTTCGGCAATACATACATTTCTGCTCTTTACAACAAAAACAGGAATGCCAACCGAACAGCATTGGATGATCATTTCCGCAACCATTACAAAACAACCGATTTCCTTTCCTTGTAATACCTGGGATTTCTCGAATCATACCAGAAGCAATTCCAGCTTTAATTTGTTCTGGTGTACATCCGCTTTCAATTTGCAATAAACGCCGCCCATAAAAAGCGGCGTGCAGCAGCCGCTGTAATCCTTTTTTGTCATACATGGATAGACTTCACCCTTTCATTTTTTAGAGTAAAAATATGGTCAAGCAAAAATTCGTTTGATTTTCAAAATAAATTCCACATTTCGCTTCACATAAAACAAAATATTTTTATTGAAAAAATATGATTTTACACAAATATTTCTACATAAACATAATGCTTGCAAGAAAAAATCAAAAATTGGTATTTGAGGATAGATTTACAACTCACTCAAAGAGAGTCAATAAGACACATAGAAATCTTTTTGACTTTTTATACTGCTCCTTTTACAGATTTGCAGCCAGTAAACCATATCCTAATACATAAAAGCGTACAAAAGCTCAGTACAAAACCACTTTTTTTCCCCTATTGTCGATATCTATAAGAAACAAATTTTTTGTTCAAAAAAATTTATGATTTATTTCTTAATATGACTGACTTATAAAATAAACCAAATACAGATCAAAATTCATATCATTTTCATACAAAAATAAATCATTATAAATATTAATGAAATAGGTTTAAAATGCATAGCAAAATGGAAGTTGTGCAGAAGTAAAAAACACGTTTATATAACAAGAAGCATTCTTTTATCAAATATAACTGGGAAAATGAGTTTAGATTGAAATCCTTTCTCTTTCCAAATACAAAAAGACCTTTTTGTTTCAGTCTAAACAAAGAGGTCTTTTTTTGATCTATCTTTTTATTCATTTTCTTCTGGACGCATATACCATGTAATCGCCAAAGCACCTGGTCCCAAATGCGAACCGATAACAGGTCCAAAAAAACTTTCAGAAACGGATAGAACATGTGTAGTAAACTGTTTCTTAATTTCTTCTACAATTTCTTTACCATCTGTTGGACAATCACCGTTTACAACACAGACATGAAAATTCTTTCCCTTATCCACATCCTGCTGCATCAGCTCATAAATTCGTTTAATCGCTTTTTTACGTGTACGAATTTTTTCAAATGGAACGATCAACTTATTTTCAAAATGAAGAATTGGCTTTACCTGCAGCAAACCTCCGATTAATGCAGCCACACCAGATAAACGCCCACCACGCTGCAAATGATTCAAATCATCCGCAATAAAGTATGCACGAATGCAATCATTCATCTTCTCAAAATAATCTATAATCTCATTTGAATTTTTTCCTTCCGAACGTAAACGTACTGCCTCATAAACATACCATGCCTGTTTGGCACAGCTTGCTTCAGAATCAAAAACGCTAATTCGCTCCTCATCAACCATTTGTGCAGCCGTACAAAAAGTCTGATATGAACCACTGATGCCACTTGAAAGTGTGACACAAACAATTTCTTCATATTCTTGTAGTAACCGTTCAAAGACTTTAACAACTTCTCCGATTGCAGGTTGACTCGTTTTTGGAAAAATTTCCGTTTGACGCATTTTTTCATAAAATTCTTCCGTCGTTATTTCTTCCAACTCAGCATATGAATCCTGTTCAAATATAATATTTAAAGGAATGGTTACAATCCCGTTTTGCTCTTGATACAACCGGTCAATATACGACGTACTATCTGTTACTACTGCAATCTTCATAAAAAATACCGCCCTCAACTTATTTCTACAATAACATATTATCATATCATAAAACTTCAGTTACTTATTCAAACCAAAAATAACAATTCCATTCCTTAAATAGTGAAGCGCTCACAATCCAATCGAAAGAAGACTTCCATAAAAGATAAAATAATCCCATTTATATTCATATCAAATTATAAAAACGTTTACAATCTCCGAATTTTTCTATTTCTTCGTATCTTATAACATACTTGTGCAAGAAAATCTTTATACATATATAGCAAAAAAACCACTTATTTCATTTTTTATCAAACTGAGACAAATCAAAAGTACTTTCTATACATGATTTGACTTGCCTTTTACAAACGAGCTATAACCCTACTATTAAAACACGGGATTCATTTGATCTTTCTTATAGGCAGCTTACCCATACAGAATTTACTGAGCAAATCAGACTTTTTTAGTAAAAAAATATTATCCCAATCTCATTTAAACATAAAAAATCTATAAAATAAATATTTAAATCAGATGATCTATACATTTATTGAATCACAAAGCATGCTATACAAAAGAAAACACGCGCACCATTCTTAAACTTCCTAAACCGTTTACTTTAAACTTTTTTACTGTCTCATTGTGAATCCTTCTTTCCTTATGGAAATGATTCATTCCAGACAAAAGTTTATAAACTCTTCCTTTTCTATTTATCTACCCGAACCCAATTATTTTTAATCGCCAGCAACACAGCCTGTGTACGGTCATTCACATCCAACTTTTGCAAAATACTGCTTGTATGATTTTTTACAGTTTTTTCACTAATAAACAAAGTTTCCCCAATTGTTCGATTGCTCATACCATATGCCAACATTTGCAAAACCTCACACTCACGTCTAGTTAAAATACCATACGGAGGGGTACAATCCTGAATTTCATGTCTTGTTCCATCAGACAGACGGCGGAACTCCTTAATCAAATTTGCAGTCACACGTGGATCAAGATAACTTCCGCCTTCTATTAAAATACGCATAGCCTCAAGCAAAGCTTCTGAATCAATTTCTTTTAACAAATAACCATCTGCGCCTTTTTTCAAAACATGTGTAACATAAGATTCGTCATCGTGAATGGATAAAACCAATATTTTTGTATCAGGAGAAAGCTGTGAAATTTCCTCTGTTGCCTCAACACCGTTTTTCCCAGGCATATTAATATCAAGCAATAATAAATCTGGCTTGTACATTTCAACCAACTGAATGGCTTCCTTACCGTTACTCCCCTCTGCTACGACTTCATAGGTTCCGTCCAACGCTAAAATTCGTATAATACTTTCCCGAAACAAATGATGATCATCTACAATTATCACAGTCTTTTTCACATTTTAACCCCCTATTCGTTTTACTTCTCAACAGGAAAAATAACTTGCACGGTTGTCCCACTATTTAATGCAGAATAAATCTCAAGCTTTCCCTGAAATAACGAAACACGTTCCTTCATTCCAAGAATCCCAAAACTGTTTTCTTTTTTTTCTTGCATGTCAAATCCCAACCCATTGTCTTTAATTTGAATATTAATTTTCAACCCAAAGGAAAAATTAACAATAATCTGTGTTGCATTTTTTCCATGCTTTAAAACATTATTCACAGATTCTTGCACAACACGAAAAATGGCTACCTCAAGCTTTGAATCCAAACGCATCTCATGCCCTTGTACTCTTAGTTCTGTCTTTATCTCATTTTTTTCGGACACATTTTTTAAATACTTGCGCAACGCCGGAACAATACCTAGATCATCTAAAACCATTGGGCGTAAATCATAAATAATTCTGCGTACCTCTGTCAACGTGCTGCGAACATCTTTCTTTAATTCACGAAGCTCCTTTCCAACCTCTTCCTTTGGTCGCACCAACAACATCCGTTCAATCAAATCAGATTTCGCTACTAGATGTGCCATCATCTGTGCTGGACCATCATGAATCTCTCGAGATAAGCGCTTGCGTTCCTCTTCTTGAGATTCCAACATTTTAATACCAAAGGCACGAGATTTTTTTGATTCCTCGGCTTCATCTTTTAATTGCCAAACATCATTTGTTAAATAATCAATAATTACAGAGATTTTTAAAGAAATCTTTGCAGAACGTTCTATCATTTCCTCTATTCTTGAAAAATCTTCCTGTAACTCCGTTCTGCGCTTCTTTAAATGTTCCTCATTCTCTGTAGCAACAAAAAGCTGCATCTGTATCTCGTTGGCTTGATTGTATGCCGCCTCGATTTCTTTTTCTGAAAAATTCTGAAAAGAACGACTAACCTCCACAAGCTGCAAACGTGCCTGCTTAAATAATACATATAATCGATCCTGTTCTTGAATCGCCACTTCAATTTCTGTCTGTAGTTGTTCCAAGTTTTGCTGGATCTTTTCCAATTGTATTTGTGAATCTTCCTGAATTTGGAAAAGATCTTTTTTGCTTTCCTCAACAGTCCGAACCATAGATTGTAATATTGTTCCAATAGAATCCAAGGGCAATCACCTTTTATTTTTTACTATGATTCCAATATACCACTTCTCGGAATTTTTTTAAAAACTTTTAGATATTGTTCAAAAAAATGTTCTCTCTTTTCTTTCATACGGTATAATCAAAAACAGAAGTTTGATTAGCTTTTAATCTCGGAGGTTTTTATGGAAAATATTTATCGCACAGTGAAGCAAGAAACATCACACGAAATTGTTATTGAGCGTTCACGTTTTATCACTCATGTAAAAGAAGTCACAACAGAAGAAACAGCCCAAAGCTTTATTGCACAAATCAAAAAAATACATTGGTCTGCTACACATAACTGTTCTGCATATGTAATTGGTGCACGAAATGAAATTCAAAAAGCGAACGACGACGGAGAACCTTCTGGAACAGCTGGTATACCAATGCTTGAAGTGCTAAAAAAAATGGATATGAGAAATACTGTCGCTGTGGTTACGCGATATTTTGGCGGAATTAAGCTAGGTGCTGGTGGACTTATTCGTGCTTACTCCAGGGCAGTAAAAGAAGGTATACAAACCGCTGGTATCATTGAACGAAAAAAAGTATACATTATTCGTACACAAATCGATTATACATTTCTTGGAAAAATAGAAAATCAATTACGAAATCGTGCCTATTCAGTTCAGGAAATCAAATATGGTGCCAATGTTGAAATGGATTGCTGTGTGGATCTAGATAAAAAAGAAGAGTTTATAAAATGGATGACAGAAATGACAAACGGAACCTGTCAAAGTTACGTTCTTGAAACAAATTATCTTGAAAATGAAATAGTCATTTAAACAAATTTTTTATAAAATATAAAAAGCCCACCCCAGAAAAATTTTGATAAAGAAATCAGGTGTTACATCGTCTATGATAAAGGATTATATCAAACAAGAGGAAATGAAAAAAAGAAAACGAAAAAAAATCATAATACGTACTATACTTATTATCTTTCTTATTTTAATTATATTACTCGGATTTTGGTATACACAGCTTCATACACAATTGAAAAAAACAGCCGCAAAAACATATACCCCGATTAATCGAAGCACGATTCCTTCCAATGAGCCAGAAACCTTAGAAGAACCTTTCACTGTGCTGGTTATGGGTATAGAAGACTATATGGATGATGTGGCACGAACCGATGTATTAATTTTCAATGTAGTCAATCCAAAGTCAAAGGAAATTGCTATGGTAACCATTCCGCGTGACGCCTATGTTTATTTAGAATCACGTGGGTTGAAAGACAAAATTAACCATGCCTACGTTTTTGGAGGACTCGAAGATACATTAAAAACCGTATATAACTTAATGGAGATACCAATTGATTATTATGTTTCCACCAATTTTAATGGTTTTACTGATTTGGTGGATGCAGTCGACGGTGTAGATGTCAATATTCCATTTACCTTTGAAGCCAAAATGGTCGATCCATCCGAATGGAAAACCTTTGAAGAAGGTCCTGCTCATCTAAACGGTCGTGAGGCACTAGCCTATGTACGTATGCGAAAAACGGATCCCGAAGGCGATTTCGGTCGCAGCAAACGACAAAAAGAAGTCATTCAGGCAGTTGTGAAAAAAGCTGTTTCACTAAACGGTGTAACAAAAATAAATGATATTTTGCGTGCAATTGGAGACAATGTGCAAACCAATATTTCATATGATGAATATTTAAGCTTTGTTCAATTAGGGAAAGATCTTTTACATGCTAATATTGACAACATACAATTGGAAGGTGAAGGTGGCTATATCGGTGAAATCTGGTACTATTTTTTAAATGAGGAAAACGTAGAAAAAGTAACCACGCACTTAAAAGAAATGATGTCGCATACCGATCCATCTCAAGCCACTACATTCCAAGAACGTATAGAAAAGGAAGAAGCAGAACAAAGCAAAAATCCAAATATGGAAAACATCGAGACTGATAATTTTTCGGAAACAAAAAATAATTCCAACTAATCTGTAAAATGATCAAAACTACTCTAAGTAAAAGCAAAAAAGGATTGGACAAAATATAAAAATCACATCTATTATTTTAATCCTGAGATCAATATTTTGTTCCATCCCTTTTTCATTTCATTTCTATCCATGATTGTTCATAAACAATAATGCCAAAAACCAAGAACAAGCTTGAGTAAAATGAAAGATGATAAACATTTCGTGTACACAAACTAAAATATAAAGATATTTACATCATAAAATTTCCACATTTTTAATTTGAAAACCAATATTTATTCGTTCATTCTTTTTCATCCTCTTTTAACAAAGCATTTCATATGATTGTTCAAACGCATATTTATTATTGATTGATACCTTCTATACAAAAAATACCCATAAAAATATGATTTGTAAAACAAGGACATACCAATACTTCTATGCCGTTTTTACTCCTTAAAAACATTTATTGGGATATAGCTTTATTTTCTATAATAAAACAGGTAAAATAAAGCTAAAATGACAAAATTTTATTATGGAAATTAGGTGTAGTGTAGGCTATGACAAACAGTCGAGTACGAAAAAATTCACATAAAAGAAAACGATGGAAGCAAACTGTCGGTTTGATTTCCATGAGTCTATTTTTTCTTTTGGCAATTTTTATCGGTTATTACTATATTCAAATCAAAAAAACTGCGGATCAAACTTATAAAGATATTGATCGGGAGAATATTCCGTCCAATGAGGTTAAATCATTAAATGATCCGTTTACTGTGCTGGTTATGGGAATTGAAGATTATATGGATGGTGTAGCACGAACTGATGTTCTTTTATTTAATGTTATCAATCCAAAATCCAAAGAAGTTGCCATGCTCACCATTCCACGTGACGCTTATGTCTATCTGGAAGTACGTGGTTTTAAAGACAAGATCAACCATGCCTATGCTTTTGGCGGTAAAGATGAAACGCTAAAAACAGTATATAATCTACTTGGTATTCCAATTGACTATTATATCTCGACCAATTTCAATGGTTTCACAGACCTGGTGGATGCAGTCGGTGGTGTCAATGTCAATGTACCGTTTACCTTTGAAGCTAAAATGGTTGACCCTTCAGAATGGAAAACTTTTGAAGAAGGTCCTGCACATCTCAATGGGCGTGAGGCACTAGCCTATGTACGTATGCGAAAAACGGATCCCGAAGGTGATTTTGGACGCAGCAAACGACAAAAAGAAGTGATTAAAGCCATTGCTGATAAAGCGATTTCAATTGGCGGAATCACAAAACTGGACAATATTTTAAAGGCCATCGGAAATAATGTACAGACCAATATTCCATATAATGAATATCTGGCCTTTATGAATCTGGCCAAGGATTTCATTCATGTTGATATTGACAGTATTCAACTAGAAGGGACAGATGAGCGAATTGAAAACATCTATTACTATATTTTAGACGAAACAAATATTGAAAAAGTAACCGCACACTTAAAAGAAATGATGTCGCATACCGATCCGTCCCAAGCCCTTACTTTCGAAGAACGAATAGCCCAGGAGGAAGCTACACAAAATCTTCCGGAAGAAAATCCGAATTTGGACTCTGGTGTGACAACAAATTCATTAGACACAGAAACAACTGCCCAATAAAAAAACATATGAAAACTACTTTCATTTTCTTATCCACACAAAATATGCAAGAAACGATAAAATCCCTGAGTGCACAAGAAAGATTCATTCTGCACTCAGGGATCTTCTGTTTAGATTTATTGTGCAACCTGATTCTAACCAAACACCCATCGATCAATCAGATTGCTCATAAAACACAAAGCTGCTGCCAGATATATTCGTATCATTAAACATGAACAAAACAAGATCTGCATTGCTTTCTTTAACAAGCTCAGCCGCAGTTACATCTGTAATATAACGGTTATCTACAACCTCTACCGTTTGAAATTGCTCAGCAAACATCACTTGCATTGGATTCACATAAGAATCTTTAATAATTAAAATATGTGTTTTGTTTGGTGCATTTTCATTCACAATTTTCACATGTGGCAAACTGAATGCATAAGCACCTGCATACTCGAGTGTTTCATCCCCAAGCTTGCTGCCAACAATATCACGAAAGCTACTTTCTTCAAGGTCACCACCTTTTTTTCCACGCCAATAACGGTAAGTATCTGCATCCTTGGGCTCAATTAAAGGTATCGTCTCATCTTCTGGTACTTGCTCATATAAGTTTCGATTCCAACTTCCCAAAAAATAATCTGGGTCAATTTCATCAAAGATAAATGCATCATCATGAACCGCTCCATTGGTGACAAGCGAACTTTTTTCACTTAAATCGTTCATAATCCATTGGAAAGCCGTATACGCCGCTGTTGCCTTCCAGTGATGATCTGTTTTAAAATTCATTTGTTCCAATTCTTCCTTATTGAATGTCTCCATAAAATATGGCAGCAAATCTTCTGTCCCATCAAAATTTGTCAGCTTCGGTAGCAGCTCTGTTTTGACATCGTTTTGATTGAATGTCACATAGCTGGGATATAAATGTTTTACAAGCTGAATTTTATGTGGAAGACCATAATAGTATACTTCTTTTTCCCATGATTGAATGTCTTTGGCAAATGTATTCAAACGGTCAGCAGTTTTCTGAATTCCTTGATCGGATACACGTGTTGGCTTAGATAAAATCCAATGATCATTTGTCACATGGTAATCATTGACAAAAGTCTGATTGGTTTTCAATTCATATTTTGTATACAAAGTCAACCATGTATTTCTCTCAAAAAATTGATCAGCAACATAAGTTTCAAAAGTTTTAAAATATTCCCCAGTTTTAATTGTTGCCAAACTTGGTATCGGCAAAGTTTGCAAAGTCCGATTTTCAAACTCGCTTTTTTCAACATCCTCCATAACTACCGACAAAATTCCCAACCCAAAAATTATAATTAGAAAAGGAATGGACAGCCATGGAAACAATACTTTCTTCTTCATTCAAAATTCCTCCATTCCTTAAAATCTAAAATAAATAAACGGATTATATGTTGAATTGACCAGCATCATAATTACACCCGCAAACAAAATCATAAACACAACGGTCTGTAACACTTGAAAAACAATGCTATGATAAAAGCTTGGCATGTATTTTTCCATTTGCTTTCCAAGCCACGGAACAATCGGCGTTGCCACAACCATCCCAAGCAAGATCAGCCAGAAATAATCATTCAAATAATATAAAGTTCGGTTATCAAACAAAGCTCCTTGCCCAAAACCAAACAAAGTTTGAATATAATCAAACGAATATGAAAAATCATCAGCTCGGAAGAAAACCCAACCGATCATCACAATAAAAAGCAAGTACAAATGACGGAGTGGTCGATATAGTTTGGCAAGCAATTTCCCTAAAAACAACCGTTCTAAGGCAATCAATACACCATAATAAAATCCCCACACCAGAAATGTCCAGCTTGCACCATGCCAAAATCCGGTCAACGTCCACACGATAAACAAGTTGCAGTATATTTTCCATGGACGAACTCGATTCCCGCCAAGCGGAATATAGACATAATCGCGAAACCATGAGCTGAGCGAGATATGCCAACGACGCCAAAAATCTGTAACACTTTGGGCAATATAAGGATAATTAAAGTTTTCCAAAAACTTAAAGCCAAACATTCGACCCAAACCAATCGCCATATCACTATACCCAGAGAAATCAAAATAAATTTGCAGGGCATATGCCATAACACCAATCCAAGCGGTTCCTGTACTTAAATCCCCACCACTTAACGCAAAAATTTCATCAGCAACCAAACCGATGGGGTTCGCAATAAGCACCTTTTTAAACAAGCCGATCAAAAATCTTTTTACACCGCTTTCAAACAGTGCCCAATCATGAATTCGATCGGTAATTTGATCTGCCACCGTTTGATAACGAACAATGGGTCCAGCAACCAACTGTGGAAACAACGAAATATATAAAGCCAAATCAAATAAATTTTTTTGCAAAACCGCATCTTTACGGTAGACATCAATTACATAGCTCATCGCCTGAAAGGTAAAAAACGAAATTCCGATCGGCAAGGCGATCTCTGGAACTGGAAAAACGGTATGGAAAAGCTTGTTCACATTCTCCATAAAAAAACCGGCATATTTAAATATCCCTAAAACAAAAAGGTTTGCGATAATCGATACTACAAGCCAGAACTTTCTTTGAAACGCATTTTTCCCTTGATCCAACAAGCGTGCAAATAAATAGTTCATACATATGGAACCAAGCATAATTAAAACATAAACCGGCTCTCCCCATGCATAAAACAGCAAACTAGCCAATAATAAAATATAATTTTTACCTGCTTTGGGACTTAAATAATAAAGAAATAAAACCGCCGGTAAAAAGATAAATAAAAATACCAAATTACTGAATACCATACAGTTACCCCTTAAAATTTTCTATACGGATAGCGTATCCATGTACTCAAACCACTATCCCCAAAATACAATTCTATCCTTTTCTATCCTTTTTTCCTACGCAATTTTCCAACAAATTTCATTAATGGACGATAACGCGTAGATACCAACCCTGTTAACTCTACAATAAATTCTAAAAACAAAATAATGGCAACAATCAACACAAAAGAACCCAGTAAAGTTGAGCTGCCAGATAACAAAAGCGCACTGGCGCTAAACATAAAACTAAAAATATAAATCAAAATAACCGTTGTACGATGCTCAAACCCAAGCGCCAAAAGTCGATGATGAATATGTGATTTATCCGGTGCCGAAATTGGCTTTCGATTTACTGCACGCCGAATAATTGCAAACAGTGTATCAAAAATCGGCACACCCAAAATCATAATCGGTACAATAAAACTAAACAAAGTTACACTTTTATACAATCCAAGCAAAGAAATCACTGCGATCAAATAACCAAGCAAAAGTGAGCCAGTATCCCCCATAAATATTTTTGCAGGATAAAAATTATATACAAGAAAACCTAAAATGGCAGCCACACTAACAACAACCATTGTTAAAATCATAATCTTTCCACCAAAAAATGCAAGCACACCAATCGTGCTAAGTACAATGGCAGAAACGCCAGCCGAAAGTCCATCCAATCCATCAATTAAATTAATCGCATTGGTAATCCCAACAATCCAAACAATGGTCAAAATATAACCAAAAAAACCAAGTTCAATTTTCCCAAAATACGGCAAAGTTACAAAGTGAATGACAAGACCACTGCCAAACACGATGATACAGGCAACACCAATTTCCACCAAAAATTTAAAGCGCGCTGTCAAACCATACATATCATCAACAACTCCCAGACCGACAATAACGATCAGTCCCAGAATAATACTATTCATCTGCTCATGATATAAACCGCTGACAAAATAGCCAACAACAATAGCCAGAAAAATCGCCAAGCCACCAAGCCGCGGCATCAACCGTGTATGAACTTTTCTTTCATCTGGATGATCAACAACTCCAACCTTTAAAGCCAGCCAGATAATAAAGGGTGTAATTATGAGCGCACTTACGAATACAATCAAAAACACCCAAGGCAAACTGAATTCCATATTTCCACCTAATTCATTATAGTCTATAATTTGCTCATTGTCTCATGTTGCAACAGGCTCCTGCCTAGATAAGCGCATCCCTTCCCGCCACTTTGCAGGTCTAGCATCAAACCTTTCTATATTTAACATTCATACTTTCATGTCCAAATTACATATGAACATAATGCTCGTCCAAAATCCAAAAAGGACATGTTCTATTTTCTTTCTCAAATCATGTTATCATATTTTCCCCTATTTTCAATTTAAATTTACCTAATTTCCTTTTTACTTTCCATGATTTTCCACATTTTTAACTCAGTTTACAAACATGTTACAGTTTAAAAGAAATACAGATTTATACTATGCTTTTAATACTTTAATAGTATAATAGTTAAGAAAACATGAAAGGAGTGAATCAAATTGAAAAAAGCAAGACTGCTCACCCTTATGATCACATTACTTCTTAGTACTTTTCTTACACCATTGGGTCAAGCAGCAGAATTAACAGGTGAACCGGTAGCTGATATGCCTGTTGTCGAGGACGATATCCTTGAAAATACTGAAAATCCGATTGATTCCTCAGAACACCCAGTGGATACAACAGAAAATCCAGAAATCCTTCCTGAGTCTCAGACGCCTCAAATGGAAGCCAGTACTTCAACGGAACAAAAAAACACTGTTGAGTCACTGATACAAGATACACCTGATGAACAGTCTGATGAGAAAACGACTGCACAGGAAGAAACAGCTACATTACCAGTTCAGCATATCAATTATTTAGAAGGAACCGATCATGTCATATCCAACCTTCCAAGCAAAAATTGGACTGCCTATTTTTACAACAATACAAAACTATCTGGAAAATACACATACAAAAAAACCATTTTAGCTGGTGAAAAAGATTTAAGCGTGTATCAAAACTATTCCACAGGCAGCCCACACAATTCAATTTACAAGGATGGATTTTCCGCTAAAATTCAAGGAACCTTCTCCATCAATCCCGGCACATATGTACTGCGTTTACAACATGAAGATGGTGCCAAAATTTTAATCGATGGAAAAGTCATTGTGGATAATTGGAAAAAAGGAAACACGCGAGAAGATGCCATCAAGTTTACCATTGAAAACAAAAACAATACACCAGAAGGCAATCAGCATCTCATCCAAATCCGCTATGTAGATTACACAGGTGCTTCATTCTTTAAATTTACGATTGAGCCATATGAAGAAGCACAAAAAACAAGTAACTGGATTGGTGAGATATACAACACATCAAACCATTCTGGTACAGCTTATATCGTTGGTGGTGACAAGGCCCGAACAAAGATCAATGCTTTAAATTTCAATTGGACAAACAAGACACCGACACATCTTGTTGCTGGTCCAAAATATTCATCTCGCTGGTATTCCTATCAATATTTTAAAGCTGGAACCTATACTTTGTCAGCAAAAGCCAATGACAGTATCACCGTATACTTTAACAATGAAAAAATTATAAATCAGAACAGCACAAACGGAAGCACTTTGAAAGGTACCTTTACCGTTTTACAAGATGGTTATTATTTTATCCGTGTAGATCATGCAAAAAAAGATGGAAAGAAAAACGGAAAACTAGAGCTTCAACTTCCGTTTATTCATCTGACAACCAATGAGATTGCCTATAACTGGGGATCTGGAAGTCCAGCGACGTCTGTTCCAAACGATAACTTTCTTGCAACCATCGTCAGCAATCAAAAGATCTCAGCTGGGGATCATTTCATCACTTCTGTATCATTAGGTAGCGTTAGCGTATCATTTGGAGAACAAGACAATATCATTCATACGACAGGAACGGGTACACAAATGAAAACCGCTGCTGTACTAGATCAAACCGCTGGAACCTATCCATTGACTGCCGCTTATCATGCAGGAACGGGAAATGCTGGAATCTTTACACAAATTGTTCCATTTAATAAATGGAGTGCTTTCATCTATCCCTCTGCTTCTGTATACGGTTTACCGAAAGCACAAACCATTGTTTCAGAAAGCACATCTTATAAATTAAACTATTACTTAGGATCCAAAGCACCAGCAACAGGTGTCAGCGCGAATAACTATGCAGTTCGTTTTATTAATTATAAACATTTAACTGCTGGAAGTTATACAGTTAAAGCCGCATCCAAGGCAGGTGCCTTCTCCGTTTATATTGATGGCAAAAAAGTGCTGAGTTCTGGCTCCATTCAGACAAGCTCTGCTTCAGATTCAGCGACTGTTACCATTGCAGATGATACACATGCAGCAAAAGGCGATATCCATGAAATTATGATTATTTTCCAAAAGCGTACCGGTACAACTGACTTTATTTTTGATATTGCACCTGTACAATCAGAAGATGATTCACTTGTAACAGAAAACAATTATCAGACTTTAGATTTGCGCAAACCAGCACCATCATCTTTCACAACAACTGTAATGGATAATTATTTGAAAAGTGATTCACGATATGCATCCAGCCCATTTATTGGAAAAACGCAAATATTTTTGGATGCACAAGATAAATATGGTGTAAACGCACTATTTCTATTCTCACTGGCTGTCCATGAAGGAATGGCAGCAACTTCTGATATCGGATCTGCAAAAAACAACTCATTCGGGCTTGGCGCTTATGACAACTGTCCGTTTGACTGTGCACAATATTTCCCGACATTAGAAGACAGCATCAATTATCAAGCTTACATGTTGAAACGCAACTATCTAACAACTGGTGGATTGTATGCAAATGGTCCATATTTGGGAGACAAAAATGGCGGTTTAAATGTACGCTATGCGACTGACCCACTTTGGGGACAAAAAACAGCAAATATTATGCAGAAAATTTTGCCTTATGATTCGTTCCACTATAACTTCACTTCACCAATAGTGGAAAATGGTACCAATCCAGGGAATGATTTCGTCTATAAATATCCAAGCGGAATTAAAGGTGTTGTAACAACAAGTAGTCTAAATGTTCGAAAAACGCCAGACACAAACTATACAGCTATTGCGACTTTAAGTAAAAAGGAAATCGTAGAAGTCACCGGACGTCATAATTACAACTATTTCCAAATCCAATATGGCGGTGCAACAAGATATGTCTCACAAAATCCAAATTCACCATATATGAAACTGCTCAACCTTGGACGAGTTGCTCCATCTTCAGGTGTTGCTTCCGTTAAGCTATGGAAGAATCTCGATCCAAACAGCAGTGAATATCACGAAAGTATTAAACGAACAACCTACGTAGAACTTGTATTAGACAGTAAAAACAAGCCCATTGTAGAATCCAATACACTAGGCTCATGGTATAAAGTGCGTTCAGCAAAAGGAAATGTCGGTTGGATGAAAAAAACAGATGTGGTCCAAGTATTTGCTGCAAGTAGCTCCGATTTACCATAGACTCAAAGAATCCAAATTCCATATACTGGTTTTAATCTGAAAATCCAAAGATTCTCTCATCAAACCAAAACTGGTTTTGTTGAGAGAATTTTTCGTTTTTCATCACTTTGATGAAACACTTCTTTACCTATACGACATAAAATCAAAACAGTTTTATTGAGTAAAAATGAAGCGAACATCTGAAGCCAAAAAATCGGTTGGATCTATCTTAAGAACAAAACAGTTCAATGACTCCAATCAATTTTGAATCATGCTTTCTATAAACCTCTCTCTTTTTGATTCATAAAAAATACACAGACTCACTTACAATGAAAAACATAGAATCACCCTCCCTTATCAATAAAAAACGAAATTTCTTTTATAAAAATGATCTAATACCAAATTTATTTTTTCTATAAACAAAAAATTTTAATAAAATTTCTTATCACATATTATAAAATAAGAAAGATTTAAGATTTTTGCAACATGAATGATGTATAAATATGTTAAACTAAACGTTGAAATCATAATGAAGAGGTATAAAATATGAGACGCTCAGAAAGAAAACTTCAACAAAAGAAACGCAAAAAGAAAATTTGGCGCAGAATTTTTCTCACTCTGCTCCTCTTAATTATGGTCGGAATCGGTGCTATCTTTTTTCTTTTTCAAGATTTGGCATCAGATATGTTTCAATCTATTGGAGATAACAGTGCCTCTACAAGTAAATTAAAAGCTGGTGAGCCTGTTTCTATTTTACTGATTGGTGTAGATGAACGAGAAAATGATGCCGGTCGTGCAGACACATTAATTTATACAACGGTTAACCCAATCACAAAACGTTTCACAATGACAAGCATTCCACGAGACACCCGTGTGACCATCGCCCAAAAAGGCACCGAAGATAAAATCAACCATTCCTATGCGTTTGGTGGCACCGAAATGACTGTGAATACCGTTGAACAATTTTTGGATTTACCTGTTGACTACTATGTAAAAATTAATATGGAAGGCTTTACAAAAATGATTGATGCTCTTGGCGGCGTAACCGTCTATAACGACCTAGAATTTAAATATCATGGCTTTTATTACCCCGAAGGTGAAATCACCTTAAAAGGGGAGGAAGCACAAATTTATGTCCGTATGCGTAAACAAGATCCACGCGGGGATTTTGGCAGACAAAAGCGGCAACAAGATGTGATCCAAGCCGTTATTCAAAAGGCGACTTCTTTTTCATCTGTTACAAAAATCAAAGGAATGCTCGATGTCATCGGTACAAATGTTGAAACCAATTTATCGGCTGGAAATATGCTAACAATGGCAACCAAATATATCGGTGCAAAAGATCATGTTGAATCCATTCAACTGGAAGGTAACGGACAAAAAATAAATGGCGTTTATTATTGGATTCCTGATGCCACAAATTTCCAAGAAGTTCAACAAAAACTAAAAAATGAGCTGAATAAAAATGCAGTACAAAATAGCAAGAACATACAAGAAGAAACTTAATTTCGTAATTATCTTCCTTAAAACCACATACATTCGTCTTTTAAGGAAGATATTTTATTGTAAAAAAAGAAAAAATGGCTTCTTTGGTATTTGGTTTACTCAAATAAACTGCAAAACATGAATCTAAACGGCTTCTTTTCTTTCATAGGTATCTTTAATATTTTAATTACTAATTAATATTCTATATATTTTTTAATAAAAAGAATTTTATATTAACTATTTTAGAAAACAAGCCAATTAACGAAAATGAGAATATACCTGCTGATTCAGCAGCATGAAAAACCAAAGACAAACGACATAAAAAATGAGAAATTTCAATATACCGATATCAAAACATTTTTTGAAACCTTCATAAAAATATATCTTTATCTTTTGCTTTGACTATTATTAGGTTCACAAACCAAAAGTGAAGAGAAAATTATAAAAAAACATAATATCTTACCAGATCATTTCATAAACAACATGGATCCCATGAAAATTTCTTTTGTCTTAATTACTATAAAAATGATATCATCCCAAAGTGTATTCTAATTTTATATCATTTTTAAATTTACCATAAAAAACTGCACCTCAATGGTTAGATACAATCTAACCATTGAGGTGCAGTTTTTTCACTTAACTTTTCTTTTGATGACAACTATAACCTATCCAATTACTTGAGAAAAAATGATATAACCGCCATATACCGCCATCCCAAGGAAACCAATTATCAAAATACTAGTCAAAAGATCCAAACCTTTTTGCTCTTCAGCACGATATTTTTCCATAGGTGGTAAATCCTCACCAGACTGCTGATTTAGCAATTCGCTTGTACGGATCTTTCGTTGTTCTTCTGGTGGCAGCTTTTTATAATTTGTCAAAAATTTTCGATATGCCTTTGTCACTTCCATAACATCACCCATTTGGTGAATTTTTCCATAATGCAGCCAAATGGCTTTCTGACAAAACCGTTCAACCTGCGCCAAAGAATGACTAATAAAGAAAATGGTTTTACCACTGTCACGAATTTCATTCATCTTATCCAGACATTTCTCTGTAAATGTTGGATCTCCAACTGACAATGCCTCATCAATGACAAGTACATCTGGCTTAGCATAAATCGAAATGGCAAATCCAAGTCTTGAGCGCATACCACTTGAATATGTTTTAACTGGCTGATGAATAAAATCACCAATATCTGCAAAAGCAATCACTTCAGGAATCATCGCATCGATTTCCTTTTTTGTGTAACCGAGCATCAGACCTTTCATCTCAATATTTTCAAGACCTGTTAGCTGTTGATTGAGCCCTGAGCTGATGGCAATGAGAGATGATGTTCCCTCAATATGAATTTGCCCCGAATCGGGGATGGTCACACCAGACAATAAATTGGACAATGTACTTTTTCCAGCACCGTTTAGACCAACAATCCCGACAATCTCCCCTTGATTGATTTCAAAAGAGATGCCCCGCAGTGCATAATGATATTTTCCACCTTTATTGAAAAACAAATCTTTTATTTTGTCTTTTTGATTGTCAAATAGCTTGAACTTTTTCACAACATTTTTAAATGTAACCGCTACAGTCATTTTCCCTCACCTGCCTTAAATATACTCCACAAAATTCTTTCTAAACCGTACATGTAAAACTACTCCAATGAAAAAAATGGAACCAGTGAATCCCCAAAATAGAAGTGTCTGACCAACAAAAGGCGTGACCGACTCCAATGAAAGCAAAGATGTACGATAGCCATTAATCAAATAGTAGATCGGATTCAACTGAATAATAAACAAAAACCAAGATGGAACACTAGATTTTACCTCCCATAAAATTGGAGTCAAATAAAACAACATGCGAACAATTTGCTGCATGAAAAAATGGAAATCCCGCAGCATTGTTGAAATGGTAGACGTCAAGAATGAAATGGACCACACAAACATTATATTGGAAAAGATATAATACAAAAGACCAATTGGATCAATTTGCATCGAGGAAATATTGCATAAGAGTACAAAAAATAAGACAAGCAGCAACAATAAATGTGTATATAAATTTGATAGAATGGTGTATGTTGGAATAATACTAAGTGGGAAATTCATTTTCGAAACTTGCTTAAGTCTCTGATAAATCGAACCCGAACCACGAGTTAACGATGAACTGATAAAAAACCATGGAATGATTCCACAAATCAGCCAAATGACAAACGGAATAGTGCCAACAGGAGCGCCCCCCCGTATTCCAACCCCAAATGCCAGCCAGTATACACCGATTTGCAGCATCGGGCTTAAAAGCAGCCAAATATTGCCCAATACGGTTGCACTATATTGCGTCTGCATACTGGTAAGTGCCAGACGGTTTAGCATATATAAATTATTTTTATGTTCTTTTAAAACCAACCAAAGTGAACGCATAAATTTTCTTACCTTTTCCTTTATTCTATGTATCTTGAACAGCACCAACCGTTCTTTCTGTAAAATTCAGTATCGCCTTCATACACTCTAAACCGAGCCAGATGCCAAATAGAAAACATTTTATGAAACGCTATCAATAAAAAGAACCAGGACAAAAATCAAAATGACTTCTTTACCATTTGACGCATTTCCTTTGAAGCAAATCACAAAACACGGATGATTCGTCCAGGTTCCTTTTCTCTCACAGGTGCTTCGTTCATGCAAAAGCAACAAAAAACAAATTTAAATCAGAATTTTTCTCAAAAAAACAGTTTGTTCTAGCCCCTTTTATTTTTCATACATCCTTTGTTTTCACATTGTTGCTACTCCATAATATGAAATTTGAAAAAGAGGAAAGACAAAGCTTTGTCTTAACCCTTTTCTGATAAAAATGCCACAGTATTTTCCATTCAACTATTTCAAAAACGAATACAAATTGCCAAAATTGATTACTGCCACACCTTCTACTGGTTTAACAATATTTCTTGTATCAAATACAACTGGTACTTTCATCGATTGACCCAACATTTGATAATCATAGGATTTAAATTCATCATGATCGGTTAATACAAGAATCATTTCTGAATCTTGCACCGCCTCTTCTTTAGAAAGGAAAGTATATGTTTCCGATTCGACATGTGGATCATGCAGCTTCACTTGGAAACCCTCTTGATTTAAAATCTTGACAATATCCATCGCTGGCGATTCACGCATATCGTCAACATTTCCTTTATAAGTTACACCAAACACGGAAATCACTGCTTCTGTTTCCTTTCCGATAATTTTCTTTACATTTTCAACGACAAAACCTGGCATGGAAACATTTGTATCTCGAGAAAGCTTGATGATTTTTGCAAGTTCAGGTGCTTTCGCCACAATAAAATATGGATCAACCGCCAAACAATGACCACCAACACCTGGACCCGGAAAATGCAAATTCACACGTGGATGCTTATTTGCCATTTGAATCACGTCTAACACATTAATTTCTAATGCAGTGCAAACTTTTGCCAGCTCATTGGCCAATGCAATATTCACATCACGGAATGTATTTTCCATCAGCTTAGACATTTCAGCTGTTTTGGCATCGGTTTTAATGATTTCTCCCTGTACAAATGTACTGTATACCTTTGCACCTGCTGTTGCACAAGCTGGTGTAATACCGCCGACAATACGATTATTGTATTTTAATTCATGCAAAATTTGTCCTGGCAGCACACGTTCTGGTGCATGACAAAGATAAATATCTTCCCCAACTGTAAATCCAGCCTCTTCTACCATTGGTTTTACCACATCATCCATGGAACGCGGACCAATGGTTGATTCCACAATGATGACATTACCTTTTTCTACAAATGGAAGCACAGCTTGTACACCTTGTACGACATAACTTAAATCGCATGATTTATATGTATCATCTTTATTTGGAGTTGGAACAGCAATAATAAATGCATCTGCCTTTTCCGGTGTCATGGAAGCCCGGAATTTTCCATTTGCCACAACCTCTTGAATCACTTCTCCTAATCCAGGTTCTTCAATATGAATACTGCCACTGTTTAATGTGTTTACAATTTTTTCAAATACGTCTACGCCGACAACGTCTACACCGTGCTTTGCAAACATAGCAGAAGTCGGTAAACCAATATAGCCCAGTCCAATTGTACAAAGTTTCATCAAATTGTCACTCCTCTTATTTACCTATCGTGTCCAATGATGGAACACCAATAAATTTTTCCTTTAAAATTTTTACAATCTGCTCGGAGGTATCACCCACACCGTATGGATTTTTCGCTTCAGACATTCGCGCATACATTTTCGTATTCGTGAGTAGTGCCTTGATGTCTGCATAAACGGTATTATAAGATGTCCCACATAATTTTAATGTGCCTGCTGCAATGCCTTCCGGACGTTCCGTATTTTCTCTAGCAACAAGCACAGGTTTTCCCAACGCAGGTGCTTCCTCTTGAATTCCGCCAGAATCGGTCAAAATAAAATATGCTTTTTTCATCAAATGAACAAAGGTTTCATAGTCCAATGGATCTACCAGTAAAATATTCCCCGATTCCTTTAAATGTTGTTTAATTTGTTCACGAACTACTGGATTTTTATGTGCTGGAAAAACCACACCAACATCTGGATGCTCCTCAATTACTTGATTCAGTGCGCGGTACACATCCTTTAATGCGTGTAAGTTTTCCCGACGATGTGTCGTTAACAAAATAAACTTCGGAAACTTATTTATAAACGCAGCAAGTATTTTTTCAAACGTAAATGGTCGGTCAGCAACTTCAAGCAATGCATCAATTACCGTATTTCCAACTACAAAAATATTCTCTGGCAAAACAGCTTCATTTTTTAATGATTCCAAATTTTTCAAAGTTGCTGCAAAATGCAAATCTGCATAACGCCCTGCCACTTGACGATTGCCTTCCTCTGGAAACGGAGAAGATAAATCATAAGTACGAAGTCCCGCTTCTACATGCCCAAGCTTTACCTGATTGAAAAACGCAACCAACGCACCGGCTAAAGTTGTCAAAGTATCCCCATGAATTAAAATCACATCCGGTTTTTCTTTTATAACAATTTCATTTAAACCGTTCATCATAGTTGTCAAAGTATCCATTAAAGCCTGATTGGGTCTCATAATATTCAAATCATAATCCGCTTGAATTTCAAACAAGTCCAGTACCTGATCCAGCATCTCTCGGTGCTGAGCCGTATTGACAAACACACAGGAAAGCTCTGGGTCCGCCTTTATTTTTTTGATTAACGGCGCCATCTTTATGCCTTCCGGTCTTGTACCAATGATGGGCATGACTTTCATTTTCATAAACACTCCTACCTGTTTTTTACACTCTAATTAAAATAGTACAATAGAATAGAAAGAATGAAAAGCATTCTTTATCTCATTCATTTTTTTCATAAAAACAAGCCACTTACTGAACAAATTCCAAGATTTCTGGATCTAAATCTACTTCAATATATGGCGCATACATTTCATAGATGGATTGCAAAATTTCTTTACTTTCCGCTGCGTCCTCCAACTGAATTGATTTATACTTTTCCATGTACCATTTATGGAAATAATGTGGGAAACGACGATTGGCATATTCTTTCAATAAACCTTCTTCTTGAAACAGTCTAACTCGTTCTTTCTCTAGCGGCAAATATTTCTCATAAAAACGTTTGGAAATTGAATTCACAGTGGACGTACGAATTCCTGCATAATAAATATGAATATCCAAATCCACTACCTTCACATGCTTACAATGGATCAGCATCAAGTGAAAAAACAACGTATCCTGTCCAACTGCTCCTGGAACCATTGTTAAATGATGATCCACAATAATTTCACGTTTAATCATCAATGCTTGATTGCTCATTGCACGAAAATTGCTTTGCACAATCAATTCCTTGGAACGATCATAAATTTCATCTGTTCCCATCGTATTCATAAAAATGCGAAAGTAGTTGGTACGTGTACGACGATCTCGAAAAACTGGCATATTTCCAATAATCATATCATACCCATACTTATGAATATCATGGTATAAATACGCATATCCATCAGCAATCGCCTCATTATCCGGATCCAAATACGTAACATATGGCGCAGTCGCCATCAATACTGCCTGATTTCTCGGGCGTGATGCGCTTCCACTGCCTCCATCTCCAAACGAAAAAGTTTTGACATTGGCATATTTCCGATCAATTCGATGAAAAATTCGGATCGTCTCTTCATCTGTTGAACCATCATCCACCATAATGACTTCCATTCGGTGAAAAATCGAGCTACGCATTAAACTTCGAAAACATTTATTTAATAAATGCGGTCCATTGTTGTAAATCGGAACAATAACTGAAACATCAAAATCTCCATCAGGACGTTTTTCTACTACATAACGATCATCAATATCTATCTCCAAATGATCAACTGCATACCCATTACCAACATCTGCATTTTCTTTAAGCTTTAAAAGCTCATCAGCTGAAAACACATCCGCCCAAAAAATGCTCCGGTACTTATCTTGAACAACCGATACATAATCATGCTCAGTTCCTGTAACTAAATCCCCTCGCTTATAATGTGCTTCGCGTGTAACAAAATCGACATCTGTATACTTGAACGCATCCACCATATCTTCCAAATAATACTCGCCATAAAAATAACCGTCCTTCATAAAGGCAATCATATCATAGCTATTCTTGATTTCATCTGTAAACTCAAACACACGAATCACATCGAAATTTTGATAACTTTGTGCCGCAAGCATTTCGTTTAGTGCATCGGTTAACCCATCGACAACAATTAAAATATTTCCTTTGGAACAAAACGAATGTTTCAGACCCACCGTTTCAAAGATGGTTTCCAATCGGTCAAACATTGTTTCCCCACTCATCACACGACGAATTCCATAAGTTTGCTGTTCATATATTTCCTCATCTGTCATATTGCGGATAATTTGTCTAATTTCTCCTTTATTATTGATGGTATATACGTTTGGGAATTGTGTATTTACACCTAGTGAATAATTGGAAAAAACAATATTTCCGAGTGCTTGCAGCTCATAAATTCGCTTGGCAAACATAGTCTCACTGTACATCACCGTATTTAAATTGATGCCATAATCATATAACTTATGCAACTTTTGAATGGTACGATGCGCCATTTTGGGACTGACATTCGGAATATATGGCTTTGGAAACTGATAATTTTCATCCTTTGAATCAGAACGACGATTCACAATAATCAAATCGCTTCCGCCCGATTTTACACCATCAAAAATCATTTGTGCATCCTTTCGCCGTACACCATCACGATACCATGAACCAGTAAAAAGTACATCACGGTTTTTCTCAAATTTCTTAAACCCAATTGGATTGTGTATCAAAGGGTTAATCCCAAGCGGCAAAATATAAACCCGCTGATGTCCACAATCACGTTTGAAATCTTCCATCAGCTCTTCTGCAATGGTAAATACAACGTCGGTTTGCTTGGCAAACGTAATATATGCATCATAAGTTTCTGCACTGCTTAAAGAATAAAAGACTGTTGGCACACCGAGTTGTTGATAAGCTGCAATCAAATCTGTCAAGGCTTTGCGCTTGGATATATTTTCAACATCTGCTATACCTTCCCATACATCGTTTATCCCATTTACTACGCTTGTAACCAACAATAAATCAATCTGATCAAGTTGCGACAAATCATCTGGTGTCAAACAAACAAAGTTCCCCAATCCTGCCAAACTTTCAAATAAATGTGCATCCACCACAACACCAATTTTCCCAGTAAACTTGTGATAAAAACGTGTCCCATTGCTTTCAGGCATTGCCTCCAACTTATGCTTCAGCGTTTCATATAAATCATTGCGTCCGAATTCCTGAACCATATGTGGATAATCTTCTGGTGCATAATAAACCAATTTTGTTTTTTCATAACTGAAAATCTGCGTCCGTAAACGATTGGTTGCCAAAACCAAATCTAAAATGGCACGATAATGCGGATTTTCTGTAATTCCATCAATTTCTCGGTAGGCCTCTTCATAAAGTTCTGCCCGCTTTTTCTCCAGCTCTTCTCTTCTATTCTCATATTTTGACTGATCAAACATCTTTTATCACCGTCTTAATTTTTTTCTAAATGCCCAGTACTTTAACGTGACTTTCCCAAGAGAGGATTCCTTTAAAGCTTCATACCGGCGTTCAAAGCGTTCACATTCATCAACTAAAATTTCTTCTCTTGCCAGACTGTCCATCAACTCTTTATATAATTGAATTTTTCTGATTTTCTCTTCTGTCAACAGCCTTTTTAATTCTTGGTTTTCTTTTCGCAAGTCAGCTTCCGTTGAAGAAAACATTTGATTCAAGCGTTTACTCATACTAGTGCGCGTTTCACTTGATACATCGCCTCTCATTTTTCACACATCCTTCATATCAAAATATTATTTATACAGTCAGATCAAACCCAAATCAAGAGCTTTCATCCAAGGGATTTTTTGTTTATCATAAAATGAAATATAAAATTTTTAAAAAACCTGTCGATCGAAACAAAAACAACAGACTCTCAGACTTTATTTTTGTATTTCTATTGAATTGTATCAAAATCAAGCATTTTCTTGTACATTAGAAAACCTCTTAACATACTCAGTGCCAAGCAATTGATCATAAATTTCAATAAAATTACGTTTTTCAACCAGCCAATTATATTTATGTCGCGCCTGCAGACAGTTTTGATGCATTTGCTCACGAAGCTTTGGATCATCCAGCAACAGATTTACACCACGTGCAATATCCAGCACGTCATGCGAATCAATGCATACACCACAACCATCTCCCTTGACAACTTTTTTAATTTCTGGAAAACTGCAGGCAACTACTGGTACACCAGCCATCAAATATTCAAATAACTTGTTGGATGAAGCGGAGTAATGATTAAAACAAACATTATTCAACACTTGAAACCCAAGATATGCATTTTTCGTATAATCTGGTAAAACCTCCACTGGAACTTTATCCACAAAATATACCTGGTCTTCCAAATTCATAACCTGTACTTTCTTCATTAAATCCGGCTTAATCCGACCATCTCCAATAAATACCATGCGTCCACGATGAAAAAGTGGCACAGCATCAATAATTTTTTCCAAACCGCGCCCCATTTGAATGCCGCCCTGATATAAAAGAATTGGCTCATCCTTTGGAATTTGCAGCAAATCATGTAAAGAAACCCGATCGCTGTCTTCAGGGGTGGACGGAATCGGATAATTATGTAAAACCTTTGGGTAAAACCCATATAACTCTTCAATAAATGCTGCGCGCGTATGGTTTTCTTGAATCATAACATCCGTAAACCGCAACAAAAACTTTTCTAACCAGCCATACACTGGACTATCATAACCAGTTCTTGATGTTTGTACTTCGTGACTATCATAAACAAGTGGTATTTTTTTCCACCGAAACCAACGTGCACAAAGCACACCCTGCGGCAGTGTATTTAAATCATTAGAATGATAAATATCGTACCTCTTTTTTCTTCCCCAATATACCATCTGACTAAAAATATAAAATCGAATCACATGCTTTGCCATACCAAGCTTAAACAAAAGAATTAGAGTCAAAAAAGCAAAAATACCTAGTACAATTGTCGTCTTAGGAAAAAAGAATAAGCCCAACATAACAATAGCCAAAATAAAAAAAATACTGACTAAATTTTGTTTCGGTTGTTTTTTCATTTGGCTTAACCATTTCGCAGCAATCCGAAACATAGCAATATTATTTTTTACACGGGTCACCCGAAAGCCTTCCTTTCTTGTTTCAAAACGTGGCAAATCCTGTGTTTTATAGTCATGAATACAAATTAAATCTACATCGCAACCAACCTCTGCCAATGCACTACACTCCCGCAGTACACGTGCATCATTCGTGAAATGATTCCACACGAACATACAAACTTTCTTACCCATTTCGTTCCTCCAAATCATTTCTGTTATTCTTTAGATACGGACTATGCTTCCATTTCTTTTAGTATATTTAATAAAACATGAATATTTTTCTCCCAACTAAAATGATCCGCTGCATATTTCCGACCATTTTCTTCCATCATTTTACGTACATCAACCGCCTCGATCATTTGATTCAGTGCTTTACGTAAAGATTCAACCGAACGATCCTCAGGCGCAAAACCACAATTGGCTTTGCGAATAATCTCTGCCCCATAACCGGATAGATCCCCTAAAATTGGTTTACCCATTGCCATATAATCCACGATTTTTCCTGGCAAAACATGTGAAAAAACTGCATGGTCCACAAGTGTTACATAAGCAATATCACTTTTTTCAATCTGAGCCCACGCCACATCGCGTGTTGCTCCTGCTATAAACTTTACATAGGGCAAAGCCATATTTTCAATGCGAGTTTGAATCTCTTGTGCCTTTGCACCATATCCCATCACTTCAAATTCAATTTGCGTGCTTCCTTGATATTCTTCAGCAAGATCCAAAAATTTATGAATATTTTGCGCAAGACCAAGATTTCCAGCGTAAATAATTTTGCACGGCTGATTCGGTTGTCGTAAATCATGCACCTTTTTTGCTGCTTCCAGCTCTTCCTTACAAAGCGAATTTGGCATAAAAGCAATGGGCTTTTCATGACTTATTTTCTGCTTGACATCTGCCAAAAATCCCTCACTGTTTATAATAAAAGCATCGCTGATTCGATACATAAACGCTTCCAACTTATAAGCCATTTTTAAAAAAAACGGATTAGAAAATACTTCCACGCCTGCCAAAGAATCCGGCCATAAATCACGAATATCAGCAATGAGTGGCTTTTTCAATTTACGCTTTGCATACCAACCGACAAAAGCCATAAAAATCGGCGGTGATGTAATAAAAATTGCATCGGTCTTCTCATCTAACTGTCGAATGGCACCAAGCAATTTTCGTGTCATTTCTAAATACAATAGCAAACGTTTAAACATATTTTTCGTATAGTTATTTGCCTTGGTTTCAATGCGAATCACCCGATGAATTCCAAGCAGTTCATCATTTTTTTCTACATTTTCATAAAGATTGCGATTGGGATAATTAGGATCCGTTGTTAACACCGTAACTTGCATATTGTTTTGCGTCAAATATTGTGCAATTTTTGTCAACCGGTTGGCGCCACTACCGACCTCTGGATAAAAGTTTTGCGTAATGATTAAAATTTTCTTCATTCAATACACCCATCAATTTTATTTTATTGTTTCTCTTTTACTTTAACCCAATATGGTATTTTAACACACTCTTTCCCGCAATTGGACAAAAGCATGGGAACTTTATCCAATTGTAAAAAAATATTTAGGTAAATCTTGTCATTTTCTGTTAAAATAAGAAGTGAGGAGGAGAATGATGAAAAATTTAAAAAACAAAAAATATTTGATGCTGCTATTTGTATTTTTAATTGCTTTCCCAATGGGCGTGCTGTCTTCTGCATATATTTTACAAAAAGCACCGATTGAAGAAATGGTTTTACAAGGCGGAGTCATTCGTCTTCAATACAGTGGACCGTCAATTTTGTCCAATCGCTCACATGTAACAGTTGGACTGAAAAACGTTGAAATTGATAAAAATGGAAATCTCGTTGTTTATCGCGATATGCAGGAAACAACCCTTATTTCCATTAATGTCACATTAGATGAAGAGTTATCAAAACGCGGCATCACATGTGGTGTCAGTGGCGGCGGTTATAAAACAACAATCCTTTTTTATAACCGAGAGGGTAAGAACTTAAATCTAAACGATGTAAATGACTATCGACAAATCGCTGGACCTTATTCCAATTTTTTTATTAACTTTGTTGACATCAATACAAAATATGTAGAGCAATTTTTACCAACACTCCCTGAACCAACTCCAGATACACAGCTAGATGCACCAATTGAAAATAACAACGAAACAACACAGACGAAAGAAAATCTTACAACCCAGAAAGAAGACGACAAAAATATACAAGAAAATTCAACAAGCATTACAAACTGAATCAAATAAAATATTTGATTCAGTTTATCTAAAAAATATCATCAAACCAAAATGGACATAACATTTTTCTTCAAAAAGCAAATTTATTGTTTCCTAAAAAACGGAATCAAACAAAAAGAACCAAAAAAGTTTTATATTTCAATGTAGTTATGAAAGTGCAATGCAATATAAAAAAATCCAGCTTTACTCCTTTTACAATGATAAAGCCGAATTTTTTTATGTTGGAAAGCATGTATTTTACTGGGATGGTAAAGCCAATTTCTTTAAAATTTTCTGCGAAAACTCTTTGAACACTTTAGCTTAAAATATCTAGTCTGTACGAACTTGTAATGAGTAGAAATTTATGTTTTATCACTGAATAAACACGCAATAAAGTCTAGTTATAAACTATATTCCATTTTATTCTGCCAGTTTGAAAAAAGCCGAATCAAAGAGGAAAAATATCCTCTTGGTATAGGGTTCTTTTCCTTACAATGAAGCATAAGACCATTGCAAAACACCGATCTAAATCGAATCTCTTATTACCTATAAGCCATTCACTCATACAAGAGCTCTAATTTTTGTCTTTTCACAAAAAAATGTAAAATCAATTTGAAACATTGATTTTACATTTCTTTTGGTAATAAATATTGCTACAACTTAATATAATGAGTCGGATTTTTCAAAACACCGTTTGAATACACTTCAAAATGCAGATGAACTCCTGTTGCCCAACCTGTTTTTCCCATAACACCGATGCGCTTTCCTTGCTCAATAACTTGTCCTTTTTTTACTGTAAAAGAAGCCAAATGTGCATAAACGGTCTCTATACCATTGCCATGGTCAATAATTACTTTTTTGCCATAACCGCCATCTGTACCAGCAAAGGTTACACGTCCAGTATCCGCAGCTACAATAGTATATGTATTTGGGCGTGCAATATCAATTCCTTTATGCATTTGACCATCACGCGTACCAAATCCACTTGAAACATACCCGCCATTGGTTGGTACAATCAATGTCCCTGTTCCTATACTGGTAGATTTTGTACCCTCTTCAACAATCTCTGTGATTGGCTCTTGTAAAATTTCTTCTTGCATAATTTCACTGGATTCTTTGGCACCGTTTACATATAGAATTGTTCCTTCAACGTAACGAACACCATTTTGTCCTTTACGTTTTACTTTTTGTATTCCTTTATACAATTCTTTATTGTTACGGTACTCTACACCGTAAGGGATCTCTTCATTTTTAGCAACTTCCTTTACAACCGTTACCATTAACAGCGGTGTAGTGCCTTTCATATTACGAACAATCGCTCCTAATGCCTCAACCTCTGACTTTACTTCACCTGCTGAAATCATGACCTCCTTGGCTTCCAACGGACGATTAAATTCCACTGAAACTAACTTTTCACCTTCTTCAATTTTTGAAAAATAAGTTTCAACGGAATTTACAACATTTTCAAATTCAACCGAATCCCCTACATATGTCAAAACTTTTCCATCTGCCTCAATAGCAATCGCCGAAACCATCTCATCTGCTGCTTCCACCGTAAAATTCTCAAACCGTAACATCACAAAGAAGATTAAACATACAGAAAATAAAGTTCTTCCCGTTCGATTCCTCGTATACACAAATCGCTTTGCTATATTTTTCATCCTCTTCCCCCTAGAATTTTAGTCGTAACACACTTTTTTCCATCAACACCTAGAATACTACCATAATCTAAACAAACTTCCTGCCATTTTTCGTATAATGTTAAGCAATAGAAATATAGCCATTCTATCTAAAAACCAGATTCTAGAACCTGGTTATATTTTTAAAAACAAGGTAAGGCTAGTCCATTCACTACTTTTTTAAAAGGCTTTTGACTTGGAATATCATTACAAAATATTACATATATATTTCTAACCATTTCAGAATAATAAAGAAACGGGAAGAAATTTTCTTAAATATTCCTTAAGACATTGTCTCATTTTCCAAATTTTAAAAAAGGAAAAACCAACAGGAAAATTTCTCTATCTAACGGCATAGATTTTGCTTTTTTATCTGGTTTGCCAGCTTGAAAAAATCGGATTTTTTTCACAACAAGGTTTAATGAAGGCATGCCAACAAGCAGTGGATGAAGCAGAAAGCAAAATCTAGTACACTGATCAATATTTGTTCTTAAAAATGCTGTATGCTCCTATGCGTTTTTTGTTCATCCCTCTCAATATCTGAAACTTTACTAAAGATACGGTAGGATTTTTCGTAATTTCCCTCTTTACATCACTACACAGAACAGATTTATCAAATAGGACAGCGAATATGGGATAATGCAGTAAATTTGTAAAAACGTTGAATTGTCCTATGAATTTTTCCTCTTCGCTTATATAACAAGGGATGTCTGCTCTCTTTTCAAGACAAAATTACAAAATTTTTCTTAATGATTTTTGCAACACTCAAAAAGCAATTTTAACAACCCAAAAACGCAAAAAAAAAAAAAAAACAGGAAACCTTTGATAGATTTCCTGTTCGGTGTACTTGCTATAAGGCAGAAATCATTCAATTTTCACTTATTATCCATTCTAAAAACTTAAATTTACATTTTAGGCATAGGCGCATGATCATAACCTAATTTGTGAAAATTATACCATTGCATGATTTGATCTTCACTTGCTACTTTTAAAGCAAGCAAAACTTCTTTTGCAAATTCCATAGATGCTGTACCATTTGCTGTAATAATATTTTTATCATGAACTGCCTGCTTAGCAATATATTTTGTTTCCCCTGTATACGTTGAGCCAGCCCATTGCTTCAAATCGTTTAAATCATTACTTGTATCACTTATAAATAGAAATAAATCGTTCATTTTCAATGGTTTTTGTGGTATACAATGCTATTTTGTTCATGTTTTATTATTTAATAATGTTTTTGATATATCGCTCATAAGCAAGGTGAATTTCTCCACTGCTTCTTTCTTCATGTTTTTTGTCATATGAGCGTAAATATCCATACTACTAGAAAAAGAAAGCAGGCGAGAATATGGACAGCGATTTTACCAAGATAAACAGTAAGAATTTCACAGGCATCAAAACGAAAGGGATCTGCGAGGCTAAAATCTCATCCGCTCACGCTAATTTAACCCCCACCTAAACGAAAACGAAGGGTTTCGTCGCTTAATTGTACGCAAAAAAAACGCACTAAAACCAAAATCTAGTGCGTCAAACATAAAAAATTTGCTCACCCCTTTCCTACCGAAAACAAAGGAGAAAACCATTCCTATTTCTTTACTTTTTCAACTACTGAAAATAATAATTGTATCGCTGTAACAATCACAGCTATAAGTATAGATTTATATAAAGATAAAGATACCCAATAATAAAACAAAAAAACATTAACTAAAAAAAACAAAATCAAACGTTTTCCATTCATATTGTCCCCTACCTTCAAATATTTTTAAAAAAACGGCTCAATGATTGTAGAGTTTTCGTATCTTTGCGTTACTTGTCCTCCTGTTCCAGATGGTGACTTCGTAATTCTCTCTACCTTTCTAAATTGATAATCCCCCATAAAATAACCAGTATCTCCAAATTTTCCTGGACCTAATTCCCTATCGTAATACCATATAAATGTATAAACATCTTCTTCATCTGAATTAACAAAATAATAAGTTCCAAATGCTAATGCAGCAGATGTTGCTAACACATACGCATTTGCTGTTTTTCCTGTTAACCATTGAGAAATCATAGCTGCAAAAGCTGTTTTAGTTGCTTTATAAAATTTTTTAGAAAAAACCCTATCGTACTGAGGCATATATACCCATTCTGTCGGATATGTACTAGATCATATAGACATACTATCTTGCACAAAATTATTTGTTATATTTGATGAAAAATTATCTTGAAGCAGCCGATTTACTTTTGAAATATTTCCAAAGGAGATGTCTACTAATTTATATTTCCATTCTCATAGTAATATGGAATATTATTTGATTCTAAAAAAACTGTTACTCTATCATTTGCCAAACCTTCATTCGCCGAAGCAGTTTTTGGCAAAACAAATCCAATACTACTAAACGCTACAATTAAACTAAGTACAGCTATAAATACTTTTCTTATGAATATTAAAACTTATATATATAATATGTCAATCTACTTTTTTTGTAAAGTTTTTTTGAATTTTTTTATATAAATATATAGTTATGTATTTAATATTTTATAGAAAATAAAAAAGGAAACTTCTAGTAGAAAGAAGTTTCCTTTTTTATTTTTTTGATTTCCAACACAAAAAATCCCCTTAATTTGTTTTTCAGAGACTTTCCTGTATGATAAAAACTAACAGAGAACTCCCCTCTTTTTGACCTTCAAATTCAATTTTTCATGCACGATTTTAAAGTTGGGATAACTCCACAAAATTGTGGAGGGTGATTCAACAAGGTGAACGATATTCACCAGCTTTTAAAGTTTATTTTTCATACTTCTGCTCATTTTTGAGCGAAAGGTATACAGATCAAACAATATCGAGCTTTTTCTTTAACAGCTTTATTCCTTCTACCACCGCATTTACTCGTTGAATATCCAATACCTCAGCACATCTTTAAATATCATCAATTTCACTTTGCGACACTTGTCATCTTACTCATTGAGGTTTCCCTTAACTATCTCTAGTATAATTTATGGTCGACCATAATGTAAGATGTTTCATGAGTCTTTTCTAAAATCAACAAAGAAGCCCAAATGGACTTGAGCGTTTACCATACATATCGGACACCCTAAATAGAGAAGGATTTTCTATTTGTGGTTGACAACTTCTTTGCCCTTTTTAAGGACTGACAAATCTGACTATATATGTTTTAAGAATTATTATTTTGCAAGTTTGTATAGAGCCAATTGATTCAGACTAACCCCTTCTTTATTTGCTTCTATAACCAACTTTTGATGTAAAGATTTCGGCAACCTCACCACAAATTTACCGCTATAACTGTCTGCACTTTCTGGTATAGGTATAGGCAAATGATTTTCTAGTTTTACTTCTATATAACCTTCCATAGCTTCATTCAGATTTGCGTACAACTCATCTAATGAACTGCCTGTACTTTGACAACCATCAAGCTCTAGTACCCGACCATAAAAATAATGTCCGCTTTCATCATTCATTTCCTGCACCAATCTTGTATATGGTAACTTCATATAATCCTTGACTTCCATTTCTTTTACCCCCTTCATGATTTCCGTTTCATATATGTATGCAAAATTGAGAAATTACTGCTCGATTCTGTTAAGAACATCAACTATATACACTCTTTTTAATGGATTTTCTTGCTTTATTGTTATTAAATCTCCAGTTGATTTATTCAAATAATGTTTATGACTTCCCTTTTGCCTGGATAGTTCATAGCCAAAGTTTTTAAGAACCTTTTCAACTTCTTCCGGACGTATGCCATTCGGTTTTCGTTTCATTTTATCAATTATCTTTTCCACGTTTGACACATTCATTCGCCTCTTCTTCAAAAATACAGTACTATATTTAGTACTACAAATCAACAAAAAGAGTAATATCCAAACATATCGGGCATTATAAAAAGAGAAAAAAGATTTTTCTATTTGTGGTTGACAACTTCCCCCTACTCCTTTTTTATGATGTCACTATATTTTGTTTCCATCTGTTCGGGAAATTAGGTATGCTTGATACAAATGTGATTGCTAACTTACCATAAATTCACTTAGCAATCATATCACCACAAGCTATCTCACAATATCCATTATTTCATAACATATATATGTTTTATATCTTTTCTTATCATTTGTATATAAAAAGCTTGCATTTACCAATTTTTTCAAGTAACTTCTTGCCGTATTGTCACTTACACCGATAGCTTTAGACACTGCTGATACAGTAACTATTGGCTTTATAAATAAATACTTAATTAGTTTGTGATTGATCTTATTTTCTATGGCAAAATCATACATCCGATTATATAGAGATTCAATTTGTGTAAGTTTATCAATGTAATAACAAGCTTGCTTTTCTGTTGATTGTAAAAAAAACACTAACCACTCTTTCCATTTTGGATTTTTTTCTCTTAATCCGTTTAGCAATGAATAATATTTGTATTTATTCCTTTCGAGTTCACCACTAATAAAAAAATTTGTTACATGTATAACATTTTTGTTATACAAATACAAAATAATGAGTATCCTTCCAAAACGACCGTTTCCATCTAAAAATGGATGAATTGTTTCAAATTGACCATGAATAATCCCGGCACGAACAAGATACCCAAATTGATCAAGTGTATCATCATTCATATATTCCTCTAAATTGTTAATCAATTCTTTAACCAAATGGGGTTCTGGTGGGATGTATGTAGCGTCCTCTATCTTTTGGGTAGGACCTATAAAATTTTGTATTTTGCGGTATTCACCGGGAGCACGATTACCCCCTCTACTATTATTTAAAATTTCTTCATGTAAACGTAAAAACACTCTTGTACACAAAGGCAAGGTTTTTAATAAATCCTCTCCTAATTTTAAAGCGTTTAAGTAATTAAGTACTTCTTGAACATCATCAGATGCAACTCCTGTTAATTCCGCTTCAGCCACATCACTATACGATGCTTGAGTCCCCTCTAATCTTGTGGATTGTAGTGACTCATCAATAGAGAAGATTATAAGCAATTCTTCTTTAATCACAGACCTTTCCATAAGTGAATTGAAATGCTGAACTTTTACCCTTGCGTTTATTTCTAAATTTAATAATTCAATAATATGTTCATTAGGCAAGTCAATTGGTAACATCTTTGGAACGAATGGTTTTTTCATTTTTTATAAACCTCCTTACTTTATAATATTATTTATACCCTATAAACGCAATTTATAACATTTTTTGAGGTATGAAAATAAAATAATTAGACCATTGATTTGTTGACTTTGTAGCTATTTCTCAAAAAAGAGAAACAGCTCAAGGTAATACAACAACATTCGTTGACCACCATCTAAAAATCGACATGGCAAAAGAAATTTCCATGATACAACGTACAGATCGAGGCATAATAGGACTGCTAAATTTTGAGCCATCCGATTCTCTTGCGAGCGAGAATTTTTATCCATGCCAAGGTTGTATTTCAAATGCAGCCTTTTTTGATTTATCCCGCTGCAAATATGAACACTCATAGAGTAGCGAAATCTTTCGCCCAGGAGATTTTACAACTTTGTCATGGTTTTGCCTTGCAAAAAAATTTAAAAGCCCCACAGGCAAGGAAACTATGATTTTTTATGGTGTATATAAATTTATATTTTGTTCATGTTATTTTTCATGATATAGCTTGTACATTGAAAAACTTGATTCTTAACAAGATATGTGTGTTCATGTTTATGTTGAAAAACGCTCAAAAATCCATTCTACCAAATACAATAAACATTGATATAAAAGGATTTATATTGAAATAAAATCAGCATAATTATATATAATTGATTACTTTTATGATTTACATTGTTCAAAACGCCAACTGTACCTAAAAAGACAGAAGCATCGCAAATACCACCTAATACTTTACCCTTTTAATAGCAATCCTCTACCCGTACTTTTACCTGTTGTGCATTTTCATTTCTCCATGTCATTTCACCGATTAAAATTAAGGCTTCATAATCTGATGGAGCAGATTTTACATCATAATCAGGTACTACCCTAAAACCACCTATGGAGCAAACACAATCTTTTGTCAATGATACAGTTTTTATATGGTAATTATTCTGTCCTAACAGAGTATTGCTGATGCGATATAAGCAGCCTCCCAGTCTGCATATTGTTCTAAGATTATAAATAAAATTATTTTTTCATGTTATCTTACCCCTTTACCCATTCCTGTTTATCAGGGCGTTCATTGTACCACTATAAGCCGATCTTAAAAATATAACTCTTATAAAACTTGTTGTCTAAAAGCAGCTTGCTTGATTAAGCTGCTTTTAGACAACAAGTACATAAAGAGGTAACTAACATTAGCCAGTATAGGGAATATAGTTTCCTTTGTTCTAATGCTTTCTCTAATGTATCAACAATCAAAATGGTATCTAAAAATGCTCATCAAAAGTTTGTTCTTTATATGAACCTCCATGTCCTTGTTTACTCGTCTCCTGACAAAAGAAATGTATCTAAATATGGCGGCTATAACAGCTTTTACAACATCTACCGCTTCTAAATCTCCACTGAGTGCCAAACATAATCGGAGCATAGAGAAGAAATCCGTTATTCCCCATGTCCCTATTCCCTACATTTTTTCCTGTACATGCTGCGAAACACTCTGTATCTGGGTACTACACCCATACCCCGTATTTTCCACCTATTTCTTTTTGTGTATCACAGCAGAAAAGGTATAGGCAAATCCATTTCCTATTGTTCTTTTTCGTCATAGGACTGTCGATAACAGCTCAATAAACAGGAAATGTTACTTGGAATAACTGTTTTCATAAATGTCAAAAAAAAACTATCACAAACTTGGCTTTTTCTTGTTCATCTTTGCTTCCCATAGTAACCTACCAGCCATATCATTTATCATCCTTATAATTGCTTTGTGTCAATGTCTTCAAATGAAATTCATCTTGAATGAGCCTAATCCCCATATCATATTTCTCTAATAAGATTTCAAATGCATTTTCGGGGGACTTAAAAACTGCATAACCATCTTTGTTTGCACCAATCTCAAAGGATTCATCTATTGCAATAAAACTTGCTATATCAACATTCCCTTTTATATTCCCTTGCCCAACTTCATATTCTTGTGTGTAAGGATATTCAATTTTTTCGTCATTTCCACAACCTCCAAAAATGAATAAAGTACAGATAACAATTTGCATTGCAACAATGTATTGCTTCATCACATTTCTTCCCTTTCCAAATCCCAAATTTATCCTGTATGGTTATTTTACTATGCAACTATAAGCTACCCCAATTTGCAATCTCTTAAATTTACAAAATAGCGGATTGATTGCCTAGCAAATTGACATGTTTCGTTTTTTAGTAGCATCATTTCATTCCGTTCGATACTTGACCAACATCATTTAACAAAGAACCAAAATAAACAAGTTTAAAAAAGGACTGTCTCTTTTCCTTCCACAAAAAACTTAGACAATCCTTTTTTCTTTATTTAACTTTAAAACATTTCACCTCATTTTCTAATTGACATACACGTTCTTCAAATTTTATAACGCTCTCTCTTAAACCAACTGCACATGATAAAATAGATGAAATACTTGCACTTCTTTTCATAACATCTGTTGTAGCTATTTCACCTTCACCAGCTGCAGTAGATACTCCTTAAATCATACAAATTACACTTTGAATAGAGCTCGATAAATTTTCAATATTATTTTTAAATCCATTGATTAAATGGCCTACCTGAATCGAGTTATCATTTATAGACAATGTATTTTTGATAAACAGACTATCTTGACTTGAGAAAAATCGCATATTTTGATTGAAACAATTGAAAGGGTTTATCCGATTTGGTCGATTGGCATTTTCATCATTAATGGCGTATATAGAGGTATGATTATTTTAATTTTTATTAAGCAAAAATTGAGGAAAAAAGATAGATTGTAATAAGCAAAATAATAAATAGAAAATTCATAACAAATATTATTTATAATATTATTATACAAACAAAAATGAAAGGACTTATTATAAAACTGTAACTTGCTTACACGATCTGGTTAAACAAAAACCGTTCATTTGGCCATCCATCTGGCCAAAAAAAAATAGGGGCTCGGCTGGGCATTAGACCGAGACCCCCCTAAAGGGAAGAATATTCTTTAAAGAACATTCAGTTTATACAAAGTCGTCTGGGCGACTCAGTAACCATCACATACGACTACAAAATCAATGGGTTTGAATCTCGACTTCAACTCTTTTTATACAGAAGCCTTTACCCCTCAAAAAACGGGGTATACAAACCTGTTTCGCCAATCAACTTGCTTAATTTCATCAATTGGCTACTATAAATTCTATAGGTAATATAATTATAACATATATATACGTATATACGCACTACTTTTTTTATTTTCCTGCTATTTTCTCAAAAAATCGGATACTTTTCGCTTAAAAGCTTAAAAATAATTTGGTTCATCAACCCAAAGTTTTGGATAGCGTTTATACGTTACATCATAATGATAAACCACATCAGAGGATTGCAGATAATATATTTTACAAAGTTGGCTCACGACCTACACAGCTTGTACCAAAGTTTTTCCATAAATTGCATCAGTAGACATCAGGCAAAACTCCACCCCAACACTTTTCTCATCTGCGTTCGGGTGAAGTGCCGTAATTTTTCTCAACATTCCATCATTGGCATAATCGTCCACCTCATCTAACAAAACGATACAAAGAACCTCCTTTCATCAATAAAAATATGTGCCAAAACATAACGCTGAATTTGACGGGCTGTCTGATTAAAATAACGATAATGGTTTTACGCATCACTTTAGGATTTGCCGTATCATACGCAACATTTTTCGAACAACGGTCAACTTTGTTCCAGGTCTTGTATACGGATTCTTTTCCAAAAATTGTTTTTTCCATAAACTTCATATATCTCCTTTTCCTTCTGTCTGTACAGCCAATTGCCTAGAAATTTGTGAAAGCTTCTGAATCATATGATCCAAGCGAACTTCAACGCGATGCAATAAATAAAGAGACAATACAATCGGAAATCCAATATTTCCAATTAACGGCACCCCATGTTCCGTATAAATCAACACTCCTTACTACGATTGTAAATATCCTACAATATTCTCGATCAAAACAGTCAATTTTAGTTCAGAAAATATTTATCTTAATAATTAAATTTATATTTATTAAAAAATATAATAAAATCAACTACCTGAATGATTATCGCAATCCATTACATACTTTACTTACCTCATCATAAGCCATTCATATAAAAAACCTATACACCATCACGCCAAATAATATCCATATACTTTTTGCCATCTGCTATATCCATTCATTTCTTCATCAAGACATCAACGAACAACAAATTTGATTTTTCTCCCTTCATCATCTATATCCGTTATGAAACCAGTGCATTCTTTTATCCTCTGGCTATGAATTTTAAAATAAATATATGTTGCAGAAATAAGTAGCGTATTACAATATTTCATTTAAACAATCGATTGTTTGAATAAGCTATCTTATTTCTTTGCCATACATAATAAAGGACTCGTTTTGTTGCTGACAAACAATGCAAATTCTCCAAACTTTGTTCTTCAGTTTCATTGGATATTTCTTTTTTTACATGAAACATTGCAAATTTATCAAAATCAATATATACGTTTGCCATTTTCTCACCCCCCTCATTAGCGAAGTACAAAGTTTTCAAAAAAAGGAACAAAAATTTTCAGATTTTTTATTTCAACGCCTTATTTAAAAACATAGAATGGGATAAAAATTTTTCCACGAAAAAAGCTTGCCCTAACTAATCTTTTTTAGAGTTTCTGTATGAATAAGATAACCATAAGAGAAAAACCAAACAAGACTGGTATTTCACAGTAAGCTTGCTTGGTTTTTCCAACAAAACAATTTGAATATGAAAAAGCTATAAACTATAGATCGGTCTGATTTTTTATTTAAATTATATATCAAAAAATCAATATGTAATCTTTAATTTTAAAAATATTTCTATTAATTTTTAATAGATTATATACAGAAATTATCCATTTTCTGATCGAAAATGTATTTTCCTACAGTCTGAAAAACAGTTTCCCTTTCGGCTTCTATCTTTCTTTAAAAAAAGCAGTTTGATACCCTAAGGTATAGACTGCTTCTTCATGAAAAATCATATTTTATTTTGTAATGGTTATCGGGATGACCATTTCACCTGTTTTGCCTTTAATATGATCCCCTGTAATTGTAGCTGTAATGGTATATTCACCCGGTTTTACATCTGCAGTCATAATTTTTCCGTTTTCTACTTTGAGACTTTCATCAGAAGGGGTGAAGGTAAATGTATAATCAGAATCAGCTTGGAAAGGATTGACCGTAAAAGACTCTGCCTTACTGTTTTTTGTGGCGCGAATCAAAGTGAAATTCCAACTCCAGTCCACTTCCTTTCCAGACTGAATAAAAGTAGTCGGCCAATTTCTTTTTACAACATCATACACAATCACTTCTTGCACGATCTCCTCTGGATCTGATTGTGATGTAGAAGACGTATCGTTACAAGCTGTCAAACCAAGGATGGCCATTATAAATAGCAAAACCAACACACCTTTTTTCTTCATAAATAAACGCATAGTTTCACTCCTTATTTCATCTTTTTATATACATTGTACAGGATTTTTTTGATAATGAAGGATTTTTTTTGAATGAAAGGAAAATATTATGGAATTTCTTCCCTTTCAATCTGACAGATCAGCAACAGACATGTTTTTTTCAAAAGGCATGATTTACGGATAAATTTAAAACCGCTAAAGATACGATCCGTTGGACTATAGATTGGATTATATTTTTTACATACAATCTTGTTTGTCTATCAACTTTAGACAACACCAAACATTGATCTTGTTTTTTTCAAAGCAATGTGTTTTTAAATCAAATACCTGATTACATTTTAAAAGGCAAGCCATCCCGCCTCTTGATTGAGAAAGAATGTCTTGCCTTTTTGAGCAATCCACAAATTATTTTACAACTTCAATTTTCACGCCAGACTTCATCTGATTTCCAGAAATATCTTTGATATCTACTGTAGAAGAAGGACGTACCGTTTCAATGGTTAGTACTTTGGTCAAATCCAAAGTGGTTGCATAAGTTGGTGCAACAGCTGCAGTTAATGAATAAGAGAATTCATCAGTTTCTGCTACATCTGTACATCCAGAAACATCAATTGTCATACCTTTATATGTGATTTTATCCTCTAGCACTGTTTGCTCCTCGCCAGAAATGGTCCATCCAGTAGAGGATTTTACAAGAACCAATTTTTCATCACTGCTTCCTGTAAATGTACCACTAATGGTTGGAACTGTATGACCATTGCTGTTTTCATCCGCCATATCTGTTGGTACTGAAAGGCTAGTTGCAGGAGTTCCTGGTGTATTCGCACCTTGTGCGATGCTCAATTTAACCTTTTTCGGATATCCAGCAATAGAAGAAGCAACAAGCTCTGTATCTGCCAAGCTAAGTGCGGTTGTGCCTTGTAAAATTTTAAACTCATCACCGACATTTGCTGTACCAGACAATTGAACCATATCTTCATTAAATGTCAGTTCAATGGTCGTATTGTCTAATACTTTTGCAGATAAAAGTACAGGGTCCATATTATCCTTTACTTCTATCGTTTTGGTAAAGGACTGGTTCACTTTTCCAGTTAATGTCTGCACACCATTAATTGTAAAGATTGCAGCTGTATCTGCTTTTTCAATGGATTGGGATGGCAAAGTAATCGTCGCTTTCTTTTGCGTGGCATCTAAAGTAATTGTTGTACCTTCTGGCAACGCTTTACCATTTAAAGTATAGCGTGACACATCCGTTGCAGAACCTGCTACAAGTCCGCCTTTTACTGCTTCTGGGAAATTCACTGTAATCACAGTATCATTCCCTTTGTAAGTGGTTGTAACATCCCCTGCTTGAATAGTATAGTCACCTGAGACTGTCTCTGCTCCAAAATCCAAAATGGTCGCATAAGGGTTGGAAGCATTTAATGCCAAAGATGTATCTGTTACATAACCTGCAGCAAGACTCAATGAATATTTCCCAGATACTTTTTTCGCTGTAGGCAACATGAATTCAACAGACGTTGCACCCTCTTGTACAGAAACTGCCGAAATATTACCGAATACATCGGCTGACTGAAGCAACACACCATTTTCATTTACAAGCTCAGTTGGGAAAGATAGACTTTTTGCTGCAATGCCTTCACTAAAGTGGAACTGAATTGAAACAACTTCACCTTGCACATTTTTTTTGTAAGAAACTTCGGTAATTTCTGGTTTTGTTTCATCCTTTACAAGTAAAACATTTCTTGTAACACTTTCCAATCGATTACCCAAATAGTCTTCCATAGTATCCGCAGCAAATAAAACAGTTAATTGATGTGACTGTTTTGTCGAAGTAAATAAACTGCTTGCTGCAGAACGGTTCAATGTCACAACAAATTTCGTTCCACTTTTATCATCAGCAAGTGGCTTTACATCATCTACAGCAACTTGGTTCAAAGCATCATTTCTAACATCAAGTGTTGTCACTGTACTGGCTTTCATTTCTTTATTAAACGTAACCAATAACTTTGTATCGCTTATCGCTTCAACTGAAGTAACAACCGGTGCTGTTGCATCTTTTACAACCGTAAAGGTTTTTGCGGCAACTGCATTTACATTACCAGCTTTATCTGTTAAGTTAATCGCTTCAACTGTATGCGTCTCACCAACTTTTAAAGCAGAAGACACAGTTAATGTCGCCTTCATACCATCCGCACTTAACTGTTTTAAGGTTGCCGCAGCACCGTTTACTTTATAAATAGCTCCATTTTGAACCGGCTCAGAGAAGATCACATCAATTTGCGATACAGTGTCTCCATTTGTTACAGCTTGAACCTGAGAAATTTCCGCTTTAACTTGATCAGATACAGTTACAACTTGTGTGAATACTGGGAAATACGTATCCACAGTACCTGCTACTTTCACATTTTGCACAGTTACTGCTACTGTATGTGCCGTTGCATTTGAATAAGCAGATGATAATGTTAAAAGGACTGTTTTTTGATCAGGCTGCAATTCAACTGTTGCTGTTTTTCCATCAGACAGCGCAAAAGAAGAAGCAGACAAACTTTTTTCATCTACAGCATGACTAAATGTGACCAACAACTGCGCACCATTTGCAACCGTTACTGATGTAACACTTGGTGTTGCTGGTGTTGTTGGTTCTTCTGGTGTTGTCGGTTCTTCCGGTGTTGTTGGTTCTTCTGGTGTTGTCGGTTCTTCCGGTTCTGCCGGCTGTTTCATTTCTTCAATTTGCTTTTCTACTTCTGCTACACTAGACCGATAATTTTCCAATGTACTTGCAGAAAAATGTGCCGGATCCATATTGTTTAAATGTTGCTTTGCAATGGACAAATTAGATTCTGCTGTTGTTACATCTTGTGCTACAACTGCAGACTTTGCCAACGCAATATATTTCGCATAAGATTTTTGCTGTGGCAATTGTACCCGTTCATTAAAATTCCAACGAATATTTTTTCCTTCCCATGGAATCACTGCATAAGTTGCCAAATGCTTAACTGGTACATTTAATTCAATATCTTTATAGACTGTTTTTCCATTTTGACTATAGTACACTTTCGCTTTTGTTGCACTATAAAGTCGTACATCTTTAATATTTGTTTTAGTTGTTGCACTTCCTGTTGCTGCATCTGCCGCAATCGGCGCAACAACGGAAGCAACTAAAGCTGCGGAAATCGTCGCTGCTGCAAATTTTTTGTTTTTCATAGATGATTCCTCTCCTTTAAGTAAGATATATTGGTTTGCAGTTTACAAGATTCCCATCCCCAATTATTCTAAGATCTATAAATTGGTCACACAATCTACCAATTTCTATTTCCTAGACACCTTTATTCTATAACAACTCATGTAGAAAAAAAAGGGGTAAATAATATTTTAAAAAAATATTTTATCTAGGAGATCACAATTTATTCACATGTAAATCCCTTCCAAATAAAGAATTTTTATACACCAGAAAGAAATAATAATATTTAAATATAGTTAATTGGAGATTGCTTTGGATTTTGAAAGTTATATGCACCATTATAAATTTTATATAAATATTTTGTTAATAATGATGATTAGGGGTATAATAAAATTGTAGAATTCAATGATGTCCATTAAAAACGAGGGATGAAAAATTAGATCCAAAATATTTTTAATAAATCAAAAAATATAACAAGCCGGACGGATTTTCAAATGTTTAAAAAAGGAGAGTTTTATTTTTAAAAGTCTTAGCTACTTTTATATAAAGTTGATTTGACTTTTCAAATCATTAAACAATCTTACAACTTTCTTTGGCATATAAGATATGTGACATTATAATGGTTATCTTCCGCTCGTTTTTTGCAAGATATACAAAAAATATACAATTACAATGGCTGATATATTTATGATATAAAATAAATCCTTAGGCTATAGTTTTTCCATACCGAATACAAACCAGATAAATAGATAAATGGTGAAAATTCATAGATCAGTGAGTATGTAGCAAAAAGCAGCAAAACAGCTGAAATCATCAATTTCTGTAAGAATTTGAGCAACCTATGCAATCGGTATGTTCGTTAATAGAAAAGGACTGGTGAATTGATTTCATCCATAGTTGTTTTCATTTCCGCTTTAATTTTAGAAATCATTCCTGAATATTTGATAATATGTTTCAGTTTCAGCAACTTTACTGTAAAATTCTTTAGAAACTTGAATAAAAAATTATCAGCTTTGTTAAAGTTGCAAAAAAACTTCGTAGGTACATTGGGAAATGTTATAAGCATGGGCGTAAACAAATGCTAATTATGTAAAGATAAATCAATTCTCCAGTTGTAGGAATAGAAGTTTTCAGTTTTATGCACCCTTTTACTCTTTTGGTTCCATTTTATTATGGGGTCTAAGTAAGACTGTAATCCTATAATTAGATGTAAACAACTTCAATCGTATAAGTACTTACCTTATCCGTTTTCTTTTTTCTAAAACTTAGACTTTTTCTGTAAAAATATATACATAGCAGATTGATAACATAAATAAGCAAAGCTTCGTAGATTACAATGTTCACTTCTTTTAAAAATATTGGATACCCTTTTAGAATTACAAGCACTTTCTAAGATTGTACGCTCGTTTTAAATGAACCATTATGTAGGAGCTAACAGATCAACAAGTAAACAAAGAAACTGTTAGTTAGAATCAAAAAACATCCAGCGGTCGACAGAGAAGAAGTGAACCAACTTACCCTATCTAGACCAATATAGCCCAAACCTTCAGAAAAGGTAAAACATGGCTATGACTATATATAATGTAAGGAGGAATTATGATGTGTATAAAAAAAGATTTACAACAAAATATTCAAATTGGAGATGTCTTTATTTTTGAAGCAGAAAATGACTGGATTAGTAAAAGCATTGCATTTCTTACACACTCTAACGTCAGTCATGCAGCGATGCTTTATCTGCCGGAAGCTTTAGTTGAAATGGGATTAAGTGGAATCGGTGTCAATCGCTTTACACTTACGGATGATGCAAAGCAACGCACCGTATATATTTTACGCCGAACACCAGAAAAGCCAACTGAGCCACTTTATCAAGCCGCAAAAAAATACGTCGATGCGAAAACCATCTATGATATGCCCTCTCTATTTTTTCTCGCTGGTCTTTTAATCTATAAAGGGATTCGTCCAACGAAAAAGTTACAAAAAATTACAGATCTGATTTTAACAAAGGTTTGTAAAGAACTTGATGTGCTCATTAACCATAAACTGCATCCTGAGGAGACATACTTCCTTGTTTGTTCACAGCTTGTGTATCAAATTTACGAAGATTGTGGTCAAGATTATCACTTAAAAATTCAAAACGGATTGCTTCAAAATAAAACTGCGGATGTAGGAGAATTTCGCATTGTTGATCACTTAAATCTTTTAAAGAACCACGATAATCAAAAATTTGAAGCAAATCAATATTTAAATGAAACCATACAAGAAACAGACGAACTTCTCGCAGAGCAATTATACTCTGCTTTACAAGATATAGAAGACAACGATTTTCTTCAATTAAATAGCTGGCATCCAACCTTTCAAAAAGCTAAAGACTTTTTTAAAAAAATCGAAACCTTGCTGGAAAAAATTGAAATGAACATACCAATTGATGCCTTATTTGTTACACCTGTTGACCTCCTGAAAAATTGCCCGAATTTAAAACAAATTGCCAAAACAAAAATCAAATGGATTCCATAAAAATCATAAAGAAATAAAATATGTTAAATCCAGGCTAATGCACTTGGTTTCAGACTAAAGACAACTCCAAAAGGATTTGGAATTGTCTTTAGTCTTTTTGTATTTGCGATATATGAATAAGAAATTATGAAGTACTATTTCGGACACTACACTTTTTACAAAAGGATTCTGCATACTTTTACTTCCATCCATTGTGTCACACAAGCTGATAAAAAAGGATTCGTATTGGATTCGATTGTTATACTTGAGAATGCCCAGATGGTCATTTGCTTTAGACCTTTAGATGAAAAGATTATGACACATGTTGGAGAACCCATTGCTATGATGGTTGATACTGCTTATACTTCCTACAATTCCCAACTTTCTCCCTGTTGAGAAATCAAATATTGCCTGTATTGCCATATCTTGAGAAAGTAAAAGAAAAGTTGCTTTTGCAAGCATGAATATGTCTATAGTTCATGCCACAATGCATCCATCTATCCGAATGATCATCTCTAAGGCATACAACGAAAGAAAGCGATTTCCAGCCAGTACAAAGCCAAATCAAACCAGAAGATACGCAAACTGCCCTTTCTTATTTTAATGTACAGAAAGTAAAAATCATACGAAGTGAACCCAATTCGTACATTTGAGAGAGATATAGAGAAAAGAAAAAACATTTACGCCATGATTTCGAAATAAAGAAAATATATTCTCAGTAGAGAAAAATCGTTACCATATCTTACAAACACAAAAGAAAAGTACAGTATGCACTGGACAATCCTACAAGATCTGAAAAAAATTCTTCATTACAGTCAATGCTTCTTATCTTTGTTTCAATGGATTGAAAAAACTTGCCACCTAGACAAGACAAGCCACATAATACAAAATGAATTTGTTTTGCAAAAACAGTTCTCGCATAAATTTTAAGAAAAAGTCAAGTACAACCTATTTCAAAAATAATAACCAAGTATTCCCAAAAAATAAAATGCTTAAGTTCGTTTGCCTTCACTCTTAGATCTGAACTTATGTACCTGGTCATTTCATATTTTTATGCTTGATAAAACCATAGAAAAAAGTTATTTTTATTTTGGAATGTGAAACATAAGGAGCTATGAAAAAGATCATTGACAAATGCAGTCCCATTTGGAAAATCTCATGCACTTTTTGGATATAATGTATATATTCCCTCACTTACACATAGACAAGATTCTTCTTTAAATCATATACTTAATTGAAATCATGATAATATTTCATGACATTATAAAGAGATAAACTGAGGTGACTTATGCAATTTATTGATGCCGTTGAAAAATTCAAACTATACTTAATGCAGACAGACAAAAGTAAAGAAACCATGAGCGGATATGAAAAAGATTTAAAAAATCTGCATATGTTTCTGGAAAAAACATTAAATTGTACGGTTTATTTAGAAGAAATCTTAACAGAAGATTTAGAAGCATATATCCTTTATCGGAAAGAATGTGGACTATCAACAAGTACACGAGCTCGAAACCTACATAGCATTAAATCTTTTTATCGTTTCTGTCACAAGAAAAAATACATACCACAAAATATTGCCTACGACTTAGAACCGATAAAAGTAAACCGCAAAGAACGGGAATATTTAAGTACAAATGAACAAATTCAGCTTCTTAAAACCATTCGCTATCCGATTATTCAAATTATTGCCTTTACACTACTACATACTGGTCTGCGGATCTCGGAATGTGTCAATTTAAAAACCTATGATGTCAGCTTTAAGCACCGACAAATCAAAGTCCGCGAAGGAAAAGGAAATAAAGACCGTATCATTCCAATGAGTAGGGATTTATATCAGGAACTGAAGCAATACGCAAGTACGGAACGTAAATGTATTCAAGAATCCGATTATTTTTTTGCAACCCAAAAAACTGGCAGAGTTTCTACACAATATGTGAATCGAGTATTAAAGGAAACCGCAAAAGAACTAAAATAGGAAAAAACCATTAGCGCACATATTTTACGTCACACTTTTGCCAGTACTTTATTGGCAAAAGGCGCCAACATCGTTGAAATTCAACGTTTACTTGGTCATTCCGATCTAAAAACTACATCCTGTTATGTGCACACTACAATGAAGCAGCTAAATCGAACAGTCAATCTATTAAATTCTTAGCAAAATGCATATTTTTTCAAAACATGAGTGCTTTCAATCCAATCGATTTTTAAAAAATCCCATGACTTCCATGAAAATATGCTCAGTGCAAATGACCTCCACTGAATTTTCTATCGAAAATTTGAAATGAAGGATTCTAAGGTTCTATCAACCCATTTAAGAAGTTTGATTGTTATGCAATCCTTATTCTTACAGTGGTGTATCCACTTTGCTTCTAGCATATCATCTGTATACGGACATAACATTACTTTTTCTCACAATATTCAATGCACCATTTACACCTGCATTGACGATACCACGACTCATTGGTATAGACTGCGTTTCATACATTTCCCAGTGAACGTATCATCTACCAAATTGTCTGCATCATATCTTGGAAGGATATCTTAATCGAAAAAGCTGGATTTACTTGTATCACTTTCTCCCTACTTGATAAAACGAATACCATATAATTCACACAGGTATTCCAGTTTTTTCTCGATATTGCCTAATGACAAGTTGACAATGTGGGTTATTTCGTTTCCCCATCTTAGGTGAGCTTTGTAGCATTTTCGAGTAATCTATCACAATCACTCCAATATTGTTATGAAAGCAATAATAGATAATATGATGAGCTGTTTTCAGTACATCGTCATTCACTCAATTGTTATGTTTACGATACAAGATGTTCTGTTTATGGATTGTACATTTCTTCATCCCTTGTTTCTCTTTAATAGATTGAAGTTGCGCATTACATTTGCTAAACCACTGGTTGATTGATTTTCGTTTATGCCTGTAATGATGTAAGATCCATCTACTGGAGATACCCAAACAACCAAATTGTTTACTCCCAAATCGATAGCCAGTGCTTAGTTAGGATTTCATCTTCTTTGTTCTTTCTATACATGATATATGTACTGAATTTCAAAAAAAAAACAGCATATCCTTTAAGAGTGATTTGGATTTCCTTAATTTTTTATTCATAAGGATAGTTGGCATGGAAATTGTATTGGCTTGTAGTTTTTCTTAAATTGACAAGAATATGGAATCATTAATTTGCTTTCTTTATATACACAAATCCAATCACCCACGTTACGAAACCATCTTTCTTTAAATGTTTAGGCGGCTGAATATCTGAAAAGTTGTATTACCTTTTTTCGGATAAATCTAAAGAATGATTTGAGTACACCGTATACTTCTTTGAAAATTTTCTGTGCCTATATTGACGTGTCACAACTTATAGTTTTTACTATTTTTTAGCAACACATATTGTTCTCATGGTTTAGATACTCTTTGTTTTCAAAGTAATACTGACACACATTGTAAAGTCCTTATACTGTAGAGATTTTTGGCTGCATGGCTTAAACTCTTTCAATACTTTATATTCTTCCTTTGACAGATATTTCACTGTTAGATACATTTTATATTCACCTCACTTTTTTACTACTATCATACTCATTTTACTAAAAATATATATAATAAAAAATAAGAGGTATATTGATCAATCACTTGGTAGAACCGAATGCAATTCATCTTACCACCTCTTCGCTGAGGTGGGAGTCTTCTTATAAATCTAGATAAAATGAAAAACCATTGTTTTCTAAAACGATATCGTTTACTTCTGATCTAAAAGTATAAGACCAGAATTTCTTGAAAGGAGAAAGATATGCCAACCCATTATCCTGAAGTCAAACATACAAAAAAAACACAATACATTATTGAAGAAATGAAAAAAGGCAAGAAACGTGAAGAAATTGCACGTGCACTGAACTACAAAAGTAAGTCTGGGTTAGACATGTATATGCGCAGACATCATTTTATTTGGAATCGCCAGGAACAATGCTACATGGCTCCCTCTCCTGACGTTCTTCCGATTCCACGAGTTCGTCCTCGTGTACAAAATACCATATGCAAAAAAATCTTATCTCTATTAAAAAAAGAAAAAGATGTAAAACAGATTGTACAATCAACGGGGTTTCATTCCGTTCGAGAGATGGGACTTTTTATGAGAAATCAAGGTTATATTTGGTCTGAAACCGAAAAAACATATATTTATTATGGGAAACAAATACAATCTCATCCTTTACTTTCCCATACACCATCATTTTTTAAACCTCAAACGTCCAAACATCCTTCTTCCTCAATTACAAAAGATGAAGAAAATACAGATAAAGATTTATTTATTTTTTTGAAATTTTTAAAAGAAAATGAATCAAGTTTAAAAAATATAATTAATATGGTTGATAAGTATAAATCTGATAATAAACAAATTATTATTGAATTATCCCAATTTTCTTTAGAGGCAATAGAATATTTTAAAAAAAATAATAAACAAACAACTAACGAAATAATCAACCAAGCAATTCAACATTATTTTACCAGTTTTTTTAATGAAACATAAAAGAACAATTGAGGCCATCTGCTCTTAAAACACATCGCCACAAAAATGTAGTTTCGATAA
>ERZ1643246.337-NODE-337-length-61782-cov-27.821067_pt1 | contig 61782 bp, 99 predicted proteins | sample MGYA00579265_ERZ1643246 | MGnify/ENA primary metagenome ERZ1643246 (study PRJEB29033, sample SAMEA4952261) | chicken gut metagenome | biome: Broiler Chicken; feature: Gastrointestinal Tract; material: Caecum | place: Ireland | collected 2018 | study: Broiler... | reverse complement strand
CATCTTTAACTCCTTCTTCTATTTCTCTATAACGACAAACGTCTTCTTCCTTGATGGTTTTGGTTTCAGGATAGAAGTGGTCTATGGCATCAAGTTTCATTCGAGCAATCTCGCGGTTACCATGAACATCCTCCCATTCATACCATCTTCCGTCTATCCAAGATCCGTCGTGCTCTAATGTAAAATCAATATACCGGCAGGGATGCCATACACTAGCCATCGTTTTTCTCCTTTCAAAATATCAATTATTCTTTCGATTCGATGATGGTGACGGTTCCTTCAAATACGCCCCATTCGGAGGACTGCTGATAGACATGTGTTTCGGGTTCTTCATCTTCTCGCATGGGTCTTGTCAGATACCAAAGAGAATCGTCATCTTTCCAGGTGATCAATTCCAGCTTCTGGTTCGGCTCAAGCTCGAGAGTAATGTCTCCGCCAAAAGATCGAGCAGCGCCCTGGCAGCTAGAAAGCACCATAGAAACGCCGATCATAATCAGAAGTAATATAATTGCGGAGATGATCGACGCAGGAATAAGCTTTTTTCATTTCTCTTCCTCCTCAAGCATGCATACTTTATCGTAAAGCTTCAAAACAACCCGTGCAATAGATCGAATCTCTTTGAAAGTGACGTCTCGATCGTCTTTCTTGGCATTTGCCAAATATTCAATAGTTTCGAGATTTTTCTCGATATCTTCTTTCGAAAGATAATCGTTTTGCTCAAAATCTTTCTCTGCGATTTTGAGGCATTTGTCAAGATATTCACAGTTACACAGGCATTCTCTTTTGAAGAACGGAGTTTTTGTTTGATCTTTCCATACTCCCGTTACATGAAGCGAATAGTAATCCGGCCCGTTTTTAGCGCCTTGCTGAATTGCGATAATTTCATAGCATACATTTGCGTCAACAACATATCGATAGTAGCCCAGGCACACTTGAGTCCAATTTTTAAAATCGCGAATGTCACTCATTATTTATTTTCCTCCTTATATGCATCTTTTCCGGTGAGGGTCTTATAAAGCGCCAACGCTGCTTCTCCAGAGAAATGGCCGATGATGTCAGGTTTCATTCCTTTGGACTTCTTTCCGATTAACGCAACTGCGCGGTTTTTCTTTTCAGGATCTTTCGGAAAAGAAAAACTCACGAGCACCGAGTCAACAGTAACAGGATCGTTTGAATAGTTTGCTTTCATAATACATCCTCCAATGTCATGCCGTATGCAGCTGCAAAGACGGCATACAAAATATCACACCGCTCATAAGAAAGGCCCCATCTAGGAAATGTCTTTGGTAGTGTCAAGAAACGAAGCGCCATCTCACGACAAGTAAAATGGCACGCGAAATTGCTATATGCCCTATCGGGACCAGGATAGTGTGAACATGCAAGATCGAAAATATAAATAGGCTTTCTGCAAAGGTAGCATATGCGAATGCGCTTCATGGATTCACCCCTTTAAAAATCATAACTTTGATCTTTATCCTCAGGTCCAAAAAAAAAGATCAATCTCTTCAATTTCATATATGTCGTCATATGTGGGTGATAGAGCATTTTGATTTGCGCAAAACTTTTTCTGCATCTTCAATGTTTCGCATATTCTATGAACAATATAGTCCCCGCTCGTTATCATATAGACCGTTTTCATTATTTTCTCCTTTCATAAAGCGAATATGCTTTTGCCCCAGAAATAATTTCTACTTTTATTACCTCTTTCTTAAAAATTTTTGAAATATTAGAAAGAATTATTTTAATAGAATTATGTTTAGCACGAAATGTTATGCGAAAATATCCATAATCTCCTTTCGGAAAATAGATTCTTCTATAGATCACCTCTTTTTCATCCTTCATGTAACAAAAAAGTTCAAGTTTTCGCTTTGTAAATTCTTTGTCTTCTTTATTGAGAAAGGTTATGCGAATCGTTTGAATCGCGTTTCCTTTCGTTTTCTTTGAGCATTGCTTCATAATCTTCTTTCGCCTTCTTAAGACAGAAATCAATTGGACGATTTTCGCAAATTTTTTCTCTTATAAATACAGGTTCGTCAAACCCTTTTACTTTCCAAGTTCCAGTGCTATAAAGATCAAAAAAGCTAAAAGGACTATGAAGATCTTCTAAAACATGCTTACCAACAATCTCATAACACATGGAAGATGCGACAACAAATCGAAATATCATTCTGGAAGGCCAATCTGCTTTATCAATCGTGTTTATAGTCATAATGCCAGACCAATATTTAAGATGATCGATATGGCTAAGCATTACTTCATCCAAGACATCCATAACCATTCACCTCTGATCCTCTTTAAAGCTTTTTTCAAGAGCGCGAATTGCTGCCTCAAGACTCATCGGGGCTTCCTTTCCTTTATAATCTTTTGATTTCTTCTCGACGATCTTTCTAACCGAAGAGGTAGAGCCGTACACTTTCTTAGCAAGGGCTTGGGCAAAAGCAGCCTGCTCATCCCAAGGATCGTCTTCTTTCTTCTTAATAACTGTAACGGTCCCATCTGCCCAGAAAACAGTCGTAGCGTTTTTCTTTTTATTAAAAATGATTTGTTTTACCGCATACGGATTTACATTCTCTTTCAGCGTTTCGTGCAGCTTATAAGCGGACTCAACATCACGCTTTACATACATTTTCATACCAACTTCCTCCTTAGTTTTCTGATAGTCTGGAATCATTTCGATCTTCAATATACGCTCCGCACCTGGATCATATATGGCTTCAACGCTAATCGGAGTATAATAACTACTGCCGATCTTAATGTATTCTTCACCGAGCATCATTTGAGCAGCATTCATTTCTTTTCCTCCTCATAATATATGGGCTTATGGCTCCAAGTGTTTGTAAAAGTGCTCAGACAATCTTCACACGGATCATCTGTTTCTAAAGTTTCTTTATGAATACAAGTGTTACAGTATTCAAATTTTACAGGTTTTTCGGCATTAATCTCCATTATTCACAAACCCCCATATCATATTTAATTCTCCGTTCTAATACAAATAGTTCTGATTCCAGGATCGTAATAAGCAAAATATCCATTCGAACGAATAATCTCAATGGAAGAGTCGATCACCTTTCTGGAATAGCCGCATCCAGAAACGTTGAAATACCGTTTACCTCCAAGAGGCATCGATTTTTTAAACTCAGTTTCGAGCTTTTCAGCAAACTTTTTTGCTTTTCGATCCTTACCGCTTTCGGTCATGATTAGCCTCCACAATTTCATACGTATAATGATTCGGAAAACGATAGATTGGATTCGTTCTCACGACGTCGACCCAATACCTTGCTTGATTTTTAGTTCCAAACCTGGTGGCGCTTGAAATATCAAGCGTATCTCCATATCCATATCCGCTTTTGGATACATAGAGATACTTTCTCTGTTTCTTTTGTTCGTCGTGTAAAATAACAATGTAATAGATTGGTTCGTTCATGATTCCTCCTAAAGACTCAGCTTCTAATGCTTGGAATAGTTTTAATCTTTAACTGTTTTCCAGTTCTTTCGTCGATATAAACTTTTCCAATCTTCGGTTCGTCAATAACCAAAACAACTCGAACAACATGATCAGTTACTTTTCCGCAAAACGGGCAAATAACCTTTCCGTAAATTTTGCTAACGAATTTTCGATGACAGTGATGGCACTCATCTTCAAAAATATAAGATCTCTTATCCATCCAGTACCTCCACAAGATTTATCTCAATATACATCCATACATTTACAGTTTCAACAGGATTCACACTTTGAATGATGGAGTTTTTAATCTCTTCATACCATTCATAGTTATTATAAAACTCCCATTCTTGGCGCGCTGGATCGTAATCGCAAAGGGGAGCTATATTCCCATTCATAATAATATCAATGCTGGGCATCTCGATCCATTCAGTGTCACTCGTACGTTTTTTGATCTCATCAAGAAAGTCTTCCAGAGTGTAATTTTTATCGAGAGAGCAATCATAGATTACATACTCTGCTTCACTATTTTGTCCAATGAAACGTTCTCTTTCTTTAAAACTGATCATTTTTCACCACTCCTATCATCCAGTACAATCTTCACTCTCAAAGTCGTGATGTCGGAGTATTCAGACGTATTGTTCATAACGAAATGGTTCTTGAGAAGCTCTGCCTGTTTCCACGCTTCATTTTTCGTAGAGAAAAGGGTTGCTTCTTCAAGTTCGGACACGGGGTTTACATTGAGCTCCTTTGCATCAGAACGCTCAAACTTAAAGAAAACCTCATACTTTTTCAAGAACTTACCGCTAATAATGTACATATTATTTCCTCCTTAAATTACTTTAAAAGTTTCTTAATAATTACAATGAGTCCAATCAAAGCCAAAAGACCAATTGCAAACCCGTGAGAGAACACAAGACCGAAGACAGTGCAGACAACCCAGATTAGCATATCAAGAGCTAAATACAGAATCGCAAAGCAAATGAAAAGAATCAAAAGTGCTCCAAGACACCCACCCATTTTATACCTCCTCAGTTTCGGTTTCAATAAACCATTTCGTATCATCAAGCTTCCCGGTTTCAGGATCGTAGTACTCCATCTTTTCCTCTTTACATCTTCTGAGCATCTCATTTGCAATGTCTTCACTGCTTGTAAACCAAGCTGCATCTTTTGAGGAAGAGATCGTTTTATCCCCATAGATGTTTAAAATCAAGTAAGCGCTCCATTTACGATGCCAAATTTTGATACGATACTTTGTAATAGTCATTTTATTCTCCTTTCTAAAAAAAAAGAAAAGAGGACCTAAAATATAAGTCCTCTAAAATGCATTACGAAAGAATTGCAGTGATAAAAGCCATGCCAAACAAAATCGCAGCAAAGCCAAGACCAAGGCCAATTCCAACCGCAAAGTATTTTTTGATGGTTTCTTTCATTTTAACCATCCTCCTTTCTTCATAATAGATTATGTAGAATATGCGAACCGGCCTTCATTGAAATCTTTTTTTTCACTCAATGCTTTTGTAATTCCTCGATCAATCATACTATTACTTTTTAGATAATAGTAGTAAAGATCAGAAAATGGTGTATTCATTCGATCAATTCTTCCAGCTGCTTGGGTCATTGTTTTATAACTATAATTCAAAGAGTAAAAAATAATCGTGTTTGTTTCAATGCAATTAAACCCTTCACTACCTGCATTATAGTTAATTAAATATACCCAAGAGTCCGTGTTTGGAATCGGCTCGTGTTTATGGCCATTCCATTGCGCTATTCCAACTCCTTTCACTTGTTTAAATAGATTTAGTAAAATATCAAGCTCGTAATCAAAGTTATAGAAGATCAAACAGGTAGGATGTTTTTCAAATACTTCCATTAATTTAATCTGCCTGGAAATATCAGAATTTGTGATCTTTCTTAAAATATAGCAATATTCACTTACGCTTTTGATTGGCTCAAAGTTATTAAACGGGTTCTTTCGCTCTTTTGTTACGAGTTTACTTTGCTCTCTATCATAAGAGACATAAATATACTCATGATGTGCATTTGTTTTTCTTTGATAATTCATCTCAACTAAGACTAGCTTTCTTAATCGAATGAGTCTTCCTGTGTTTAAGTATCTATCTACAATATGGTATTTAATTGGCCATTTGTAAATAATATGGTTTTGAATGAATTGTGTTCTACTTTTGTAGAATCCATTTCCGATAAAGATCGGAATATAATCTTCCCATTTATCGCCCGGAGTCGCAGATAGAACGATCCATTCATTGGCTTTTGCTATTTTTAAGAAAGATTGAACCCACGTTCCACTTCCAGTAATATGATCCTCGTCCAAAATAAAGAAAGCATTTTGCACTTTTACATACTTTTTAATATTTTGCCAAGAATCAATTACCACTTTATGCTTATATATTTTCGTTTTTTCATCGTTTGTAATTAAAAATATACTTAATTCTTTCTCCCATTCTTTTTTATCTCTTTTTTGAGCGGTTGTAATAATGTATAAATCTTTTGGTTTTTTCATCTTCTTGTATTTCTTTCCAAGAAGAAACGATTCATCGCCTCCGTTTTGTAAATAGTAATAAGCAATCGACGTTAAACTTTTTCCCGATCCGGTTCCGCCTTTTAATAGACAACCGTTATGCATTTCATGAACGGCATCAAGTTGATAGTCGGTTAATTTGAATGACAATCATCCTCACCTTCTTTTAATTTATTATCTAACAATCCGGAAAGCCAGAGCATCAGAAATAATTGGTATTTGTCTGTTTCCTCTTTTGTTTCTCCGCAAGGGAAACTTTTTTACAGGCTCCAAATAGTGCATTCCGCAAGGCGTGCTCGCCTCCTCCATCTGTATGATACTGCCGTACAAGGAGCATTCGTAATGATCATCGTAATTTCCAGTGGGGTCCCCAAACATGTTTACAAGAGGCGTAATCTTATGATGTAAAAATTTGCATCCGGAACAGTATTTCCCATCCGGGATTTCAATTTCGACTTTCATATTTTTCCATATCTTCCTGAATCAATTTGAGCATCTTATGCGTTTCGGAAAGAGTAGTGCCATGAATGTCTTCATACCTTCTTGCAGCTGCGGCAAAACGATTCTGTTTCAAAAGATCAATAACTGTGGGTGGATTAACAGGAACCAGGAATCCATCGGCAAGAAGCACTTCGAGAAGCGATTTAAACTCTACAAGACTTTCTTTTTCAATGAGCAGATCGCTGAGATGCGTGATCTCAAAATCCCAGATAAATTTCCCGGTAAGTGTGCTTTTATACCATTTCGTCTTGCGGATCCAAAGACTTTTGTTCATTTTTATTCTCCTTTTTTTCAAAAAATAAAAGAGACTCAAAAACTTTCGTTTAAGAATCTCTTTTTTTTGTGTTCATTTGCTCTTGATCAGGAACACACGCTCTCCCACGCTTGATTACCTTAATGTTGAAGCGGAACCGTTTGATGGACAGGCTCAGGCAGACCGCAGCCGAACTAGCATTTTTGTGAGGATACTCCCTCAGTTCAACGCAGTCTAACCCAGACTCCTGAAATTCCACCAAAATGTTGTAATTGCTTCCTTTCCGTTGAGGAATCACATTCGGGATTTTTTGTGTTTCGATAGGTACAAGTTTCATTTTAAACACATCCTTTCATAAAGGATCATGTAATTGTCGTGTGGTGGGTACACCCGGAATTGAACCGAGAACCAACCAGTTATGAGTTGGCAGCTCTACCGCTTGAGCTATGCGCCCACAAAAAGAAGAGAGGGCCTGTCTTAACCAGAACCCTCGTCCTCTTTAAAGATTTAGCATCTTTTCGCAAGCTGCGAACATCATCGCCACATGGTATTCTGTTTTAGCCACGGCAACACACTGTAAAAATTGACAGTCGTTTTCTGTTGCATATTCTGCAACAAACCCCCAAACGTCACTCCACCAGTCATGCCACATCCAAAACAACTGTAAACCAATAGACTTCCAGCTCGTAACTTTCTTGCTCATAAATAAGCACCATCCTTTCGTAAAGGAAGATGCAAATTAAGCGTGAAAATATCAAGCGAGATTCACGTCGCGATACTTGTCGCCCAGCGGGTCCGGAGCAAGCTTTGCATACAGCTCATCCAGATACACGCTTACCTTACCGGGCTGATACTCGTACGGATTCAATGCAACATCCACACTTTCAATATCAGCATAATCAAGCTCGCCAATGGTCGCCTCATTCAATGCAACCTTATTCCCGCTATCTGTGATCATGAACACTTTCGGAGGCCGAACGTCAAAACGGACATTCACACTAACGTAAGGGGTGGGCTCTTCTCCTTCATCGCGAGGGCGAAGCGTACGGACATTCCAACCACGATCAGACAAGTCCTGTGCGGTTTTCGGATCCAGAACAATAGAGAAACTGCGCTTACCACCATCCGGATGATACCGATCAGGACGGCCAGAGAAGTTAGAGAACGGAATACGAGTGTTTTCGATAACGATAGAATTGCGATTCATAAGTAATCTCCTTTCAAAATATCAACGAACGCTAAATGCGTTTTCGGTCTGATAAACGCTTCTAAGATTCTCATTTTCGGAGAAAGAATAGAAGTCGCAATACTGATTAATCGTGTCAATCGCTGCTTCAATCAGTGCATCAAAGTAACGAAGGTCAACATGTTCCTCTGCATCTGTTCCTCGTACATCTTCACTTTCAAGGAACCGATAGCCTTTCGAGCCACTGACACTATCATACTTTACAGCACCAGTAAGTTTATTGACATTCTTCCTGACAAGAACACCACCGCCATATCCTGGCTCAATCGGACAGAACTGTCCAACGCGTCCGATGAAACGGTAGTCGTGCCCTTTTGCGATTTTCTCATTAAGCTCTTCATCTGTAACAGACGACCACTGGTTCTTGATGTCTCGTTCGCGCTTAGACAGAGGATTATCAATCGCGTCCGGTTTGGATCTGATATTCTTTACCAGCTCGGCGTCGGTTACATCTGGGAGCTGTTCATTCATATCAAGATAGAGTGCACTTGTAACAGAATTTGTTACGCAGAGATCGTCGAAAACGATCGGCTCTTTCGAGAACAGAGCTTTGAAGACATACGGAATCTTGAACTGAGTACCCGTTGCGGTCCATTCTCCGCCGTGGCCTTCGTCATACTTTGCGATATACACCGCGTCGTTTACAAGACATATCTTCGCATAAGTCGCTTCATGCTCGAACTCATAACCGTACTTTCTTGCAAAGTCCATACAGAACTGAATAATTTCAGGTGTAGCGTTCGGAATCTTAATGGAATCAGTCTTAATGTGAGCGACTGTAAATCCAAGTTTCTCAACCTCATCCTGCAGTGTCTTCATGAAGAGTGCTCCACGCAAAGCGACGATATTATTTTCATTCCTCGGATCATGGAACGGGTTATCGAACCTAGCACTAGTGAGGCCATACACGGAGTTGATCGCAATCTTAAGAGCCTGTGAAAGCTGCTCCGCGCTTGTCTCATCGGTCAGATACTTTGCGAGCTTTCCATCAAACATTTCTCGAACAATATCATATTCTCCATGCTTGATATGAATACGAATGTCCATCAGATCGACAAACCGCTGCGTATACTCTCCGAAGATGTTGAGCGCCTTCATACTGTGTGGGTGCAGACTCGCAACATCGAGAAGTGCAACGTTATAGTACGTTCCAGGTTCAGCATAGACATAACCGCCTTTTCCAAGGTCAACACCTCGGAACATATTATGCATCTTACCGTCTTCTCCACGTTCGTAAGAATATCCAGGGAATGCATTGACTGTATCGTGATTCTCCCAAGCAGGGTCACTTGCTTTTCCTGTTGCAAGGTCCGTATAAACAAGCTTCGGATGCTTCTCGTGACCAAAGATGATCCTAGTGGTAAGCGTGTTTGTGGTATCATTGACTGTCATGCCAGCCAAGTCTGCCAGAATCTCTCGAGCCAAGAAGTCACCCTGCAAATGTTCAAAGACCGCCTCAGTCGCTTCTACGTCGTTAGCGCAATACGAGGCCACTTCTTCGAAACGATTCTCAGGAACTTCTTCGTCCCAAGGAATTGCGAGTTCCTTATGGTGGATCTTCAGTTTGATCTCCCACTTTTTAAGACTCTGCTTCTTCGCTGCAAAGTCGTAAATATCAGTATAGGAGAGATTATACGCTTCACCAAATCCATGTGTAACTCGCTTATCGTCACTCACAAGAGCCTGAGAGAGCGAGTATAGCTGGTAGTTCGTATACCCGAGAAGTCGTGCATAGATGATGTGGTTATCGTATTTGCGGTTATTAAAGCCAACCAACCGGTAGTTAAGAAGTTCTTCAATCTGCTTACTGCTCGGATTAATCCACTTAATAACGGCCTTCTCACCACGCTTTTTCCAGCAAACGACGAATAGGTTTTTAAACACTTCAACGTCAAAGAAAACGATAGGAGATTCAAAATCCTTGTTCTCTGTTTCTGTCTCACTCTTAAAGTGCATCTTTCCAACCAGTTCGATCGCTTTTTGTGCTTGGTGAGAAGAGTTTGCTGCGAATATCAGGATGGAATTACGAAGATCAGACACATCATAAGGAATCCCACGTTTATACGCATCTTCCAGAGCATTGAAAATATAATCAACACTCGGCTTCGTATACGGAGAATATTCCTTATTCAGGTTTCTTCGAATGATGGTGCGAAGCATCTTTTCATTCTTGATGCCCTCCCAATTAACCATCTCTTTTTCATCTCCTTTCAAAGGAAGTCCAGAGGAGATCGTAGCAATCGGAAGACTGTTACATTTTGTAAGTTTTCTACGCAAAGAGGAATTTCCAGTAAATACTTTAACTTCAATCTTGTCATCGTAAATTCTAGAGAGTTTTGTAGGATCTCCAGTATAAATATAATGCAAGTGAATTCCTTTTCCACTCTTAGAAAGCTCAGCGTAGGTCTTAGGCCATTTCTTCGCTTCCTCAAAGTTTAAATCGAAGTCTTTCTCACCGTTCACATTTGGAATATCAAAGTCAATTACGATATGGTTCATCGGAACCTGAACGTAATGTAATTTCTTTGTATCCAAATCAGACAGAGTGGTCTTCACGTTTTCCCATTTCTTGCAAGGAGTTCCGTCTTCATTTGCATACTGAGCAGGCATGGAAGCATATTCTTCATCAAACAAAGAGGTTTCAGAGTCAAATGTTAGCCAAGTGTTTTTCGAATTTTCCTCACCGGGCGTTTTTTCAGATTCATTTTCGTAATGAATGTTAAATTTATTTGCTTTAAAACCTTTTAAAATTTGTTTAGAAGATTTGGAATTCTTTGATACTTCTGTTTCAAACGTTTCAAAGTAATTCTTTAATTCCTCTGTGAATATCCGCTTAGAATACGGGTAATTCACTTTTGCCTCTTCGCAATACTCCTTATACATTTTCCATGCTGTATTAACACTGACCTCATCTTCATTTTTAAACGTGATGTAGTTTTCAAGCATAAAGTTATAGAAGTCATTGGTAGCGTCAAGCATAGCATAAGGAACATAGGAATCGTAAAGACTCTTATTACTTTCGTAGACATCCTTACAGTGGCAGGCGATTGCTCCAAGCTCAAATGGAATCAATCCCATACATTGGTCATATTCATCTTTCGGCAATTTATTGCCACTCGGATGAACGTCAATAAGACGGCGAATGATACCACTCTTCGCATCGGTAATCTTTACGGGACGATTGGTTCCAAGAAAAAGAAAACAACGAAAACGGTTTGAATAGGAGCTTTTAAACTTCTCGTTCACAACCATTTCCTCATGGCTGACCAGCGAGTTAAGTCTTGTGTTGTCCTCAATTCTAGAAAGGTCGCCATCGTGTTGAATTGCAACCAAAGGATTGGAACGGAATGCCTCTAGTGCAAACGACGAGCTGGCACTACCAAGATCCTTTGCACTGAACACACAGTAGTATCCTGAGAAGAGGAGCTGAATAATGTTCAGAATTGTGCTCTTGCCTGTTCCCATTGCGCCATAGAGAACGATGAACTTCTGAATTCGTCCAGAATCTCCCGCTACAATAGAGCCGATTGCCCACTCTAGCTTCTGCCTCTCTTCTGGTTCATACAATGTAGAGATTAGTTTCTCATAACCTGAAATATCACCAGGAGTTAATGGGTAAGACAGACGCTTTGAGGCATAATCCTCTTTTCTAATCGGGTCGTTTGCAAATATCAATTTCTCGTCAAGCGGATGATAGCTATCCCGCATCTGACTTTGGCAATACTTATGGAACTTATCGATCAGACCAGTCTCTGCATCCCACAAATACAATACTTGAATTGGGCCCTCGTATCCAGATGCAATCTTTTGGTCTTTGTATGCTCTCAAATCGGAATCAATCTGGTTTACTGCTGTCTCTTCGTCTTCTGACCAAATTCCATTCTTTTCATCCCAAACCGCATAGAAGTCACCACCTCGGATCATCAAATCTTTGCTTTTCTTGATGACAAATTTCGGTTTGATAATAAGCACATTTTTCTGTGCCACTTCAGTAATTACAACGAAATCATACATCCATAGTCAGGCCTCCTTTCTTTAAAAATATCAATGATCAGAATAGAAGTTGGTTCAGATACTCGCACATTTGATACCAGATTTGCACTTCTCGATAGTCCTTCTTTGGATCTTTAATGGTAAAAAGACCACCTTCTCCGTTTGGTTTATAGTCAAGAGAGATAAATTGATCGATTACCGTATCCACGTATCTCTCATCAAAGCTGTCATCGGTCATATTGATAAGACCGAGAGAGCTTACCATCTCCCAAAACCAAAATCCAGTCCTGTCTCCGTATTGTGGGTCATATGCGAACTGATTCTCCATACGATAGGCAAGCGCGATCATGAGTTCCAAAATACTGCAAGGACGATCATCGATGCTTTCTGTGATTTCAGGATTAGGATAGCCCATTTCATCGCCGAATCGATAGCGCATATCTTCTCCATCCATTACTCGATTTTCATCAAACGCATTGATCACGTGAAATTGCCGATCGTATAACTTATTAAAAAGTTTTTTATATTGGTTGGATCGATGCTCTTTTGTATTCACCATTCTCATCAACCAAAGCATATACTCATTCTTAATTCGAATACTCATTATACATCTTCGTCTTCCCTTCTAAATGTTTTTGCACTGCGAAGAACCTCGTAGTACGCATGGTATTTGTCGTTTCTTACATAGGCGCAATCGTCCTCATACTCGTTGAAATGAGAAGCGATGTTCGGTCCAACCACGTCTTCGGGATCATCGAGAGGCAGCTCATCCTCATCACACAAATATCCATCTGCATAATAGACCAGCGTGATCCTATGATAGGTTTCATCGTCACCAAACTCTTCTGGAGTAATAATGACCGGTTTTGCATCAGGATTCGCTTCCCAAGTTACCGTATCCATGGTGTCCTCAGGGATTCCGGTTGTTGTTTCGATTGCTTTTGTTTTAATATTCGGGTCCTCATAATTCCGATAGCCAAGATTCTTAGACAGTTCGTCGATCTCAGCCTTCGTATAATCAGTATATCCGAGGTCCTTCATCAGATTCATATAACGAGTATAGGAATCTTTTTCAACCGCATCGGGAAGATTTCGATGCGGTTTTTCAGTTTTCTCTTCCTCAGCGTTTGTAGCATCCGAAATATCAATGGGTTTTTCTTCGACGGATTTCGGATGGGTAAACGAATCGATAACGCTTTGAATGTCCTCATCGTTTTTCTTATCGAAATAGCGTTTTGAAAAGAAGAATGTTGTGAGCGAACCCACAACACCTCCTACCAAGACGCCGCAAATGAAGTATGCAGCTTTCATTTTACTTCTCACTTTCTCTCGTATTTCTTGAACTCATTCAGAATGTTACCATCGACGTTGAAGTCAAGCAGCACACAAGGATCATTCTCATTGATGAAATTGCGAGAAGAGCGACGATGAATATCATACAGACCGAAGTCAACCCAGTTCGTCAGATTGTCGTCGTCCTCGTTGTACAGCCAGCCCATAATCTGACCTTCCGGAGTGGGATCGAAACCGAGAGCAGACAAAACGTCATTCAAGAACAGATAACCCTGGCTGATCAGACGATTGTTCATAGCTGCTTGCTGAGACTGAAGGAAGAGTTTATTGTAATGGGCATCCTTCGAATAGTAGCGACTGGACTCATCAAAGAAACGAGCGAACTCACTCGGATGGTCCTCAGCAGTCTGGACAGTCTTCTCTTCGCTCACATCGCTACCATCGCCGGATTCAGAAACGGGAAGAGCCTTAATACCGTACTTAAGACTCTTTGCTTCCTCTTCACCATACTTTTCCTTAACACGTTCCTCGAACTGATCGTAAGCCTTCTTAAGGCCAGTATAAGCGGAAGCCAGAGCCGCGTTACGAGTGTTCAGAATCTTATGGCCGGCAACGACGCAAGCAATACCAGAACCAAACAAAACGGCCGGGATCGCATACAGCTTCACAAGCTCAACAGCGGTCTTAGAATATTGAATCTTCAGATCGTTCACCCGATCGTCTTGAGAATAAGGGACACCGCCGGGAGTCTTGCCATCTTCAGCACTTTTGTTGATCACTTCAATTGTGCCTTTTGCATCATCCAGAACCTCGTTCACTTTCATGCTGGATTTGCAAGCCATTACAGCACCAGCAGCCATCAGTGCAATACCAGAAACAACAGCAATGGCCGGAGAATGCTTAATGAAAGAGAGTTTCACTTTACCAAACATACGGGTCGCGGACTTCATCATTTCAGTTTTCATATTAATTTATCTCCTTTATGAAAATATCAATCAATCGGCATGGGTTTCGGAAGAATGACACGATAATAGCCGTCCATCATACGGTCGACTCTAGCATTATCTAGGTTAGTCCACCCATAAGAGTTTGCCTGATAGTTCTCTGTGCTAACGTTTGCAAGTTCAAAGAATGTTGCAACAGTTGCCATTTTATATTGAATCAGAACGTTTCTGAGGCTCTGAAGAACCATTTCTGCATCTCCACGCGTTGCGAACCTAACATTATTCAATCCAAAGTCAGCACCCCAGGCTTGCCCAGGTTCTGTTGGCCTAGCAGGAACTCGATTTCTCTGAGAGTAGCTTGTTGCATAGTTCACATACACACCGCCACTAGACTGTCTAGGTCCTTCATTCGGATAGAGCATTGAATGAACACCTTCCGAGATCACATCATCGATTAGCTTTTTAATTGCTGGAACAATGACCGTGGTTAAAACGTTCTTAGATACATCTTTAATATCACCAGGCTTAAACACAGAAAGCAGTTTGTTTTCTTTTTTCGGCGTTGCGTTTACGACTGGAGTTTGCTTTGGAATTTTAGGTTTGTTTTCTTCCATAATACCACCTCAAAAATAAAAAGAGAAAGGGCCGTGTTTCCACGAGCCCAAACTCTTCGAAGTTTACTTACTTCTCTTCATCGGCCACTTCGGATGCTTCGGATTCCACGGTAGGTTTCTCCTTGGTGTCCTTATTCTTCTTGAAAAGTCCCTTGATGCCCTTGTAAGCCTTCTGACCCAGGAACAGTGCCAAAGCACCAATTCCAGCGCCAACAAGACCGACAACAGCAACGCTCGGGCCTTCTTCATAAGAAGTCTCAGACGTAACCTCGGGAGTAGTAGTCTCCACCATAGTCATCTCATTGTTTTCATCCATTTTAAGTTCCTCCTTAAAGTAGTGTAAGGTTTTATCCTTCATAATATGGTTTGCAATTTTCGCGTAAAAAGAAAAGAATTGAGAGTCCATGTTTCCATGAACCCTCGCATCTTTTAAGTGTTTTTAATTTTCTTCAGTTCTACATCCAATCTGTTCCAAAGTTCCGGGCAATATTTTTCAATGAGGTTCATCAGATTATTAGATAACTCATTAGAATCCGATGCGATCTTTTTATAATGATTGCACAATTCAATGAGTTCTTCAATCTGACGGCTTTGCATTTCAACAACATCTTCCAGATCTTTGGCATATTTAGATTTAAACCCAAACATATTCAACGCCATCCTTTCATAATAGGAGATGCTAATATGGCGTAATCAATAGCACGGGCACTCGACAATCGGTTCGCAATCAAACTTCAACGTGACGATCGGCACTCTGGTTCCGTCGTCATCCAGTTCACCAGACAAGACACTGTCGTACATAAAATGAATGATGTTATTCTTATCAATGTGCCAGCCGAGCATATCACCAATCTTATTCGACTCCAAACCAACCAAGTAATAGAAGTCATTTAAGTTAATTGAACCAGCGTGAATCATTTCATTGTTCATCTGATTCTGAACATCAGAAAGCTTTCTCCAAGTGGATTTGAACACTCGACCAGAATACGGTTCCAGGAAGATCATATCACCAGAACCTGGGCATGCCAAAATATCAGCAACGGGGACTGCTTTCACTTTATCCTCGCTGATTTTGGTCTCCACTTCATCCGCTTTCTTTTCGCCGATGATTTCTTTTACTTTATCTTTATACTCGTTATACGCATCTTTTGTAAGAACGTATGCGGTGCCAAGGCTTGCAACACGCTTTGCATTGACAACACCGGCGCCAACAATCAGACTGACACTCGCAACACCGGTAACAGCTGCTGGAATATAATACTTCCACGCGCTCTTTACCGCCTCGACCTTTGTATATGCGTTCTCATCTCCATCATGCACTTCTTTAGAATCACTCTTGATTTTATCAAGCGCTTTTGGGGTCTCTTTTACTGCTAAGACGACCGTAACACCGCCAAGGATAATTCCGGCTCCAGTCATGATTTCAGGAGCATGGGTTTTCAGAAGTTTGCCAAATGCTTTAATGCCAGCATCGATTGTTTTAAAGTTAATCATTTTCTTTTCTCCTTTACACTAATAGTGCGCCCATTTCCTCGATGACTTCTTTTGAAGACTCGAAGATCGTCCGTACACTTGAGTCTGTCGCTTCTAATTCACAGTTATGAAGCTCGTTTGAAAATCTCCATAAAATATCAATGGGATCTAAATCAGAATGTATGATCCGGTTGATTGCTTCGTTCGCTGCCCATCGTTCATAACTTCTTTTATCAAACTCATACGTAGGCCAACGAACATTTGGCATGAATAGATTCTCCTTTACAAATTTTTCAAGAGTTTCTAAACATGCCAACTTTTGTAAGTTGCTCATGAATCACCTCGAAAAAGAAAAGGGCCCGTGATAACACGGAACCCTAATCTCTTTATTCTTCGTTTTCTTTGAAATGCTTCTCGACTTGCAGCTTTACTTCTTTCTTGATTTCGTCTTCCTGCTGCTTACTATTTGCAACGTTACCAATCACGCTACAAATGGCTGCAACAGCAGATGCACCAAGACTCAAGAAAAACCATTTCATGGCATTTCACCTCCTTCATAATACAAGTTGTAAAATATGCGAATTAGAACGGAACGTCATAATCGACAAACGGTTCCGTCTCGAGTTTCAACTCACTCACTTCCATGCCATCTTGCGTCTTAATCGGAACCAGAGAATAATCGATCCACACATCCACGTTGCTAGTTGCCATCTGACCAGCACTCCAACCAAGAACGTCCCCCTGGCAATTTGTTTCAAGACCGAGCATATTGTAAAGGTCATTCAGATTCGCTTCACCGTCAGTTGCAAGCTTACGATTCAGATAATACATCGCATCACGAACTTCGTCAATGGATCTCTCAAAGAGTTGATCATAATGCGATTCATAGAAGGTTACAATTTCTCCTTTTTCAATTTTTACAGGAGATTCTTTTTTGATTTCTTCGATAGAATCTTTACTGACCTCTTCTTCTGCTTTCTGTGACGTATCAAGACCAACCATCTCTACGATCTTATCCTTATAGCGTTTATATGCTTGATCAAGGGCGATATAAGCACCAATAAGGCCTACCCTTTGCTTGTTAGAAAGAACTGTAGAAGAAACGATGCAAGCGACCGTAACGCCTGCAATCGCCAAAGACGGAGCGTAAATAGGAGCTACGATCTTCGCTTTTTCAACGGTTGTTAGATCTTCCCCTTTTGCAGATTGCACTTCAAATACTTTTTGCTCTGCTTTCGGAGATGCTTTTGCGACACTAATAAATGTAGCAACAACACCAGCAGCTCCAAGGATACCGAGAATAACGGGTGATTCATGTTTTACGAGTTTGATTACATTGTTGAGATTCATTTTTATTCTCCTTTCAAAAAAAGAAAAGAGAGTCTATAAAATATAAACTCTCTAATCGGTTTAATAGAAATTGCTCATGTCTCCTCTGTAATTTTTCTTTTCGAATTTAATCGCTTTCTTTGTCGAATACATCCCCTTGAATGTATCAATAATGTAACGAATAAACAAAATAAACGTAGACATAGTAGTCATCTCCTTTCTTCATAAAAGATTATGTTAAAAATGCGTAAAAAAGAAAGAGGAGTTGTTCACTCCCCAGTCTTTGCGGCATACAAAAATGCGAGCATCATTGGAATTGTTAAGAACAACATGGTTCCTTCGTGAAGCGCAAATATAAGCACCACATTCAGAATAATACTAATCATGCTCAACAAACTCCATAAAGTTTTATCTTTCATTTTTATCGCTCCTTCATAAAGGAAGATGTAATTTATGCGTAAAAAGAGAAAGGGCCGTGTTTCCACGAGCCCTAGCTCTTTAGAAGTAGATTCCGTCAGATGTCAGATCATAGTCAAGTTCCTCCTTATCCTCCTTGCGAGTCAGTGCAATGATTCCGATAATGGTACCGGCAATGACACCAATCGCTCCAATAATAATTCCGATTACTTTAATGACTTTAGACATAGTAGTCATCTCCTTTCATAATACAAGTTGTAAAAATCGCGAAAAAAAAGAAGACGCCTTGTTTCCAAAGCGCCAACTTTTTTGGATACTCGCAAATATCAGTTAAACGTTAGGTTTCGTGCATTTGGCATTAATGAGACTTCTCACAAACGCCGAACGAACCGAACCCGTTTCCTCGAACTTGAGACCACCAATGAAGTTTACCCGATGCAAAGCAAGTTCTCCGATAAACAGAGCCGCATTTACCCCAATCGTGACACCAGCGATAATGAGATTTCGACGAGAATCTTTCTTATCCTCCTCGAGTCTCTCATTCTCACGCTCAATATCACAAAGGACTTTCAACGTCTCCGCTTCGGTTTTCTTTGCATCAGAACCCCCATTCAGTTTCTCGATATTTTCAATAGAACGGTCAATTGCTTCATTCAGTTTCTCAGAAATCAAATTTACCATTTTACATTACTCCTTTCATTTATGATCGCGAGTATCCATAATAGAATTTGCGTTTTCTGCGACGAATTCAATAGGGCTTACATCGAACGCGACCGTCTTTTTAGCATTTAGATGTTGGATACCGGTTTCGGTAAATTCAGCAGACATGTATGTGATTCCGTCCGTATCAACCGTTCTGTGAATTGTTCCAACTTTTATTGGTTTCATAAAAGAAATTAATATAATAAAAATAATTAAAGTTAAAATAATTCCAATAATAAAACCAATTAAAAACTCTCTCATGAACATTCTCCTTTCAAAAAATAAAGAGGCTGCGAAATCGCAAACCTCTCTTTTGGATTCATTTGAACAGCCAATCCCAGAATTTTCCCATCAGCTGTCCAAGACTTTTAATTGCGCCGAACATTAGCCCAGCAAGCATTAAAATTCCAAGACAGAAAATGATGAAAAATACCCAAAATATAACCATTCATATCATCTCCTTTCATAAGGGAGGGTGTAAAATTCGCGAAAGAAAAAATAAAGGGTGTGTTTCAACCCTTTCTAAGCTTAAACCGTGAGAGCTTTCATCTCATCAATGGTAAGTTCAGAAGCGTCAAAAACACGCCCAATATTCTTCTCGGAATTGAGAAGCTTCTCTCGTGTAATAAGTTTCAAAATAGTAACATAAATATTTTTCATCATTTACACTCTCCTTTTCATAAAGGATCATGTAAATTTTGCGAAGGCGTAAAAAAAGAAGAGCCTCTGATTTCTCAGAGACCCTCGCTTTTATTCGTACCAGATGGGTACAACAAATGCGCCAGTAGCTTGAAACAGCATATTTTGAAGGTATTTTCGATTTTCTTTCAGATCCACAATAGTCTTATCTGCTGCTTTTGCTTTTTCCCAAAGATCTTCACTTGCGTTTGGTGTTGATACCAATGTGCAGTGAATCTTTTTCTGAAGATCCAAGCATCTTAATATTCTTCTATCGAGATCAAATAAATAATCGATACATGCTTTCAAAAGTTCTTCTTTAATATCTAACGGCATATTTACCACCATCCTTTCATAAAGGAAAATGCTTATTTAGCGCAAAAAAGAAGAGGCCCTGTTTTTCAAGAGCCTCTAAAAAGTTAGCCACCTTTAGTAGGAGTATATGTTTTTGTCTTATTGTAGTTATAGGTGCTGACACCAAGCAGAGCGCCAATCAGCGTATCCACAGCGGTAATGGTGGGAACGATCTGGTCACCATAAGGCAGCCCCCAAATTGTAGCCAGAACGCCGTAGAAGGTAGCAATCGCAGGCAAAGCCACCAAAGCGATCCACTTCAAAATATCATACACCTTATCAGGAATTTTCATGATCATCATCCTCCCGATAGTTAGATGGATGGATCGGAAGTTTTTTCACTTCGTCCATGACTTTCTTAGCAGATCCGTTTCCGCCAAGTGCAGTATAAGGCTCGTATAAATATGCATATAGATCTTCATACTCTGACGACGTAATCCATCCTCGCTCGATATACATCATCCCTCGTTCCATGATTTTCTCATGGCCGAGTCCTCTAAGCATCTTATTTGATGCACTATTCTTCTCTTTTTCTTCCGATTCTTTTTCTGCTTTCTTTTGCATCAGTGCCCAAAAGCCGGAAGATCCCATAACAGCACCAAAAATGGACACCAATGCTGTTATGATTACTTGAACCCAATCTTCCAATTCCACTCCTCCTATGCGACCATTTTCTCCAGTTCATATGGAACCACTAGCCAAGCGTCGTCTCCAAGTATTCTATATGCTTCAGAAAATATCTTCAGCCCATAGTCTGCTATGAAGTTGCAAACCCACTCCTCGGCCTCGATCCAATACTCAGGATAGACCATACGATGAATATCATCAAGTAGGTCGTACGAAATCATAACACAATGACCAAGCTCGTGGATCAATACACGGTTTAGAAAGTCTCCAGAGAGATCTGTGGACAAATAGATACATCTAGTGTGGGGATCTGTTGTTGCCACCGTTAAATTCCCGGTACGGTCCACGAGCCAGCCACTGCTTGGATCAACGAACACTACATGCCAGGTTCCTCGCATATAGAAGTCCATTGACTTTTGAGATTAAACAGGAAGGTCGGTAGAGAACTTCTGGAGATCAGCCTTCATCTTCTTTCGCAACGTGGGATCAGCGCTCTCCCAGATTTCTCGAATCGACTGCATGGTATCAGCAAGATGCTCATTTGCATGCTCATCCATTTCCTGTTTATCACTCATGCTCTTTGTTTCGGTATAGTGACGACGTGCCTTCCGAAACTCTTTATATGCTCTGCCATAGCGGTCGTCATGGTCCATGTCGTCAGGCATCATCCGGTCATCGTAACCAGAGCGATCGTTTGAAGTGTAACGGCCCATAGAGTCACGACTCCGGCTCATACGACCATCGCCAGAGCGAGTATTGGAACTCTCACCTCGAGGATACCCCATCCTCATATTTCCCATTTCCGGATAAGGGCCACGATAATAGTCGTCTTCCTTCATATCCGGATAATAGGGATACGGCATCATCTTTTTCGTACGAACATAACCCATTCTAGGATCATCATCGTACTCCTTCATTGCTTTTGTTACTGCTTCATAGTAGCAAGCTTCCTGACAGTATTTCTCTGCTTCCGCGAGATCTTTCACCATGTCAACAACTTCGCCCATCTCATGTGTATCGATAGCTTCTTTTCCGTGATTCAGGCTCTCTTCCACGAATGACATGAAGCGCTTTTTCAGTTCACAAAGCTTCTCATAAGCAGGATCTTTCATCTTTTCATCATGCATGATGTATCTCTCCTTTTAAAAATATCAGCCGGAACGACGGCCAATCTTAAGAACCGAGTTTGCACCTACAACCACGTCGGAAGTACCATTGTTCGTGACCGTAATCCGATCGTAGTCGCCACAGCAGTTCTTAACATACGTACCGCTAGCGACGTTATTCAAATCACCAACAGCGCTGGGCGTACTGATCATCGTAGTTTCAGTCAAAGGATCACCGCCAAGTTCAATTACAAGTTGAACGGGACCGGCAACTGTACCGCCGATATTACCAGCAAAAGAGGCATCATACACGCCATTACAGCGAAGCTTAACACTACTCGTGCCGGCTCGATGACATTCACCACAGCCGGTATGCAGCTTTACAAGATCAAAGGTAATGGACTGACCAGGAGTCAACGTCTGTTCAGTCGAATTAGACAATACAATCATAAATATACCTCCTAAACTCTCGTACTCTTAGTTAGCAGCAACCGTTACCACAGCCGCAAGTGGTCTGAGTGTTGCAGCAGAAGGGATTGGGCACAACGTAAGCGGGAGTCGGGCACGGACGCAGCTGACCAACCAGGTAATCATTTTGATTGCGCTGAGAGATACCGAGATTCAGCGCCTGAACCTGACTGCGCAGTTCGGCAATGGTATCGTCCTTATCCTGCATACGGTAATTCACCAGCTCTTCATGCAGAGCGCGATAGTTCGCATTCTGGTTGTCGGTAATATCGCGAGCAATGTTCTGAACAGTATTACCGAGGTTGCAGAACTGCTGGGCCATGTTGTAATTAACGCCCTGAATCGCTTCCCGAGTCTCGCAGCAGCAGTTCGACAGCTGCGTGGCCAGTGCGTTCGTGTTCTGCATCTGGTTGATGTCCATGTTCGTAATAGCGGAAACGATGTTATTGCCGACGGTGGAGATGTTCTGGTTGATACCGTTCATCTGATTCAGCTGATCATAACCGAGAGAGCAGATGCCGTTTTCGATACCATTCAGCATGCTCTGAACGTTGGCGTTATTAAAGCCGTTCTGAACTTCAGCACAGGTAGCCGGAGTGCAGCAGCTATTGCCGCCGCTAAAGCCACCACCGAAGCCTCGATTGCCGAAACCACCAAACAGAGCCAACAGGATGATCCAGGCCCACCAATCGTTGCCCCAGCCGTTTTGGTAACCATTACAATTGCCGTTCGTAACTGCCGCGATATCAGCGACGCTAGGTGCATAAGAGTTACTAAGCATAACTGTTTCCTCCTTTAAGGAAAATATGGAATAAAACGGATAAATATAAGAAGATTAAAAGTTTAGAAAATATGTTTAACTATGGCCACTTGTTAAAAATATAATCTATTCTTTTAATCAACTTAACGAATTAGAAATGAAAGAAAATACGCACCTGATTCATTGCTTGCTCTTTTGTCATACCATACGTAGAAAGGAGGTTATTTGCAACCTCTTCTCCTCGTTTGGAATCACCGGATTGCAGTATACCGATAAAGTTCTGTGCCATGGGATTATTTTGAATTTTAGGATTCCGTTGAATCATCGTTTTCAAAACTTCACTCGGGTTCGGCATATAGCTCATCCTCCTTATTCGCTCAATGCTTTCTCAAGCTTTCCGAGTCGTTCCAAAATCTCACTCAACATCGCACCGTGCGGGTCCTCTTTCGGTTTTGCATCGATTGTTTCAGGCACATACCGAATTGTATCGATAGCCCCGTTTGCATTCCAATGCTTTACATAGATTGCACTGCCATCCTGAGTCGGGAAATACGCAGGATAACCGTTTGTGGGAACATCGTTAGGAACCACTTCTTCCGGGCGCTGAATGGTCCTTCCAACAATTCCGGGGACCTGTTGTTGACTTTGCATCGGAACCGCTTGATTCTGATAGCCCACTTGATAATTCGGAATCATCTGCTGGTAAGTGGGAGCGACATAAGCGTTACCCATACCATACGGAGCGTAAAAGTTTTGATAAGCCATATTCGATTTCCCCTTTCAAAATATCAACCTTAAAACTCCTCTAGAATCGGGCACCCAGCTTCTTCAGCCATACTCTTCAGAGTTGCAACGTCACCATTCGAAGCAGGGCCAATGATGTAAGAGGTTCGAGCTTCTACAGGAAGGCCGAGATCTTTTGCTTTTGCAACGATGTCGTTCGTGGCATTTACAATGCAAAGCTTCTTGAGCTCAACAGGAGGAGTCGGTGCGGGTTCGTCGGCCTCTGAATCATCACAGATTCCGCTGTAATCGAGGTTCAAGTCGACGTCCCCACTGATTCCATCAATCGTCCCAGAGCTAGAATACTGCCACATCATGTAATCGCCTTTATATCCGATAGAATCACGATAATCAGCAACCCACAGCGGATAGTCTTTCAAAGCGTTTGCATCGATATAAGAATTAATGAAGTTCGTATAGGAATACCAACCAGGAATAAAACCCTTCTGATCCAGAATGTCCATCATACGCTTTACGAGATTCGTAAGATTGGAAACATTCTTGAGTTGATCTGCTTCTACATCAACAAAGACAGGATAATCAAATGTTTTACCTTGCAAAGCGGTCAGCCAAACATTCAGCTCTTTATTCTGTTCTTCTTCGGTCTTACCATAGGTAAATACATAAGCACCTACTTTAAGCCCGGCAGCTTTGGCGCCAGTGTAATTCTTTTCAAAGTGCGGGTCAACATAAGGACCGTTATTGTCTTGACTACCAGCACGGAGGATCACAAACCGAACTCCGTCTTTTGCAACTTTCGCCCAATCGATATTGCCTTGGTATTTTGAAACATCGATACCGAGTTGACCGCCGTCTTTGTTCTTATCAGCTTCTGGAACTACAACGCTCTTGTATGTGCCAAGATGCTTTGCAACAGTAGGGTTTGCACATGTGAAATCATCGTCCAACCAATAGAGAGGATTGGAACGATTGCGATTCACTCGTACTTCGAAGTGCAGATGTGGACCGGTAGAATGACCAGTGTTTCCAGAATAGCCAATGATCTGACCCTCGGAAACCGTTTGACCATTTGAAACAAGGATTTTGGAAAGATGCGCATAATAGGTTTCAAGCTGCTTAGTTCCTTGATAGTTCGAATGACGAATTCTAATCAAGTTACCATAGCTCTGATTGCCTTTGATCGTCTTGCCATCCCAATACTGAACCATATTTACAGTACCGGGCTCTGCTGCAAACACAGGAGTTCCAACGCTAGCACGAAGATCAATCGCGTTATGGGCAGAACCATCATTATACGTCCAACCAGCCGTAATAATGTGATTATTGAGCGGCCAATGCATAAGAACTGTGTTATCAGAAAGACGCATTTTGAATCACCTTCTTAAAAATTATTCAATGTACCAGCAAGCAATAGTAACATTACTCATCCACAAAGCAAGTCCTCCCTGATAAACAATCGGACCAGCTGGATTAATTGTTAAAATTCCGCTGCTTGCATTATAGCTAAAACGAACGGACGATGTTGTTCTGTCGCTATCCTGGTTCCCATAGACATGAACGTTTGCGACAGCACTAACTCCAGACAAGATTCCAAAGTTATTTGCAGTCAGTCTATTGTAAACATTTGGAAGAGCCGACTTAACATTGATTGTTCTAGATGTGGTAGCAGAGCCTGTTGATACACTCCATGTCCGACGTTTAATCGTTCCAAGCTTTTCAACAACTTTGCTTCGATACGTTGTAAGCAGCTTGTCAATGACACGATCCACATCTGCTCGAATTTCAGGAGCCCATTCATAACCTTTCGCATTGTATACGCCTTCTGGGATGTGGTTAAATGAAATGTAAGGTGTTCCACCTTCAGTGCCGTTTCCGACACCACCAGCCCATTGAGAGGGTCCACGCTGCTTGCCACCAGAGGAGTTCGCAAGACCTGTCGGCATAAATATCAGCTCCCTTCCTTCAAAGATTCAAGAGTCCCAAGATCATCCCAATAAGAAGCATAACCAGAATGATTCCAAACACAGTTATCCGTGTTACAACGGTATACATGACCGTCATCATCCAGATACACCTCGTCTTTCATATACATTCCGCTAGCCCCTTGAGGTTCTACCCAGCTTTTCGCTTTCAACGGATTTTTTGTATGCAAAAGACTCCAAATAGCCCTCAGTGTCATTGGGGTCCCAGAATAGTTTGCAGCGTTATACGGTTGAATTAGACCAAATACCTGATCTCCGTCAGTGACAGGAGTTCCGACAGGGCAAGAAGTGTAATCTTTCTTTGAATCAAAAGGAGGAATCTTATACTCTTGATCAATGATTTCGGTTGCGGTCATATCTTTTGCTTTTTCTCTAAGAGCCTTCGCATCAGACATGCCGAGTTCCATAAGGATTTGCAGCATCATTTCCTTATCAGTCATACACTGCTCACCCCTTTCTTATACTGCTCAGCAATATCAGACCAAGTGGGATAATCGCTCATACCTTTAGCTGGTTCTGTTGGTTTTTCTTCTACGGTGAACGCATGATAGATTAAGCAATCCTCATACTCATCGTATGCGGCCTGATAAGGCGTTAGGATCACTTTTCCCTGAAGCCCTTGACCATCGTTCAGCTCCTCTGTATCAGGCATAACTTTAAGCGTATAGTTCTCAGGAACTTCATCATGACGGCGAACAAATCTCTTTTGAGGGTAAAGGTAGCCTTTTGTGAGGTCGGGATTCGTTAAGATTTCGCCAGTAATCTCATCGTAAATATTCATTTTGAATCACCTCACCCATTTGGGTCCACTTGCGCAATCCAATAGCAAGTGATGTCACAAGGAGGCTGCTCATTCACATACACCGTTATGCTGTTTCCAGTAAAACTAGAAATGTAACCGGCATTGATGTAAGAGAGGGCCTCCATTAAATTTTCTCTTGTATCTGCGTTTGATACCTGATCACACGTTGCGGGGCCAATCAGCTTCGAGCTAGAAGAAAGCGCGCCACCACCAGAATAAACTTTTGAAACCGTAGCAGATTGCGTATACTTCGCTCCATAAGCGGAAGCGCTTTCCCAACCCGTTATACCAAACGTTGCTTTAACAAGGACTGGACAAAGCCGATTCGTTTTGTTAAGCAGATTTGTTTCAGCATTCGAATCCAAAGTATCCTGCAAATCTTCAAACCATGTTGAGAATTGATCTTGCCATTGCGCGACAAGCTGATCAACTGACACAGTTTGCAAAGGAGCAATGACAAAGGGGCAGTCCTCTAGACCAACTCTGTTCTCAATCTCTCCCTGCGTGATAGACTCTGCACCGTACGGAACCGTTACATATGCGATTACGTGCTGATGTACATCTTGTGTGTTTTCAACGGCCGGCTTTTTAGGATTCGATCCGGGGGTTCCGGTAATGGCTTTAAACGAGTTTGTTCTATTTTTCTCGTTAACCTCCAAAACGATGGCGTCGATTCTAGGCAGAACCAAGTTGGAAGGTTCAAGGTTTACGATCAGCTCTGTATCGTTTAAATTCCAGGTATGATCAAACCATGCTCTGCCAGTTCCTACATAAACTGCTAAAGAGTTTGATACAGGAGTGACCTTAAATTTTTCACCGATAGATTGAAAAACACCGTCCTCAATAATTCCATCAAAAATTGACCCGAATTGGATTGCATTGTATTTTCTATCTCCACTAAGAGAGTTATAGAACCCATATGTAAATGCCAAAATATAACCTCCTTTCTATTATTCTGGACCTGTAAATTTACCAGACCCTGATGCATTTCTATAGAAAGTGCCATCGACAAGATCCCAAAGGCCGTATTCTCCATTTGGATCTCTCACTGGAATATAATTACGAATCATGAGATCATTACTGTACATCTTACAATAGTATAATCTCCCTTTATAAGACGCATATGCTTCTGTTTCTGTTTCGGTAGATCCAGTATCATTTATTCCAAATATAAGTAAGTTTTTAGGAGAAGTAAATGTAGACTCTTCAAATGTATACGTGGAAGAATCCAAACTTACTCTATTTTTTAGAAACGATACTGTAATCTTATCAAAGTACGTTTTGGAAGAATTTAATTTTGTAAGAATGGAACCATAATCCGCTCGAAATGTTCCTTTTTCGGTTGATCCACCTTCAGCCCAACGTTGATCCAAAAGACAGAACGAGCTTGTATTACTCGAGCTTCCATGCTGACGAGTACCAAACACGAATCGATTTGCGGAGTCGCTTTCATCCGCCCTAGCAAACTCCATCTCAATACCACTGTCTTGATTTGGAGTGAATCCGGTGTCAATGTATTCAAGACCATCCGCTTCGATATACTCAACTTTAGAGTACCCTTCCGGAAGTTCCTCATAAAGATACGAAGAGAACGTCGGATACATTTCAAGACCAGAAGTATCCTGACTCATAACGTACTCAATAACTCGCGAAGTAGCCTGAACGTTAAATTCGTTTACGTTCTGAACAATATCACCCATGAAATAATCTACCCCATAAGTGTATGTCTTTCCGCTTGTTACTTCTCCTTCAAAGGATTGAGTTTTAAGATTTTGAGCAAGGTCTTCAATCCCTTTTTGTTTTAGAAGAGCTAAATATTCCGTGTCCGAAATAGTGTTTTCTCCGTCTGTTTGAAAAATAGAACTTCCGTCTGAATGCATCTCTCGTCTAGAAAGTCCAGAACCGGCACCATTTGCGCATTCCGCATGAGTGTACTTTTTATCAGAACCTTCTCCTTCTCCAGTGATTAGAGTAACCGTTTTAAGTGTTTTACTGCTAGATACATAGTTAGAATTTAGAAGGTTATCAAACGTAGGAGAAAATATAACATATGGATTCTCTGTCTGATTGTAGCTTCTATCCGTACCAGCATAGAGTTCAAATACCATCTGGTTATCGCCATCAAGTGTTATCTTCCATCCAATTTCAGCGGATTCGCAGACAGATTCAATCGTATCGTATAAATTCTCTCCCCAATATTGAGCATTTAAATACAGACTCGTTACATTTGGGTCTTTAGAATCTTTAAATATCAATCCTGGAATCTTTCTAGCTGGATCAGATGGACTAATGGCGTTTTCAATTAATAGCTTTTTAATTCCATCCTGCAGTGTTCCAGTAACGGTAGTTAAATTCCAAATGATTCTACGATCAAGCAAAGATTCAAGACTTCTCCCGGTTACAGTTAGATGCGCACTCTCCTCCACATCGGTATTGATTTGAATGTCTTCGAGTACCATAATGTGTTCGGATTCTCTATTATAAAGATACAAATTCGCTTTCAATAGATTCAGTGCATCTTCACTTGCCGGCATATAAAGTTCGAAATCTCCAGCCTCATAGTATCGGTCGGTCCAAATAAGGGATTCAAAAACATCGAGAGTTCCAATGCCAGCGAAATTGGAATCCATGATAAGAAGTTCCATATCTTAAATCCCCCAGTAAAGCGTAGGAAATTCAATCGTAAACAAAAGGTCTTCCGTTCCGTATTCGCAAATATAAGCAAATACGTTATCCCCTTTAGAAAGAATAAACCAATCAGTGTTTCTTTCTAGTGCGTTTAGAATGTTATACGAAATACCATCATGCACATATATGATGGATTTATTTCCACGTTCAGTAGAAATGATAATATCATCGCCAGCATTAAACGCAGTTCCGGTAATTTCTTTCACTCGCTCAGTATTAATCGCCAAACGTTCACGGGTATCCATATTATAAATGGTAATGTTCCGAACCTCACCAATAGCGTGCAGACGAATTGTAAAGCCAGTTGGAATATCACCGTCATATGGAACGTTTTCTTCTTGTCGATATTGCAAAGAACCAAATTCCAAATTCTTACTAGACTGATCCATCGGAAACATAAATCTATCGTTTACATAATTTGTAATACAATAGGGACCATACGGAGGCCAAGTAGAACCGGAAATGTTTAATGCACATACCATTACATTATTATTTTCAATCGAATTTAAATCGGTTTTAAAATTAATAAGGTAATAGGTAAAATATACAAATTGAGAAGAGACCATTCCCTGATTTGTCATGATCGCTTGCGTTTGAGAACCTGGAAACGAAAACGAATTATAGCCGTCTTCTGTTACGGCAATGTAATCCATATTTAAAGCCGTATCAGAATTTACAAGAACCTGTCCACCGCTTATAATATTTTGGGCAACGTGAAAAACCTGAATGCAAGCATAAGTTCCTGGATCATCTTTTAGCTTTATAATGTGATCAGTATCGATGTACCAAGACTTATCTTTTATCAGCCAGTCTTTATTAAATGCTTGAACGCCGCTTTCAGCGCACTCCTGAACAAAGTGGTTTCCCTGCGCCCAGAACAAAGTCGGAAAACCAACAGGGAGTTCTTTTGAAATCTCTTCTGTTTTATTAACTGAGAATGGAAATTCAAACTCGTTCACAACACTAGAGAAATCAACAAGGCCAAGTCCAGCATCAGTCGAGTAGAAGTAAGGATTCGGACAGAGGACAGAAATGCTAACCGTCTCATCATCTGAGAAGATGTCGGGCTCGCATTCCTCTATGTACCCTACAATTTGGCAAATGCGTTTATCCGTTTCAAAAGTAAGAGTAACCTCTTTGTTTAAAACGAAATATTTGTAAACCTTATGGCGGTTTTCCTCAACAGAAGGAGTTTGCATAAGGCCAAGCTCCATTGTAATGTTTCTGATTCCTGCTCGAGCAGAGTTATACACACCGCCATCGCCAGAAGCGATTTTTGTGTAGTTCACATTACCCTTCGGAGGGCCAATACCCTCAATAGAGCGGACATTTATTCCGATGTCGAACGGGTTTGAAAGTTCCAGTGTCAGTGACTCATTTCGATAGTTTGTCACCGTAACGGATTTGATCAATGTCCAGTCACCCTTTTCTTAAACCGTGTAAATTGGTTATTGGTCTGTCTATAAATTTCACTTCTAGACAGAGCCTTCGGAGAATAATTGTTTTGTGTGAAGTTAAAGCTCTTGAACTGATCCGTAGAAGAATCGTCCGAAGAGCTATTTGTACCCTGCTTATTTCCAGAGAGATTATTCATAGACGCCGCTGCTCTTCCAATGCTAAGAGAGGGAGAATACAAACTGAATTTGCGATTCCCAGAAAGCATAGCATTAGCGGCATAAGCTCCGTTTTCAACCTCGGAAAGATCGACAACGGGGCGAATAACCGGTTCATAGTCAGCGTCTTGCGTAAACTTACCAGAAGCGAGCATCAAGGCATTCTTAAGTCCTTCAATGGTGCCATTTGCGATATCTTCACCTGCAGAATACGCCATTCCGGTTCCATTAAACAGCTCGTTGACAAAGCCAAGAACTGCATTACGGCCAGACTCAGCAGTTACTCTAGAAGGAGAATGCTCATCCAGAGTCTTGTTCAAGGCATCAATCGTAGACTGAGCAACTTCAGCGGCAGCGTCAGCAGCTTTAGAAGCATACTCTTTAAATCCATCAACATAGCCTTTACCTGCATTTTGGCCAGCAGTAATAAATTGAGAGACTTGAGAATTCAGATAGCTGACCATCGTTTGTATGACGATAACAACAGTGGGCGCTTGATGAACACCGCCGGAGTTTACATACCGAACGAAGTTCAAACCAATGTTAAGACCGAGTGTTGTTATCATCGTAAACTTAGATGTAATCGCGTCATTCAGCCTCTGCATCATGGTATTGCCAATCGTTGTGAGCTGTGCATAAACAGCTTCGGCATCAGCTGCAAAGTCTTCTGCCATTGTAGAGAAGTCAAGACCGGAAATTGATTGCAAACTGTCGGCGAAGTTTTCAACAGCATCTGGATCAAGATCAGATACAGAAGTGAGATAGCTTGCAATATTGGAGAGTTGAGTAACGCCAGATGCAACTTGCTCCATATCTGCATCTTTAATCGAATTGTAGAAATTACCAAGACCATTGCCAAGATTGGTAAGATACGTTCCGAATGTAGAAAGGTCGATGTTGCCTTCTCCAGTAATTGCATCCCAAAGAGAAGTCATCCCAGGCATGTCATCACCGAGAGATGCAATGCTTTCGATAGCTCCAACAGCGGTTTCAACGTTCGAGAAATCTTTACCAGTGATGCTCTCAGCAAACGATGCAACTCCAGAGCCAAGGCTCTTAATTGCGGGTCCAAGACTATCGTAATCGTAAGTTCCTCCAGCAATATAATCAAGAATTCCGTTCATCTTCGGCATGGAATCTTGAAGGCCAACCAACTTTTTTGTCGCATCAATTGCAACACCGATAGCAGTGACATCATCATCCGATAGGCCAGAAACAGAGTTAGCAAAATCGACAAGCGAATCGCCATATGCTACGATTTGCTCGCCAAACGTCTCAAAGTCGTTATCTCCAAAGAATACGGACAAATATCCGCCAGTGTTTGGGATGTTTTGGCCAATAGCAACAAGAACTCCAGTAATAGCGGTCGCGAGAGTTGCTCTTTCTGCTTTCCTAGGTGTGATGTCACTAACTGTGTCGGCAAATTCGACAAGAGACTCGCCATAAGCTTCAAGTTGTTCACCAAACTTACCGAAATCCTTCTCCCCAAGGAAGAAGTTAAGAACGGTACCGCCACTATAATTCAGTTTCTTTGAAATATCAACCAAAGCATCCGTGATGATAATGGCATTTGCGCAAGAAGCAGACATAGTCGGTGTAATATCAGCCACAGATTCAGCAAAACTCAGAAGACTTCTACCATATTTTGAAATCTGACTGCCAAACTTACCGAAATCCTTCTCCCCAAGCCAGTATTGAAGAACGCCACCAGAAGCGTTCAGTTTTTTCGAAAGATCAATCAACTTTTCAGAAATTGTAATGGCGTTCTCGCAAGAGGTAGACATATCAGGAGTGATCGCTTGAACAGATACGGCGAATGCCAGAAGACCTGCGCCAAATCCAGCAACCTGTACACCAAACGACCCGAAATCCTTCTCGCCGAACCAATACTGTAAGACCCCGCCTTCTCCGTATAGGGTCTTAGACATCTTAATCAGTTTCTCTGCGACGCCAAGAGCAGCATCAGCGTTAGTGGCCATTTCCGGAGTGATTCCTTGTACAGAAGTTGCAAACTGGCATAGACCATCACCAAAGCCTTTTAGCTGCTCTCCGAACGAGCCAAGGTCTTTCTCTCCAAAAATGGCGGTCATGATGCCGCCTTCTCCGCTCATTGTAAAGAGAATCTTGGAGAGAGCCTCCATAACCTTAGCGCCGGCTTCAATGGCCTCGATGTTAGAAGAACCAATGATTTGACCAAAAGTGGCGACACTGATGGCAAACGGAATCATTTCTTGACCGAATTTTGCTAGACTAGATCCATCTCCATTCAAGAAATCAGCGATGAGCCCGAGAACTTCGGCACCAAGCATCTCGCCGACCATCAAAAGAACTCGACTAGCACCACCAAGAGCAGACAAATCGACAGTCTTCATGATAGCAATAAAGGGAGCAAGTCTGATAGCAAAGTCCGAAAGCGCACTACCAAGAGCAGGGAGTCCCTCAGAAATGGAAGACATAACGTTTCCAATAATCTGAGACCAGATGCCGCCAATGAATGCACCGATTGCTTGGCCAACGAGATTTAATGTGGTGACGCCTGTTGTCAGAACATCTTGTGCGCCTTCTATACTTCCAAGTGCGCCAGCAATCGTAGCAATAAGAGCTCCAATTGCAATGATGATAGCGGCAAAAGCTCCAATTGCAGCGGCTCCGTTCACAGCTCCAATAACAGGAATCTTACTAGCGATCACCATAGCAGCGCTCATTGCTAGAAGCAAGGTAGAAATCGCAACTGCATTTTGAATTGCATTTTGGACATTGAGAGCACTCATTGCGATGAGAAGACCGCCAATAAGTCCAATGGCAACTGTAATCACAACGAGAGAACCGATGCTCTTAGATGCGTATTTGCTAGCAAATATCGCAAGAGAGAATACACTCATCAGTATAGTCATAGCAGCGACTGCACCGGCGAGCTTGTTCTGGTCAATCATGGAAAGAACAGCGACAGAAGCAACCATGACACCGATTGTCACAGACATTGCCGTTGTCGCTTTTGCCATCTTCTCTCCGCCAGAGAGCTTTGATACAGCTGTAATTCCAGCGTAGAGGGCCATAATTGCGGCAACAACGGCTGTTCCTTTTGCCAAATCTCCAGCATCCATTGTGGAAAGAATACCAATAGCTCCAGCGATAAGAATTAAAGACGCACTCATCGCCAGAATCATTACGCCTGCTTTGGACGCATTTTCACCAGCTAATTTCGAAGCAGCCACAATTCCTGCAAAAATTGCAAACATTGCAATGATTACTGCTCCGCTCCTCGCTATATCTGCTTGTGACAATTTTCCGATCTGTTTCATTCCTTCCGCTACTAAGAGTAGAGAGGAACTGATTGAAAGGATCAGAAGCGCTGTCTGCCAGACGTTACTGGTTTGACCCGTTCCTGTTTTACTTGTAAGATTGATAACTGCAATTAAGCCTCCGAATAGACCAAAGATTGTAATGAGAGCCCCGATGTTACTAGAAACACCAGACAGATCATCTTCACCAAGACCTTTGAATGCGTCCATTAGAAGTGCGATTGCCGCGACCATTCCTAGAATTCCAACCGCATTAGAGAATTTAATCCCTTTTGCAGCAAATGTTACACCAGCAAGAATCGAGAATATCGTAATCAGAGAACCGATATTGTCTATAATCGCTTGACCGTTAAAGTCAGAAAGATCTTTAAACGTTTGAACGACCAGCCAAATAGCTGCTGCGACACCGACCATGCCAAGAATAGATGCCGCACCAGTTTTCATATCGGCTTTCACGGCACCGAATTTGGAAATTCCGGCTGCGACAGCGCCAAGAACAACCATAAGCCCAGCAACAACGCCAAACTTTACAGCCAAGGCCCCCAAGTCGCTTGTGTCAATTCCGCTCATGGCGCCAACAAGGATCGCTACTGCGCCAGCAATGGCAACCATGTTTAAAACGAACTCGGCTGCGGCTCCGATTTGTGCCGGCGTTATATTTTTTGTAACATTTAGAATCAAAGAAGAAATTCCGAACATTACACCTGAAAGCAATCCTACGATAACAGCTGATGTTGCAAGTTTTCCTTGATCAAGTAGAGAAAGAACACCGATACTGGCAGCAATTAGTGCCACACCAATGCCAATGTTTTTAATCATATCGCCAAGGGCTCTAATTTGAAACGATTTTCCGAGCTTTGTAATAGCGGTTCCAACACTGGAGATAGCACTAGTCATGGCACCAAACGGGCCGGTGATTTTCGAAAGGGTGCTATTGATCTGCTTCAGAACTTTATAAAGTGCGTACATGGTCGCCACAACGGAAATTCCGAATATAGCAGCTATGACATTACCAAGTTCAATGTTTGAGAACGTTTGCTTAAGGTTATCGATGAAACCCCAAACGATTTGAATGATTCCGTTAAACTTAACAGACATCAGCGTCATAGTCTCATCAAGGGCCGCTCCAATGTCTGAAATGATTCCGCCTTCTCCGGTAAACAGAGTTCCAATTCCAGAGAAAGCCTCTTTTAGAATGCCCCATACTTGAGAAAGTTTCTCTTTAATCTCTTCTGCCGAAGCGGTCCCAAGATCGAAACCTTCAAATAGCTCAACGATCTTATCCTTAGCATCCACCGCAATCGAACCAATATTAGTAAATGCCTTTCCGATCGTTTGAATTGCTTTAGAAACTGCCGGAATCTTAGAAATTGCAGAAATCCAATTTCGAACGACCGAGATGACTTTAGAAATTCCATTTTGAAACTTCGTAAGCAAATCTCGAACATTAACAATGTTTCTAGCCCATTCCGTAAACGAACTCAAAGCATCACCGATCGCAGCAGTAAAATCGAGAGCGGTCCCTGCTGTAAACCCAAATGCTTCACCTAGAACATTCAAACCAGCACGGACAAGGGTTTTAATTCCGTCAACGATCAGGTTGATTACATCAAACAATCCTTTAAACGTTCTTCTCAGTTTATTTGCGGTGCTTTCACTTACGGTAAGATTCTTAAAGAAATCTCTGAACCGAACGGTTGCTTGATAGATAGATTCCGGATCGATTGCCTTAAATACAGAATGGAATGCATCGCTAACTGGTTTTGCAAGTTCTGTCAAATACCGAAAAGCTTCAGCAAGACCGTCAATGATGTTTTGTCTACCGGTCGGACGGTTTAGTTTATCGATTAAGGAACCGAATTCGGTAGAAGTGTCAGTCGCTTGTTCTCCAAGTTCAGAAAGTTTTTGGATCTGATCATCTGTCAATCCAAGAGATTCTTTTTGAGACTCTGTAAGATCTTTTAAAGTTTTTCCAACAATGTCAGTAGATAGAGCTCCATGAGTAAACGCTTGTCCAAGAGAACCGTATTCCGTGATAATGCTATCAATTGCGATTCCGTTTTTATCAGCCATATCAATGACTGCGTTTTCGAAATCGTCGACTTCGACTCCAGCCTCTTTTACTGCTTCGGTGATATCATTCCAAGGGTTTCCGATAGAAGCTTGCAAAAGATTATTTCTAGCATTAGACATGTTGCCTATTGCGCCAGAAATAACAGTAGAAATACTTGTCCAAAGATCTCTCGCTTCGTAAAAATCACCGAACACAATCTCCCAAGTTTGTGCCCATCCGGAACCAACTGCTTCCTTTGTTGTATCAATGAGCTGTGTAAATGTTTTAACTTGAGTTGCGGCTTTATTAGCGGTATCTGCTTGTAACTGAATTGCTTTAATTTGTTCTTCGTTAAAACCCATTGTCGCAAGTTCGGCATCCGTCATATCGCCAGTAAACTGCTTCAATGTATTCAGAAGAACATCCGAAGTAAGCCAAGAATCTCCACTTTGAGCACTAATCGATTCACGAAACGTTTTTGTTTCATCAACCACAATGCCCATCGCTTTAGCAGTATTTTTCAAAGCATTTTGAAATGCTTCGCCAGCCATACCTGCGTTCAGAACAGAGTTCCAGTCCTGAAGTGTCACTCGACCCGCGGCAAGAGCCTGGGAAAGCTGATACATTGCTCTAGATACCTGCTCGGAGGTAGAACCAGACATAGCGCCCAGGTTTGCAATACCTTTTATGGCCTGAACGGAAGTATCCAAATCAACACCGGCAGCAGTAAATGTACCAATGTTTTTGGTCATTTCCGTAAAATTGTAAATGGTTTGGTCAGCATATTTATTTAGCTCATCCAATGCCGCATTTACTTCAGAAATTGTCGTTCCTTTACTTTGGGTATTTGCCAAGATCGTTTGAACGGCGTTTAACTGGGTTTCGTATTCAGAAAAGCCGCCCGAGATAGGTTGAACAATAATCGAATTTGCAAGTTGCTGCCCTGCTCGAATTGCTTGATTCGTAATATTTTGGAGAGCCGTCGTGGCGATAATCCCCATGTTAGTGAATCGGGAGGCAATTGTATCAATGCTTTTAGAAAGACTGGAAAGATTGACACTTTTAGCAGCTTTATCAAGATTCTGAAAGCCTTTTGCAGAATCTTTAAATTGGAGCTTCTCTTTTAGCTTGTCAAGAGTGCCCATCGTTGTCTTTGCACCTTGCTCAAACTGTTTGTTGTCAAACTGCATCTGAACAACGCGTTCGTCAATTGTCTTACTCAAGAAGCAGTTACCTCCTTCCACACAGAATCCGCAATATTTTTAAACACGGGCCGCAATGCTGGGTTTATGTAGTCTAAACCTTGAACATACGCTCCGGTTCCAGTTCCATGTCCATACTGAATAAGAATGGCAACAGAAACAGTACCGCCAGAATATGTTACAACGTTTGAATTTTTCCATTGAATGGAAAGCGACTTCCCGGTATCAACAATCTCATAGTACCAAGAGGACGCTGTGAGACCGGTATCAACAGGTGTTGCTTTCCGGAGTGCTTCTAATCCTTGATTTGCATACTTCGATAGAATTGTTTTATAATCCATTTTGAATATTCGAGCGAGGAAATTATCAGTCTTCTTAAAATTTCCTTTATGCTTAATTGTAATCACCGAAATTACCCCCTAGTGTGGTATTTCTTTTTTCTTGCTTCATTGATTGCACGCCTAGAGGCCATAAGCTCTTTCTTACTCTGCTTCTTCTTCGGAGACTCTTTTGCATCAAACACTCGAATCAATGTCATAAGACGATTCAAATGCCATTTTTCAAACAATTCCACATTCATTCCAAGTCTTATCATCCAATAATAAATGATTTCACTTGTGATAATTTCTTTTGATCCTTTTTCTTTCAAATTTGGACCTTTATCTTCTGCAAACCAAGTGGCAGTCATGGAGTCATTAATGTAATTACTGATCTCTTCAATCGTATCCGGCTGATTAAACAAAGCCAAATAATCCATATTTGTTAGATTTTTTGGAGAGATCGTCATACATTTGACATAATCGAACATTTGTTCGTTTGTAAAATCTTTGGAAGCTTCTAAGAATGGTTTTTTCCATTTCGCTTCCCACTTAGAAATAGACAAGAGGGAATGCTCCAAGGCTAAGTCGATCGGTTTTTTAATTTCGTAAAAAACGTTTTCGCTTTCGATATACCATTCTCTTGGACGAATAGTTACATGGAGCATACTATACACCTCTTAGAGTCTATTACACGGTCGGAAGAGCCTGAACAGCGTTTGCCTTCTTAATCTCTTCCTGCATATCAGCAGGCATAACACCCTGAATGAATGCATTGGCAGCATCAGCGTTGGTTGCCAGCTCCATAAACAGCTGATCGTATGCCGGAGTCTCTTCAAACTCTTTCGAAATCTCAGCACTCTTCATAAAACGGCGACCGTCGGGGCTCTTAACACCATAAGACTTCAAGATGATCTTCTTGAAGTTGTTAATCATGTCAGGAACGTCCTTCTTATCGGCGATCGTAGTGAGCATAGCGCCCATGCCGCCAGGAGTGGTCAAGTTCATTTCCAGAATCTCAGACTTCGTCAGGTTGAAGTAGAATTTCTCGGTACGCTGAATGTCGTCATAACCAGTGTAGGTAATCTCTTTGCAAAGCATTTTAGTTTCTCCTTTCTAGAGATAAGTAATTTTGAATTTAAGCGTCCTGGAACAGAGTGTAAACCTCATCGGGAGTAGGCAGCTTCGGAGTGCCAGAGCTGGCATCGCCGTACAGCATGGTCTCCAGCTGAGTCACTTTAGCAGCAGCAGCAACGGTGGCGTCAACGATCAGATGAGAAGTCGGGTTATGGCCGTTCACGTTCACGGGGGTCGTAGTGCACTCCCAAGAGAATGCAACAGCCTCGGGGGAATCGTTCACGGTAGCCCGGCTCTTCTCGGAAGGAGAAGCCTTACAGCCGTAAACCAGGTGGATCTTATAGCCGTGATCGGTGCCCTCGGTATCGCTACCAACCAGAGTGCGATAGCTGAAACCGAACATCTTACGACTCTGCTGACCAATGGTGACACCCTCAGCCAGCTGCGCAGAACCATCGCACTCCTCGAACTCAACGGGGTAAGTGAAAGCCTCGATGGTGAAACCGAACTCCTCAGCAGAAGTCAGGTCCAGGTATTTAATATTATCGGCGTACTGAGGATTGCTCTCAGCACCAGAAGGGGATTCGGTAACAGTGGTCAGACCGTTCCAAGCAACACCAGTACCATAGGTGCTGCCAGACGTAATGGGATACAGAACGCCGCGGTCTACACCAGTCTCATACAGACGATCACCGGTCTGGTCCCAAACAAGACGAGCCATAGTATTTCCTCCTTAATGGTATATTAAAAATAGATTGTATAAACCCAATGAACGAGATTATCCGATCGGAAAGAGCGATCAAAGTAACAGCCTGGCAATGCTGCCAGTTTGCGGTAGTTTTCATCGTCTGGATTTTTTGAAATGTACGTAATCGAGTAGCCATCCGTCAGAATATACGGCCTGTTATCTGCATTCTCTTTCGCAATATCGGATAACTCGTAAATCAAGCATGGATAAGTTAGCTTAGTTCCTGTTGGGGGTTGGAAGTAAACAGTTGCCGGCTTAACAGTTTCGCGTAGAAGATCGCGTAGATCCTTCCGGTTCCGCATGATACAACCCTCCCAACGTAAGGATCAGTCTAGGATACTGGACTTGAACATTAGTAACTTTCCATTTTGATTTCATGTAGGTTGCATACCGAATCTGTTGAAAGTTTTCGGTAGCATAGGGGTCTGCCACGATCGAGATCTCGTTGGAAATGGTCACGTCGTCGTTCACTTGACCGTTATTTTCGAGTCGCCTAGAAATTCTGTTAAAATCTCCAGTGTAAGCGCGCTCTTCATAATCTTCGACCATGACATCAGAGTCTGGTTCTGCTGGCCGATACGTTGCAAACCCGACCATTCCACGATATCTCGCCAAGGCTTATTCCTCCTCTTCGTCGCGCTCCTTGCTCTTATACTCCGAAGCCGCGCTGGAAGCAGCGTCAACCGCAGTAGCGACACTAACAGTGACAGTGGTCTTGTCATCTTTGAATTTGAACGGGTTGAAGAAGCCATCGGTGGTAGCAACCAGGACCAGACCCTTCATGCACAGATCCAGCAGCTCGTCATGATTGACAGTGTTACCTGCGGTGTGCTTCTCGTCGTAATACAGATAGGTGTCGGTGTGGCCATACAAAACGACCTTCGCAACATACTTATCTTTCAGATCACCATACAGGATCTCAGGCTTGATTTTAGCCATAATTTATTACCTCCTTAAAATATCATCAGGCATCGGTGACCAGTTCCAGAGCGATAGCGGAGTAGGGAACAACCAGAGCACCAGAGCAACGAGTCTCGATCAGGTACAGCTGAGCGTTGTAATCCAGGTCGAAGTCGTCAAACATGGCAACCTGACCACCACGATCAGCGCCCATACGGTAATCTGCCAGGTTCACGATGATACCCCACAGAGTATGCGTCTTGGAGTCACCAGCGTCACGAGTCAGACCCTCCATGACAGGAACGGTCACGATACGGCTAACGCGCAGTTTACGAGCCAGCTGAGCCTCATCGGTATACAGATCGCGACCGGTGGAATCGGTCAGCAGCAGGCAAGCAGTCAGCACATCCTCGGTGGTGAACAGGGTCGGATTGCCAGAGCCCTTATAATCCTTACGAGAACGGATGGCAGCCTTAATGAATGCACGAGCCTGGTTGTCCAGAGTAGCGTCAGCATCGCCGCCAGCGGTGGCAGTAAAGCCGGCCTTAATAGTGAACAGGTCGTCATCAGTCCAGATAGGACGAATGTTCATCTCGTTGACCTTGTCGTCAGAAGAGCTGGGGCGACCGTCACCAACCAACCCAGCGCGAGCGATTTCCTCATCCAGCATCATCCTCATCTCGCGCTTGATCATGGCGACAACATCGAAATCGGTGATGTCAATAATATCATCGCGATCCATCTTCTGCTTCTTATAGATGGTGGTGGGGGTGGTGGTACGCTTCAGCAGACCGAAGACCTGCTCTTTCTTGTACTTGCCCTTGATGTAACCCTTGGCGCGAGCCTCATCCTCGGTCAGATTCGCAAAGATGGACTTAATACGGCTAAAGGGGGAGCGACGAACGCCGTTAATGAAAGTGGTAACCCAGGTCTGATTGCGAGTAATCAGAGTGGGCTCAGTGGTCACATTCTTCGCATCGGGGAACAGGTAATCAATGTCCTCGATGCCATGCTGAATAGCAGACTCTTTCATGCTACCAAACTTCTTCCAATCATTGATGGTAGCCTGCAGGTCCTCGGAATGAATGATAGTGGTATCATCCTTCGAGTTCTTATCAAAAACGTTATGTTTCAAAGTAGATTCCTCCTCAATGTCATCAGATTGTTCCACGCTAGACTCAGAAGTCTCCGTAGCGACTTCGCCTTCAGAAGCGGAAGCGGTTACGCCGATCAAAGCATACACCATTTCCTTCTGATCTTCGTCCAATGTGTTCCAAATATCGCCAATGGTTTTAACCTTCGCGTTATTCGGTTTTTCATTCGACTCAGTCTTAGTCTCAGTAGTAGTTTTTTCTTCGGCCATTTCAGTGTTTTCCTTCTCTTCAGCATGTTCGATTGTTTCGGTACTAATCGGCTCACCAGTCCAAAGATTAATTTCGTCATCAGACATTTCACCATGAGTGATCACGTTTTCGATCGTTGCACCAGGGTTTGCACCAGCAAGCACAAGGCTCACTTCACGAATAGCACCATGCAAAACATCTGCGCCAACCTGCTTTACCTGATTTGCACAGATCGAAAGGCTGACAACATCGCCATGCTTTACAAGATCTTTCGCATTCTGCCCTTGCTCGGTATCATTAAAGTTACAGAAAGCAAGAACACCGTGCTCTACATTTTTCAGCTGAGCTTTACCAAGAACGCTAAAAGGGCTCGTGTGATCATGGTTCCAGACAAGCGGTACTTCTTTCCCGTCGTCGTCTTTAAACGCATTATGCCGAATAATTCGGCCATCCGAGCATTTCAGATCGTTCTTCGTGGCCCAACCCCAAAAGTCGCACTTCGGGATTTCCATTTTGAAGTTTCCCTCCTCATCTGAAATCATGTATTTCTAAGACTGTCGTTTAGATGCTCTTCTACAAGTTTCTCTGCGGAACCAGACTCTGCGGTGGTTTTTCTCTCCTCAACCGGTTGAGAAAGATTCTTGTTTCTGAGTTCATCTGCGCTCGGGTCTTTAGACGGCATCAAGCCAATAACCTGTCTGATTTCGTTCGATGTCATGATCTCATTACGAGTCATCTTATCGGCAATCTCAGCAATCTGGCTAACAGGAACCAACTTGAACGGGTCCTTGAAATAGGCGATAGATTCTCGCTGGGTTCGAGCAGTCTTCGTCAAGAACTTACGACGCATTTCAAGTACAATCGCAGAAATGATTGGTTCAATCGTCTGGTTTGTATAGTTCAGCATCGTCTGTTCATCAGCGGTTCCATCCATGACAGCCTGATTAATACCAAGCTGACTATAAAACAGATTGTAAAGGGATTCAATCTGTTTAAGCAAATTGTTTTCAAGACTACGATTGAGCTGAGTGATGTGCTCAGTCGAGTCGATATAAGCAATGCCGTATCTTGAACCGGTAAGCTGTGCTTCAATGTCTTTTCTTCTCTCTTCCGCTTGGGCTCGTTTCATCGGAGTCTTCACAGTATAAGGGAGCTGAATGATCAAATCAAGTTTACCGGATGCGGATTGCTCATCAATAATGTCCAGCAAAGACAATTTATGAATCAATCTCTGAACAGTAGAGTTTGGTTCGTTCATTACTGCATACAATGGATTTTCAATGATTGCGACTGCCTCTTTTGGCATAATCACTTCTTCATTGTTGCCTGTCCGATCATTGTATGCCCGGATTTTTACATGCCTAGGATACCAGTCGACAATCTTGCCAACTCGCATTGAATAAATGTCAAAAGATCCGGTAGTAGCATCACTATCCGTATCAACGGGAAGAATGGCAACAACACCTTCATCAAGCATGCTCATTACAACATCTTGAATGAACGCTCGAGAGGTTTGGTCTATATTCGCTTCCAGCGTCAAACAATTGTTAAGCCCTGTATTTAACGTCTCGGTATAGCGTCCTTGCTCATCGAGTCGGACATGCTCGATGTCAATGGCTGACACATCAATCGCTATCTTATTATATACAGAACTAACCGTTGTTCTATCAGACCCTCGAATCATTCTAGGCCGATAGATCGGATACGAGCTGCTCTGCCCATAATCTCTATAAGCTAATCTTTCTCCATTTTGAAATGCGTTCCAGGCGTTGCGAATCCGGTCACGAATTGACACCGGCATTAAGCAACACCTTCCTTAAGAAACTCTTTTCCAAACATAAACGGCAAGATATGGAGGCATGTTGTTATGCGCCTGACCGCTGCCGAACGACATACTGACTGTGGTGTCTCGTGTGTTGTCGGGGGTCTTTTCCGTGTTGGTCGGCGCCGGAATCGGGTTAGACCGGCTGAACACGCCGCTGGACGTGCCCAGCACACCCCACCCATTGCCGGATGACGTACCGCCGAAAGAGCCGCTGATCTCCGGCAGTTCCGCCTCGGTCAGGGTATGGGTTGCCTCGCCGCCGGTGCTGCCCGCTGTGTAGGTATCACCAGCTGCAAGCAAGAACGTATCAGTGATTCGCTCCCATGATCCAAAGTTGTTGAACAAACTTTCAGGAGAAACAGGACTTGTTGAAATGTAAATACTTCCAACTGGATAGACAATGTCAACAATCTTATCGACCGATACATACGACGGGTTATACGCTACTCCAGGAGCTCCCATACTTACCCTCCATTAATAAATCCATAAACGGTGATGTTAACGTTATAATTTAATACAGCGTAAGGACGTTTATATACATTAATTCCAGTAGAAGATACTCTGCATCCAATAATTTTATTAGCATCGTTATATCCTTCTGAAATAGTGGTTGGGCGAGCTGTCATTTCATAAAAAAGCTCGTCACCAGTGAACGGATAACCAGAAGTCGGAGTATGCGTATAAACAGATTCTACCACATCTGATTGATCTATAATACCTCCAGCACTAATACTGAATGAATCATCTTTTGAAAGCGTAAACGTATACGTCTTAACCGTAAGATCTGGCAATTTAGAATCAATGTAAGTAGATGAAGGAACAGAGAATTCGTAATACATCCAGGAATTGCTAGAGGACGTATAATTACCGTACAGAACGGCATACGTGGTTTTCTCAACATTACTCTGATGATCAATGACCACGTTTGTTGGAGAAACCGAAATAATCAGAGGATTTGAAATACTCCAGTTTTCAAATTTATAATCGTTATGAGTGATTTGAACTGTCGTTCCAGCCGAGACATACTGATAAACGAGTTTTGCATTTGCTTGAGAAGACATAGCAAAAAATTTCTTGTCCTGAGTATTGTTTGATATGTATTCTTTAACTTTTTCCCAAAAGTAAGAAAGTCCAGTTTTATCGAGGAATGAACTCATAGTTTTCCTCCATTTTGAATTTTACGCGCTTACGATGTCATCAATGTCGCCGTTCTGAATCGCGGTGACGTCGGAAGTTTGAAGATAATTAGACAGATCAACGAAACCCGCCAAGACATCATACTTATACGTAGCGGAACCGGTATCAACCACAACAACGTTCGTACCGATCGGATAGTCTTTGCCAGTACCTTCAACGAATCGGTTATCGGTGGTGAAAGCGTCCGTCAAGCTATAAACAAAACCAAGATTCGAAGCGCTAGGATTAGGAAGATGCGCAAAAGTAGAATTACCAGCAGGCTTATAGACACTGGAAATCTTTCCATCGACTTCGGTCTTCGTATAAGCGTCAGTGATACCATAACCGTTCAGGGTGGTGGACTTATCCGCTTTTCCATTTACTTTCGCATCGGTCTGGGTCTTCGTATAAGCGTCAGTGATGCCATAACCGTTCAGGGTGGTGGACTTATCCGCTTTATTCTCAAGGTCGGAATCTGTTGCGAAACCCATCTCATTGATTTCGGTTTTAGTATAAACCTGGCTCTTCGTATAAACGTTGGAAGCGTCGGCCTTCGTGTTGTCATGCGGATGAACGTGATCGCCGCGAGCAAACGCAAGTTCAGTACCAACTGATGCAACGCCGTCCATCTTGGGAACGGTAGTTGATGCAGCCGCACCCTCCGGAATGTCCGTAGAGGTGATAAAGCCAGAATCATTCACAAGATCGCTAGTGGAAGTAGGAATGGTAGGCTTATTCAGAATTTCAGCAGCTTCGCCAGAAGAAGCGTTCCAATCGGGCTTCACATTCTTCTGGGCGCCAGCCTCAATGCCAGCAAGCTTATTCTTTTCCGTAGTGGTATAGTCGTTAGTAGAAAGACCTTTACCAGATTCTTTCGAAACAAATGCAGATTTAATCTTCTGCCAAAAATACCTCAGACCATTTTCGTCAAGAAACGAAGCCATAGTATTTCCTCCTTATATGACACCGCTAAGAATCTCATCAATGTCTTTGTTTGTCATTGATCCAATCTTAATCTCTTCGTTTGTTTTGTTTCCGACAAGTTTAACACCATTAATACTTGGTTTGTTATCCAGATCGTTGTAATCTGAAGATCCGCCGGTATTAATTACGGGTCTAATAACAATTCCAAATTTTGCGCAAAACTTATCATTATCAGAAAAACAAGGCTTCCACTCACATTTCATATTAGAGCACCTCGTCTTTCACCGTTGGCTGTACCGAAAATTCGGATGGACAAGATTCCAATCTGGTTCCATCTTTTGTAATAATGACCAACGATCTTTTTACAACCCCGATTTGAAGAGATAAAGATTCATTTTGATTTAATTTAAAACTAATCGTATTATCATCTTCATTCAGAGTGCAATCATCCAAAGTTTTTTCAAGAATTGTTCGATTTCCATACTTGAAAACAACGTAAAGAGATTTAATATTGGTCACTGGGACAGGGAGACATGAAATAGTAGTTGTCACAGTTTCCCCAAGATGCATTATTCACGCCTCCTTATATTTTATTCAAACGCTTCTTTATTTAGCTTATATGCAACGAAAGCATCCATCATAGCAGCAACACTATCGATCTTCGCGTCTCGACGCATCTTCAAAAGCTTTCGATTTCCATTAGTATCCTCAACCGTAATGCAGTTACCCATTGTAAAAGTCATCATGGACTCGTCAAACAGAAGCATTCTCTCTTCAGCCAAGTTTTTAAGTTCTCCCAAAGGTACGCTTTCCGTCCTAGCTCCCTGAGCGACTTTCTCAATACCGAATAGGCCATTCTCTGTCTGCCAACGATTGATGAACTCTTTTGCATTGTACGGATCGTAACCGACACAGACAACGTCATACTCTCGTTCTGAAATGTGAGCATCCAGATCCTCATACACTTCATTCAGATCCAAAATACTTCCATCCAGAACAATCAGGGAACCTTCTTTCAAGAACTCATCGTATTTATTTCTCATTGCAATAGGAAGTTTAGATAAAGTTAAAGAAGTAATGTAGTTTCTTGTCTTTACACCAAAACTTCCATCACGAAGAGGAAATAGAAACACAAACGAGCAGAAATCGTCTCCTTGAGAAAGGTCGATACCCATACTGCAAGGCATCTGCCAGAAGTCTCGATGCTCATGACAAATGGTTTCTTCATAAGTGAAGAAGTACGTATAACCTTCCATGGGGAGACCAAAACGTTTTGCCAAAATATCGTTACGAGCCGCTGGGTTCTTTTCCGCGCGTTCCACTTCCAGCTGATACGTTTCGTACGTTACGGTCTTTCCTAGATTAGGCTGAGCTTTAATCCAGAATCTAGGATCTCCAACCTCATCCACAGAATCAAGACAATACCAAAAGATTGATACATGAGGATTCACGTATTCGCCCTTTAAAATCTGCATCAATTCCATCTTAACCGTATCACCAGGGCCATTACGGACCGTACCTTCCGAAGAGGTAGCGATCATCGCCCAGTCATCGTTTTTAGAAGCGGACTGCTCGATAGCACCAGTAACATCTTCTCGAATATCACCAGAAAGCCATTCATCTACGGTTGCAATCTTACAACGAGAACCTTGGATCTTATCGATACGCATTGGAACAATCTCGATGATAGAATTTGTAAGAAAGTTTTCAATGCCTTTCTTTGTAGATGCTAACTTTTTTCTATCTTTGCTAGATCCGGTTGTATTTTGTAACGATCCTTCTGTGAGAAACTTAAACAATGGTCCTTTTGAACGTGCAATTGCAGTACGGAAAGGTCCAAGTGTCTCTTCTGCTTGATGCATCGTCGGAGCAACTGCAATCTGCTTCGTAGTAGAGCCGTCAATGACAAGAAAATACGCTTGAACGAATTCATCGTACAAACTTTTCGCTGCACCACGTCCTACGATGAGATACTGTTTATTAATCAGACGCTTCTTTCTTCTGATCCGAACGTACCTTCCGCCATGGTTATCTGGGTTTGGCTTATAAACCGTAGAGTCTACAAAGTAATACCAGCCAAATAGTTGTTCTCCCCAAAGCTTAAACGTATCAAGCATCTGGAAATCAGCACCATCGGTTAAAGTTAGTTCTTCTTCACAGAAATGTATCCAACCCTCAACGGCAGTATCGTCGTAGTAGACACCTGGATTTGCGATAAGAGAATCAATTCGGTTCATCTCCATAGAAATATTTTTATTTACTAAAATATCACCACGGAGAACGGCATCTCGAAACATGCCGTAGTATTTTGGAACAGCAGTGTTTGAGAGAGCCATATTCAAACCTCATTCATTTCTTTTCCTCATCATCACGGTACTGATTTACGAAGTTTTCAGCAGCTTTTCTCATACGTTCGTATGCTGCTGCCTCCTCCGCAGAGGATCTCTGCTGTTTCTGAGCTTCCCAGGAAGACTTATTGTACTCGTAGATCTCGTCTTCCATCTGCTTAATCTTTTTCTGAGTAGCAATTTCTTCGTACTGCTTTTGAACCTCATCATAACGTTTCTGAGTTTCTGATTTATTCTTACCAGAATTCAATTCCTCAGAGAACTTCTTGATGTTGGACCGATACGTAAGAATGTCCATTTCCTCTTTTAGCTGGTCATGCAAGCTCTTCTCCTGCTTTTTGTTAAGGCCAAGAGATTCGCCTACGTATTTCTCCAGCGTTTTCTGAAGAAGGTTTTTACCAGCCTGTGTCGCACCTGGAATGATTGCTTCGTCTACGAGTTTGTCAACGAATGTTTTAATCTTTCCAGAGTTCTTTGATTTTTCTACCGGTTTCGGAAGCATACTCATATACTGCTGCTCGAGCCGCATTCGATTAATTGCAGATTGAAGTTCTTGATCAGACATCTCAGAGATAGACTTCTTCTTCGGAGCTTCTTCCTTGCTTTCTTCTTTTTTATCAGAAGAACTAGAAGAAGATTTCTTTTTTATAGAAGTTTTCTGTCTAAGACGCGAAAAAAAAGAACGATTCTGTTTTCCAGACCCGGAAGAATCGCTACCATCACCGTATCTCTTTCGCCCTTCTGGAGTAAGACTACCGTCAGAGTTCTGGTAACGTCTAATGCCCCATTTCTGGCCTCTAATACCATGATGATAGAAGGTAATATCGCCCAAACGTGCTCCCTCCTCTCTTTATGTATTATTCATCGTATTCTGCTTGCTCTCTAAATCGCCATTCGTACTCATTTGCCTGATTTTGCATGCTTGCGAGAACGTAAGAAGATGTAGGAGGATCGAATACAAGACGAACCTTTAAATAGACATACGTTTTTACTGCCGCAAAGTTACGATCTTTATCAGGAAGAAAGTCCTCCCAAGTAGAAGTTTTATCCTCGATCGTAAAAGGAATCTTAGGACCGACGCCAAGCTGATTTAAAACAAAGAACGCACTGTTAATGTGAATAATAATGTCTGTATCAAAGCTCTCATCTTCCTCTTGAATATTCAAGAGCTTCTTGATGTCGTTTAAGATGCTGCCTCCCATTCTGCTCCCTCATTTCCTCCATGGGCATGTGTCGTTTGGTTTGCGTTCATTGACGAAATACGATGGAAGGCTATCCTCGTTTCCGTAGTGGATCGCTTGATGCGTTTCATAAGAGCAACAGATTAGATTATTTGGATCAAACAAAGAAGGAGAACCATTCATTACATCCTCTACCGTGATGGGATTAATGTGATGAACGTAAATAATGTTCGGCTTCTCAATTGGCCTTTCTGGACAAGCCAAATCGCAACCATTATCGCGAATGATTACATATTCTCTTGCTCTTTTCCATTCTTTAGATCGTTGATACATACGTTGGTTTAAATAACGATGAGAGCCAAACGTCTGTTCGCCAATCGCTTTAGCACAACGCAAGTATCGATACCGATCCATGAACGTAGGAAGGCTGATCAACTCCCCATATGTCTTAATCATCGATCTCATAACCTTCATCTGGAGTAACAGCAGCGCTACCGTACCGTTTCATTGCCTTAACAGCCTCATCGTACGATGCACTCTGCTTCTTCATTTCGTTGTAAGCTTCCGTCTTCGCTTTTGCCAATTCGACTTGAGCAGAGAGAAGTTGTTTTTCCAATCTAGCTTTGGCAGTTCCTAGTTTCAGGTAATGTACAAGCAGCTGAGAGGATGCAGTTCCATCTCTGAGTCTCTTCTCGGCCTCACTTTGGGCTAAAGAGATTAGCTGATTCTCCCTGGCATCAGGATTTAACGCAGGAGGGCTAGACTTTTGAGAATCTTCTTTTCTCTTTCCCAAATGATTGGCCTCCTTTCTATAAAGATTCAAAAGAGATTTCCTAGACTCTCTCCGGGTTTTTCATGAGTTTAAAGGCTCAGCTTCGTGGTTGTCTCCTTGAAAACCGAAAGTGCTGTTGCAAGAAGCTATGGGGGGGGGTAACCAAGAAACAGTTGAAAGGAGGTGGTAAAATCCGAAGACGGTTTGCCGCAGACCTTTAAACTCATGAAAAACCCGGAGAGAGTCGGGAATGAAAACATCAATTGTCCCTCCGGGGGATTTTTTAAGAGGGCGGCGATGCAGAGGGGGTGTTGATATTTTGACCCCCTCCCTATGGACATTATTTCATATTCATAGGGAGTTCGACGCTTTTTCTTAAAAAATTATTTTATTTTTAATTTTATTTTTAATTTATTTTAAAAATATTTTTTTATTATTAATTAAAATAAATTAAAAAATTAACTTAAACTATTTTCTTTTAAATCTCTTTTAATCTTCTTGTACTTGTTTGCTGGATCATAAAGAATAATTTCGTCAATTGCTCGTTCCAATTCCTGTTCGTTTTCTTGATCACTTAAAGAATCAGAAGTTCGAGCAACTCTGTCAAGTAACGAACAAGTTCCATAATTCATTTCTGTATCAAATTGCAACCATTCATCAAATTGATCAATTGGATCAAAAGGATTGTCAATTGTTGTAATTGCAACAGCCAAAGTTTGCTCACCTTCTTTCTTTTATTTAAGTGCTTTCGATACAGTAGATGTAGATACACCAAGAGCATCTGCAATCTCGCTAAGAGTATAACCTGCGTTTTTCATGGCACGAGCCTTTGCCAGCTTAGCCCCCGATACGGTAGCTTTTGTTTTAGGGGTGGCATAATCTCTGATCTTATCCATATCCGCATATCTAAGGATCTGGGAGAGCATATTATCCGATATGGCATGGGCCTGGATGGCATTCCACTCGGAGGGGGTTACCTCCACCTTGGTACCCTTCCCAGTAGCGCCCACCTGTGCCCGGGCGGACTCTATGGCGGACTGGGAGATCTTCTTAATCTCTTTATCGTCCATGCCTGGGTTGTCCTGCTTCTTAGCGTTCACCACGGAGTTCGCTATCGCCTGGGCTTGCCGTTCTTTTGGGGCATTCATTTGGGCGATCCTAAGCTTGCTCTTAAGGCTCTCCACTTCCCCTTTATAGGTCTCCGCTGCAGAGGCGTTCCTCTTGGTAGTGCCAATCGATACATACTCTTTGCGAACTTTGTTTGCCAGGGCCTTTAGTTTATTTCCGTAATCGGCATAAGCTTCTTCAGCCGGGGTTCCAGACGAGAGGGTATGAAGATCCTTTGTTTCATTGAGGAGCTTAGCGGTTGTGGTGGCCCTTACGACCTTACCGGTCTTGGCATCAACATACGTACGACCAGTTGTCTTGTATACGAGTTCTCCAGTTTCAGGATCAACTCGAGCGGAACCACGACGTTCATCGACACGTACATCTTGCTTTCTTCTAGAGAGAAGCGTGGATGCGCCAGACTTCTCGCTTCCGTCTTCTGCTGTGTACCCTTGCCAACGTTTCTTTAAAGTAGCAATGTCATTGTCTTTCTCAGATTGCTTGAAGTCAAGCTTGTGTTTCTCAGCGTCAATGACAACCATCGAATGGCGAACGGCTTTTACGAGTTCTTCATCGGGAGCGCCTTGCAAAGTCATGTCTGTAATCAAGTTAGAGATCATGCCCATTTGTTTTTGCTTCTCTGATTTCTTCATGAGTCGAACGCCAGTTTTACCTTCCGTAGAGTATTCAACTTTAGGATCGAAGTCTCGAAGCTCTTCAAAAGGTTTTCTGGTTTTCACCTTTACTCTTGAATTGACAGGAATCACAGTAGCCGTATCGCCATCAAAGTCAGCACCAGAAAGCTGATTAGCCGCTTTTGAGTTAATGACAATAGCATCAGGAAGATCGTCGCCGTATTCTTTCTTGAGTTTCGGGTTCTTATTATTTACCGTAAGCTCAGGAATTTCAAATGTACCCGCATGAGGATACCGAATCAGAACGACTTTCTCGCCATCACGAAGACTTGGAGCGTAGCATTCTCCGTCTTTCAACTGATCAGAAGGGAGCAATACTTTACTAGACTGTCTCGGCAAAGCAGCAGCCTTCATATGAACCACTGCGCCGTCTACTGTATCGGCAAAGTCTTGCAAAAGTTTTTTCTTCACAGTTTGGTTATCGAGTGCTTCAATCTCTGCAAGCTGATCTTCATAATCTTTATACGTAAGATCAAGCTGAGATTTAATAAAGCCAATCGGTTGTTTCGAAAGGAACTGAGAAGAGAGCTTTTTGCTCATGTCATCCCAGTCGCCTTCCTCTTTCAACTTATTGACAGCACTCAAATGCTTCTTTCCATCCGCACCATCATACCACGTCTGGCCATTTGCCGGCAGGTATGCACCAAAGGGATTGTCAGGATCGTCTTTTGTAGACTTCAATACTTTATCGACAGGAGTTCCCGAATGTTTATTGGTATTAAACAAAATATCAACACCATCCGGAAGGTCATCTGAATAGACAGCCATTCCTTTCAAGTATTTATCTCCATCCACTAAGATACGAACCTGAGCATAGCTAGAATTTCCAAGAGTAAGATCGGGAACACCGCGACGAATCTCAATAAGACCATCCTTTGCAGCGCCCCCTTGATCGCCATAGACAACTCCAACTCGAGAAGAGTCAATGGATTCAGGATAGTGCACTTTTTCGAAGGTTTTACCAGAATCGTCGGAATGATATTCACCAAGCTGCTTGATTTTAGCAGGATCGTTATAAATCTCGCTCTGAATTTCGTTCACAGGCTTATCTCCCTTACTGATAAGCTCGTAAGTAGTCCGATTTCGTTTGTTTGTAACCTGACCAATCGATACGCCAAAATGAGCATAGCCTTCTGTTTCCAAGATAAACAAAGCTTCTTGCAAAGTCTGTCTTGAAACGCCAAGAGTTAACTCATTACCAGCACCAACGTCAATTACGCCTTTCTCTTCGATCTCTTTTTTAAGAATTTCAGCAGTTTCGTCAGCGCGACTCTTTCTAGCTTGTGTATTCTCATTCAAAAGAGAACGAACAGAAGAATCATTGGTGTAGCCCATTTCTTTCGCAATCTGATTCAGAGAATATCCTTTATCTCTTAAATCCTTTGCGCGGGCCACTTCGGTTGCTCGACGCTCGTGGTTGGCTCTTCTAACCTGCATTCGATAATCGGTCGTGGTCATTTCGAGAGTTTTACAAATCTCTTTTTCATTCATTCCTTGACTTTTTAGCTCATTTACACGAGCCAAGAAGTCACCAGAATGTTGATAAGGATTTTTACCAGAGCCCCAAGGATAACGACCAGAGCGACGCTTAACACCATAATGATACAGCACATCTTCATTTCGATCATTAATCGTTGCTACTTCATAGATTTCATTTTTATCTCGTAAAGCAGCACGAATCTCAGAAATATCAATGCCCGTGGTCATCTGAATGACAGGTTTATCCGAGAAGAACGACTTGTCGGGGTAAAGAGTATCGTCTTGCAGCTGAATTCCTTCTACTACAACTCTTCTACCCTCCTTAAATTCGCTCCGTGCAAAGCTTTCCAGAAGCTCGGAGAAGTGATCGGCGTGTTCGATATAGGAATCCAAGTGATTAAGGAAGAAACTTTTATTTGCAAGAGACATAAAATTAAATCCAAGTTTATTCATATAAAGATTAAACTTTGGACTTTGATTTCTTGAGAGTTTATGAGAAAGGTCAAAATATCCATCCAAATGAATGATGGTGGTCTTTCTATTTCGATAACTTTCTGCAAGTGTGCTCTTACCAGTGCCAGTGTTTCCGGTAATATACAAAATGTTGTGATCCGAATCCTGCCCCCACGTTTCAATACCATGCTGGATAGAATTCGTTCGGATGCTCTGAATCTCTCGTGCTACCGGATTCATGGCTTATTCCTCCTTACTTCTCAGATTTTTAATAATTTTATCGTCTTCAATGATGGTTCTCATAATAGCTTTGATCTCATCACCAGGTGGATTGTAAATATCAATGGAATCGTTTTGGTAAATTCTGAGCTCGTGCTTAATCTTCATCGGGTCTTCTTTATACTCCAAACAGAATAATGCATCATAAATAAGAAGCTGTTCCATATGAGCAGGAACAACACCTGATTTAAGATCATGAATTCTTAAGAAATTATCTCGAAAAGAAATAGCATCTGCTGTACCAAAACAATTTTCAGAATAGAACAATACCTGTTCTGGGGTCATATGAAAACCAATGGCATCGTTGACAAAGGCGTTCAAGGTTCGTTTTGATTTCGGAAGCTTTTGCCCAAGACGAATACAGGTTGCAGCAAATTCATGAAGCTCAGTTCCCCTTTGAGCCGCCATAAAGTTATTATACGTATTGATTAGTTTATCAGGTGTATAATTTAACCAATGGTATTTGCTTGCTCCTAAAAACGCATGAAGACCCTTAAGATCCGAATGTTTGAAGAATTTCATTTAAAACCTCCCGTTTGTTTTCCGGATAAATAAAACGAGCAAAGCCACCATCTGAATTAATCTTATCTACATAAGTGTCTTGATTTGGCTCATGAGGGGCTGTTTTACTTTTCTTGCATTCTAGGCAGAAGCATTTTTCTCCTTTCATACAAAGAAGATCCGGATAACCTTGCAGGGATTCTTGTTTTAGAACTACCCATCCAGGAAGTTTCGTCTCAATCTCTTTTCGGAGTTTGTCTTGAAAACCTCCTTCTCGACTTGATCGGCCCATTTTAATCTTTTCTCCTTTCAAAAGAAAAAGAAGAGGAGTTGAAAACGTATAAAATTACACATTTTACTTCTTCTCTTCATAAAATAGCATGTTTTTTTCGCGTACCAAAAAAGTGACGATAGCGTGTAAATTTTTACAAAGAAACATCAATGGGTTTTAGTTCGTGTAAAAAATTTTAACCTGCCCGATACCAAAAGGTTTTCTCTCTGTATACTGCAACAAAATTCATTGCTCCTTTACTGTAAACTTTTTCAACCATACGTTTAGGAATTCTTAAAATTTTAGAAGTTTCAACCGTTCCTAAATCGTATTTATCCCACAAATCCATAATAATTTTAGAATAATTCATATTTTTTCACCGTTTCTAATTTATTTTATTTTTTTTTATTTAATTTAAAACGATTTAAATTTAATTATTTTTTTTATTTATTTTAAAACGATTAAAAAGTTATAAAAAATAAGAGGACGTGTTTCCACGGAGCCTCTTTTGTTAGAAACTTTACTTACATTTCGAAAGAGTTTCCATCGTCTTCGCTCCAGCCGTCTTGATATGATCAAGAAGAGTCGGATCAGTACAACACATCATGCGCAGACCCGTCTCGAGTCTATTCTGAGCCAACTTAGACCCGACAATAGACCCACAGACAAAGCAGAATGCGCTAGTGAAATAAATTGCACCTTTGATCACAAGTTCTTCGTGATCGCACATCCAATCCTCAGCTTTTGCTTTCAAATTTTCGATATCAGTTTTCATCTTTCATTTCTCCTTTATAAGTATTTAGAGTTTCCTCCATAAAGGAAAATGTTTTTTTTCGCGTACAAAAAGAAGAGGCCTTGAAAATATCAAGAACCTCTTCCGGTGTGAGTTAATTACAACTCGACATCGATCGTCGGCTTTTCATCGGGTTTCTCAACCGTGAACTTCAGTCCGTTGGTTTCGACCGTCATCCGATTTGCTTTGATGTCGTCATCGCTTCTATTCATAAAAGCGTTAGCGCCATTCATCACTCCGGACAACTGGCCAACCTTATAGACCGCAGTAGCAGCAGCCAAACCCAAAGCCAGCTTTACAATGTTTTTCATTGTATTAACCTCCTTCATAAAGCATTGTGTTTTTTCTGCGAACGCTTTTTCTTTGAGGCCTTCAGCTTTTCGTATTCAGGAAACGCATCGACACAGGCGGCAACTTTGTCAAGAGGCTCGTGAACTTCTTCCGCAATCTCTTTTGCAGTTTTGCCATCTTTCCAAAGGCGATACATTCTTCCGATGACAGCCTGCTTTTTACTTTTTTTTCAGTTTCGGTCATTTCTTTTTCCTTCCTTCGGCAAAACTGATTTTAATTTTCTTGCCACACGCAAACGCATAGCGAACCATCCAGTCAAGACTTGGATTGAACTTGACGTTCTCGAACATACTAATTCTAGACGCAGAACTCATCATGATCTTAGCAAGCTGCGCTTGAGTAAGACCGGCTTCTTTTCGAAGCTTAATAAACTCAGCCACGATTTCGGACCGCAAAGATATCATCCCTTCTTTTTTTCTTCTCCAATGATTTTATCGATATAAACCTTTGCCTTCTCAAGGTCTTCGATCCCGTTTTTATGCTTCCAGCGAAGAACATATTTGATGACGTTTCCTGCATAGAACGCTTCTGCGCCTGAAAGATCCTTTGTGAAAGCGTTAATTACATCCCACACTTCCATGCCATTCTGGTTATAGTGGGACGGATGATTGACTTTATCTTTATACGCATAATCTTCCCACGTTTTACCCGCAGGAAGAATAATATACTCAACAGTATCAGTAGGATATTTATTCTTTTCTCTCATATCTTTCTCCTCTTTCTTATGCCATTCGATGTGAACATCTTTTTCTTTCGCTCCTTCTTCGAGTCTTTCAACCCATCGATCAAGCTTTTATCATAAGACTTTTTCCATCTCAATGTAAAAGTCCTCGTAGCTGGCACCCATGACTCCATCCACGGAAAAATGTCAAAGTCTTCCGCCACGGGTTGCTCACCGCGCAAATACCGTGCGATCTTCTGTGCGGCGCGAGCAAGCTCGGTAGCCTCCTCGGCAACTTGCTCATAAAGACTCGCTCCCGTAGAAAGCTCTCGAACTTTGTCGAGTCGCTGTTCAATTTCGTTTACCGAATATGCCATATCTTGCTTCTCCTTTACGAAAAAATAAAAAAAAAGGAATAGCTTAGCTATTCCTCGCGTTCATCATCTGGCTATAATACCAATCGGCATTGATGCCAGCATAATTCGTAAGAACGCCGTCCTTATACAGATAACCGTGAATCCATTCATCGCCGTTATCGTCAGTATCAGTACTCTCAATCACGAAATCATATTCGTGACCAGGGTCATTGCTGACTTGTTTGTCGATGTAGTATTCAACGATACTCTCTTTGGACAGGTCTTTCGTTTCGCTGGCATTTGCCATGAAATTATTACCAACAATGATGACGCAAGCGAACATCAAAGCTACTCCAATGATAGCAACCAACTTTTTCATAATTAATAATCTCCTTTACGATAAAAGTTTTGGTTTCTCTTCATAATACATTGTGTAAATTTCGCGTGCTTTATCGAAAGGAGATCGAATACTTTTTAGCACTCTTCCATTCTTGTGGCATTCTCCACGCTCAAGATCGCGGTAACGTGAGTCGGATGGAAAGAGAACTCGGCAGTTCCCTGATAATTCGGGCACACGCATTCACTAGGAAATGCTTCCATAGTCACGCATATAGGCCCATCAATCTTTGCCCAAGACCCATTCATAGGAACCTTCATATAAATCCCACTTTTTGTAATAGCAATGGGATACATACATTTGGCCTCTCCTTCCTTATGCAGAAGGATCTCCTCAAGATGGCCATCAGCGAATTCCAAAAACTTTTTATTCTCTTTCATAATTATTCTCCTTCCCTCTCCAGTTTTACGTGAACGCCATAAGCGAGGCAGCCAAATCTTACATCATTATCGATGTTTTTCCCATCATACACGATTTCATCGCCGTCAATAGCGGTCAATTTCGTTCCAACCGGCAGAATGGGCAAAAGCCAAATAGGAATTAGATACAAAGTCGGATCTTCTTCGCTCCATTTTCCGAATCTCAGTTCTTTAGCCGACTGCTCACTCAGATTATTAAAATCGATCTCATCTTTGAGTTTTTCTAAAAATCTTTTTCTTGAAAGCTTAATTCTTTTATAAATATCATTCGACTCATGGCAATACTCGCAGGCCGTTTCGATCTGATTTGCATACCAGGTCAAAAGATTCATGATTTCGGGGTTCATAAGTTTTCTCCTTTCAAAAAATAGAGAGGGATTGCTCATCCCTCAGTTTTAAGTGGTTGATTCAAAATGATTATTGTAATCTTTTTAAACGGATCGATCAGATAATGATTCTCAGAATCCTTATAGTCGACAAACGAATAAATATCTTCGCTCAATTCAACGACGTCACATCCGATCTCACGAAGTCTGTCAGTGAGCCAAGACTTTCCCGTAGGACCAGTTTTGCCCATAACAAAGAATCGATAAGATCGAATGTATGCCAGATTGTCTTTTACGATAGATAAAATGAATTCCGGACTATTTCTCATAAATATCACATCCTTTCATAATTTGAAAATATTGATGATAAACTTTTTTGATTTTCTGTTTCAGAAGTTTTCGAATAGACGGCACATAACCGTCATCGTAGCAGTATGCATCGCAATAGCCTTCTTTTGCGCAAGTGTTGCATTTCATTTTTAATCCTCCAATATTTCCTCGCAAATCATTTTCTTATTCATCCTCTTTTTTAGTATTCGCACATGCCTCAATAAGATTCAGCACATCAGTCACCGTGATCTCGTAGTTTTTGGCAGCAATGATTGCAGCAAACGGGTTCAGCTTGAATTTTTTATATAACGATGACGCGGTTCTTGTGCAACGTCCATCTTGTCCTCCGATTGCACACTTTCCGTTCCAAAGTACGCAATATTGGCATTTTTTAAAATCGCTAGGTTTCGGTTCAGATAAGGTCCCCAAGTTCACGAATTTCATTTTACGTATCCATCCTTTCAAAATATCCATTTACAAGATTCACAGGATCTGATTTAGTGAGCACGAGCACAAACCGATCTCGTTTCTCTTCCTCTGTCGGCACATGGGTAAAGTTAATAGCATGAGCAAGATCCGTAGTATGATAACACTCAGGATTGCAAAACTCGCACATTTTTCTATCACAAAGATAACAAAACTCGTCTTTCATCAAATATCATTCCTCGCTTTTATAATAATAGATCATACAACTATAAATAAGCACAGTAGGATGATTAGGCCCAGTATTTTTAGTCGCTGTCGAAAACTCGATGTGATAAATATTGTTATCACCAACTTCTTTAATGAATCGATTTATGATATTTTCTACTCCGAGCCGGTCGTCTCCAGTAATCATTTTAACTTGTCCCATATTTATTCCTCTTTTCTAGACTCAATGAGTTTATCGATATACACTTTCGCTTTCTCGAGATCCTCAATCCCGTTTTTATGATTCCAACGAGGAACGTACTTAATAACATTTCCAGCATAAAAAGCCTCAGCACCATTAAGATCAGAAGTAAAAGCCTTGATGACGTCCCAAACTTCCATACCATTCTGGTTGTAGTGTGATGGATGATTGACATTATTGGAAGGATCTTGCATAAAATATCACTCCTCGTTATGGTACTCAAAAATCGCATGAACCTCACGAATCGGGAATGTGACCTTTTTTTCAGGCGTAGGCGTATGTGGGTCGGTGGTGACTACGAGAAAACGCTTGGCCCTTCCATAACGAAATTCCGCAGCTTAGGGTTAGTAAATTCAACTATAACAGTCATAGTTCAAACCTCACATTTTTAGCCAAATGCATACGGATCATCGTTTATGGTTGTAGAAATACCATAATCACCAGTGAATACCATGGTGTAATATTGTAAATTTTCGAACTTCCACACCTTCAAACCCATCCAGTCCAAATATTCCATAGACTATCACTCCTCTTTCTCTCTTACTTTGATTTGTTCTCCAGTAATGATTTCGGAAAACGGAAGACTTTCAATCCACTTGCAGAACTCTCGCCACTCATCAAGCCTGTGGTCTTTTCTCGAATGGTAAATGTTATTGAGAACTTTGTAATTAAGCATGATGGTTTGTTTCTGGTTATAGGAAGAGGGAAGGAGCTGGATCATCTGCCACCAGTAGCGCTTGTCTTTTTCTTTGAGATAAAGGTCTCGATAGAAGTTCAGGCAAAAAATTGTATGGTCCATGACATTCACTGGACTGGTCGCATTGTCGAGTGCAAAAATATCAGTCAAATGCTCCGTCGAGAAATCCTCCAGCGTGAACTCCTTCGCCGCGATCTCATGCGTCGTCGAGCAAGAGTTTGCAACTGTCGCAACCTTATAGGTATCGAATTCTTTCCCATTTATGGACCATCTTTTACCCACTACTAAATAGTGAGGACACCATTTCGGTTTTCATGGGCTTCGTCTCCTAAAACCCAGCTACGTATCAATAGTAGCCCTACTCCCCCGCCCAGAAGGCATAGGGGATGGCCTCTACAGGTTCGTTTTGGATATGGTTTATATGTTTTTGTCGCGTTCAGACGCTCTCTTTTTAGCCACTGCATCCTTTGTTTTTAGGACAATCCCAGGTTTATCGGCTAAGAATGATTTATTGGGATACATCGTCTCATCTAAAAGCTGAACGCCTTCCACGATTACTTTATGATGGACATCGAAGGAGTGGCGTCCGAATTCTTCTGACAATTTCGTAAATTGATCCACTTTTCGGAAATATTCTTTGATGTTAGCTCTAAATAATTTTTCATCATTTAGAGACGCCGGATCAAATGAATGTTCCTTCAAAAATTTATTAAAATTCGGATTTTGATTTTTCATCGAGCTTTTATTTCTTAATTCGAAATAGCTATCAAGATGAATGACGTCGGTCTTCTCGTCCTTCATAGACAAAGCTACTGTGGACTTCCCAGAACCGCTTCGTCCAGAAATATATAGAATATTGTGTTCCCGATCCTTTCCGAATCTTTCTAAATTTTGAGTGTCAGCATTTTTTAAATTCTCAGACGCTTGCTTTCGAAGTTTTCCGGCACTCGTCAGAGTTCCGTCTTTATTCTGATAACGTCTTATTCCCCATTTCATGCCCTTTACTCCATAATGCATAAGCTCATCCATGTTTTTACCTCCAATCAGATAAAAATATAAAACCATATCAAAAGCGTTTCCCACGGGATTCCAATGGGTGGTTCCCCGTTAGCCACAAATGTGACCCCTGCCGATAAGCAGGAAAAGTGTTTCATTGGCAGAAAGAAACCATACTACCAGTATAGCGGAGCAGTAATATCAACGTACACAGCGATCATTCGCCGGTATTTCGCACGTTCCCAACCCAGGACTTCAGTGTGCTCGAATTTAATCATTATCGCTTGCTCCTTTCGTTTCTACTAGCTCTTTCAAATGATCTGGATCATACTCAGATCCAAGTATTTTTTCCAATAATTTAAGTCTTGTGAGCACCTCTACTTCCCATTCCGTCTTCTTCGAACAGTAGTAACAAGGAGATTGCCAGACATCCGGATTTCCAATTTGTCTGTCTTTTTTACAAGTTTTACAAGGGCTTTTATCGCTGATGCTCTGCATGATCATTTTTATTTCACCTGCTCAAATCCGTATTTGTTTGTTTTCTTGTTGATTGCAGCGAGAATATCCTCTTCTGAAATATTCAAAATTCGTGCCACAACAGCCATGGAAACCGTTACGTGAGCCATTTCTTCGATGAGGTTCTGTCTTCTATAATCAAGATCGCGGTAAGCCCTGGCCCGTTTACATTTAGATACCGCCTGAATAAGCTCTGCACATTCCTCTTCAAGAATATCGAGCTGCTGCATTTCATCAAAATGACTGAGAATATCATTCACGAAGTTAGAAAGTCTTTCAGAGTTAATCATCACTTAATTCTCCTTTTTAATCGGTATACTTATAGTAAACTTATGCCCGTTTTTATCTCGGCATGCTAAAGTAAAACAGGTCCCATATGCATTTGTTACGGTATACGAACCTTCCATTTAACACCCGCCAGTTTATAGGCAGTTTTTACGACCGCTTCTTTTTTCTCGCCTTTAACTCGCATCTTTAACTCCTTCTTCTATTTCTCTATAACGACAAACGTCTTCTTCCTTGAT